>Ga0247727_10019437_pt1 | contig 10525 bp, 9 predicted proteins | sample WisWelCaveWW1625_FD_202498 | JGI IMG/M metagenome (GOLD analysis project Ga0247727, IMG submission 202498) | Biofilm microbial communities from Wishing Well Cave, Virginia, United States - WW16-25 | ecosystem: Environmental > Aquatic > Deep subsurface > Groundwater > Cave microbial mat | place...
CAGCCGCATCGCCGACTATCCGCACCGGCGCATCGCCGAGCTTTTGCCACAGAACTGGAAAAATCCCTCTCCAAGATAAGACATTCGCCCCTCCGCTTCAAGATGGGGTTCACCGAACGGATACACAAAGCCGGCCACCTGCGCTTTATGATGGATGCTAACGGCGGCGCCCAGAACCCAGATCATGTTCAATATTGGAAGTACGACGCGCTGGGCCGACCGATTGAATGCGGCTACATCGTGCAAGATTGGAATGCCACGACGTTGCAGAATTACGCCGACACCAACCCAACCTGGCCGAGTACGCCCACGACTTGGCGCAAAAAATACACTTACGATTATAACGGTACCACGTCTTATCTCAAAGGGCGACTTTACAAAGTCGAAACCAACAATGATAGCGATACGGCGGCGGAAGTTGAAGAAACTTTTGCTTACGACAGTTACGGCAACGTGGTGAATAAAACCGCGAAGGTACTCGACTACAACGCTTCGAATTATGGCATCACCTATGAATATGATCATGGCGGTAACGTCACGCGGATGACGTACATTCCCGCGAGTTTGGTGTTGCAAAACGAAACTGTGAGTGGTATTATTAGTTACAGCGCGATAGATTCGATCACTGCCGGACCAAGTTATACGGTTGCTTCCGGTGCGAACGCTGTGTTGCAAGCCGGCAAGAAAGTTATTTTGAAGCCCGGCTTCACGGCGGTGCAAGGCAGTTATTTCAATGCGAAAATCGATCCGGCTTTGACCCAAGACGCTACGGTGGTGACTTACAGCTACGATGCCTTGGGACGTTTGGTCAATATCGGAACTCCAAGTGATGCGGATTTTTATGCCAGCTACACCTACCATGCTGATGGAAGGCTCAATTCAGAGAAACTAGCGAATAGCCTTGAAACGCGCAACCATTTCTACAATTCTCCCGGCTGGCTTTTACGAATTGACGGCGACCGTTTTAATGAGGATATCACCCACGTCACCGGCTGGACTGGCCCCGGTTATTATGATGGCCGTATTAAAACCACCAGCTTCACTTACAATTGGTCTGGCAAACCGGATGATTATGCTGTCCAATATACCTATGACAATCTTGGACAATTCACTTCTGCAGATAACAATTTGAATAATGCCTGGGACATTGGCATCGGCAACACCATCAGCTACGATGCCAATGGAAACATCCTTGATCTAACTCGTGGCAGTAGCACAAAAACGTATGCGTATTACACCGGCACCAACAAAGTGCAGAACACAGATGGCTCCGGCAATGATTACGGCTACGACAGTAATGCCAACGTCACCAGTTCCAGCCCCAAAAGCATCAATACGATTACCTACGGCAGCTTCACGCAGCGGCCCACTTCTGTGAGCATGAGCTCGGGTGCTTCCCTTACTCTTGAATATGGCGGTGGAACTCAGCGCGTGTTGAAAAATTACAATTCAGGTGCGGCGACCAGTTCCAGGCTTGGGAAGTACGGTACTATTTTTATTGAAAGATCAACATCAATATACTCAACTCATCGGCTTATCCGGCGGCGGCAGTTTGGCGAAGAAACCTGCATAAACGCGGCGGGAATATTCGTCCTGCAAAGCGCGAACGCGATACGGATCCGGCGAAGCGATCACGAAGCCGACATGATTTTTCTTTTTGAGGCGAAAGACAATTTCGGGATCGGTATAAGCCGAGGTATCGGGAAATTCTTGTGAAGCCAGTGAGATAATCACGCCGCCGTAATCCTGCCGGTGCGGCGGCAGCTCGTACGGTTTCTCCTCCTGCGCGATTTCGATTTTCGCCCACTCCCCCCACAGATTGATGCCGGTCGCGCCTTCCACCATTTCAACGATATTCGCGCCGCCAACACGCGCCGCGGTTTCGAGAAAATAGAAGCGGCCATCGTCGCGGCCTTTGATGAATTCCGTATGCGTGACGCCGCGCACAAAATTCAGCGCGCCAACGACCTGCCAGTTCAGCGCCTTCAACGTTTGCTCATCCGTCGAGCCGCGCATAACCGTACGGGTGGAGAAAATGCCGCCTTCGTGTGAAACCGTCATCGGCGGCTGGCTATATTCATGCACTTCCGCAAAAACCACTTCTCGTTCCGCCACGATCGCATCGACATGAAAAATGTCGCCGGGAATATAGCGCTCCAATACATAAAATGACTGGCGGTCGCCCAGTGCCTCGAGCAGCGGCCACAGCTCCTCCGAATTTCTAACTTTTTTAATGCCGACCGACGAGGCTTCGGAGCGCGGCTTCAAAACCCATGGCGGCGGCACGTTCGCCATAAATTCGCGCACGACGTCGTGATTCACCGCGTGCACGAAATCCGGCACGAGCAGACCGCGATCTCTCGCGCGAACGCGCATGGCGAGCTTGTCGCGAAAATGCCGCGCCGTCGATTCGCCCATGCCGGGAATGCGCAAATGCTCGCGCAGCGTCGCCGCCATTTCAACGTCGTAATCATCCAGCGGCACGATACGATGAATGGCTCTGGTGCGCGCCATGTAACTGACGCCGAGAATCACATCGTTGCGATTATACAGATCGGGAATAAAAAATATCTCGTCGATGCTCTCGCGCGGCCAATTGGCATGTTCCAATTCCTGCGTCGTCAGCAAAAATACCGTGCAGCCCTGCCGCTTGCACTCGCGAATAAACTCCTGCCCTTTTTCGTAACTGGCAATGCAAAGAATCGTTTTGGGAGATAATCCGGCCATGATTGTTGCTCCTGTTAGTAATGCGTAAGGCGTAAAACGTAATTCGTAAAGCGTTGAGCGGTAAGTATTGCGCATTACGTTTTTACGCATTACGTTTAAACATTAAACCTGATATTCAAAATATCCCCATCTTTGACGATATACTCTTTCCCTTCCAAACGCAGCAGGCCTTTTTCCTTGCAGGCATTGAAACTCCCATGCTTGATCAAATCATCGTAATGCACGGTTTCGGCGCGAATAAAGCCCTTTTCGAGATCGGAGTGAATGACGCCGGCGGCCTGTTGCGCATTGGCGCCGGCGCCAATCGTCCACGAGCGGCACTCGTCTTCACCGGCGGTGAAAAATGAAATCAATCCCAACAGCTCGTACGAAGTTCGAATCAATTTATGCAACGCCGGCTCTGCTATGCCGAGGTCGGCCATGAAAACGGCGGCGTCTGCCGCGCTCAATTCGGAAATTTCTCTTTCTATTTCGGCGCTCAACGAAGTCAACGCGCAATTCGGCGTGACGAATCGCGACAGGCTCTGCTCAATTTCCGCGGCGGCGGGAATTTTGCCTTCGGAAATGTTAATGACATACAGCACAGGTTTGAGCGTGAGAAATTGATAGCCTTTCAAGGCGCGTTCTTCTTCGGCGGTTAATTCCAGCTCGCGCAGCGGCTTTTCCTGATCGAGCTGCGCTTTGCAGCGTTTCATTAACGCGAGGTCTTTTTGATTTTGCGGGTCTTTGATCTTAGCGGCATTTTTTTCCAGGCGTTCCACCCGCGACTCAACCAGCGCCAGATCGCTCAACCAAAACTCGCTGTTGATGAATTCGAGATCTTTGGCGGGATCGAGGCGGCCGAATGGATGCGGATACATGGCATTTTCAAAATCGCGCACGACCAGCAACATCGCGTCAACGGTTTTCAAGTTGCCGATGAATTGCGCCGGCAAGCCTTTTGGCTCTTTGCCATCGCCCTCGAAGCCGGGAACTTTGACGTATTCGATGGTCGCATTGACCTGGCGTTTTGGATTAAATATCGCCGTCAATCGATCCAGTCTTGCATCGGGAACTTTCACGATGCCGCGCTCGGCTTCTTGCCTGTGATAGCCGGTCTCGGAACTTTTGTGTTTCATTAAGGTCGAAAAGATCGTGGTTTTTCCGGCAAGCGGCAGCCCAACAATTCCAATTTGCATTTTTCCCTGCTCGTTCTGGTTTGTTAATTCGGCGTACAATGCTTCAGCATTGCACGCTCCTGAAATTCGCCACACACTCTGATCAATTTTATTTAAAAAGTCAACCCCTCAATCCGTTCTTGACAAATTCACTGGCGATGCTTATATTGCAAGCTAATTTTGCAAGCTTAATTTCATTTTCTAAAATTCACTATTGAGAACTCATGCAGCCCAGGACCTCCGGATCCACCCATTTTTCTTATTCAACATTACAAGAACCGCACAAAAATCGCACGAAGGAAATTCTTAAAGGGCATCCCGAAATCCGCCAATATATTGGAAAAAATCCCCGCTCGTTCTGGTTTATTTTGGGCATTGTGGCGCTGCAAATCATTTTAGCTTATGCGCTGAAAGATCAATCCTGGTGGCTGATCTTGCTCGTTGCCTACACGATTGGCGCCCTGGCCAGCCACGCGTTATTTGTCTTGATTCATGAGTGCACCCATAATTTGATTTTTCATAAACGCGCCTGGAATATGCTCACTAGCATTTTAGCCAATCTGCCGATCGTGATTCCGAGCGCCGTTTCCTTTCATCGTTATCATCTCAAGCATCATGCTTTTCAAGGCGTCTACGAGCTTGATGCCGATATTCCCAACGACTGGGAAGCCAGGCTCATCGGCAATTCGGCGCTCGGCAAAGCGCTGTGGCTCCTGCTCTTTCCCTTCTTTCAAGGTTTGCGCCCGCTACGCTTGAAAGAAATTAATTTTATCGACGGTTGGATTTTGTGCAATTGGCTCGTGCAATTCAGCTTCAATATCGCCCTGTTTATTTTGTTTGGCGCCAAAGCGTTTTTCTTTTTGCTGATTTCGCTGTTCTTTTCCGTCGGCCTGCATCCGTTGGGGGCGCGCTGGATTCAACGGCATTATCTCACCGCCGGCGAGCAGGAAACCTACAGCTACTATGGCGCCCTCAACAAGCTGGCGTTCAACGTGGGACATCATAACGAACACCATGACTTTCCTTCGGTGCCGTGGAACAATCTGCCCAAAGTCCGCGCCGCCGCTCGCGAATATTACGACACCCTGGTCTGGCACCGCTCCTGGACGAAACTGCTCTGGCAGTTTTTGTTCGATCCCAAACTTTCCCTGTTTTCCCGCATGGTTCGCGATGAAAGAGGGCAAAGGGCCTTGAATGCCGAAGTGCAGCCGGATATTGATTTGATCAAGGCAACCGGTAATCAGTAAGCAGTGATCAGTATTTACTGACAGCAACAAGCAACGGACAACAAGCAACGGGCAACCAGCTAAAACACTTCGACTTTGATATACTTCTGCGGATGCTGCTTGATGTCGAGAATGAGCAAATCCAAATCCTGCGTAAATTTTTCGAGATTGCGGTAAAGCGCGTCTTCCTGAATCAGTTTTCCCAGCGTGCCTTCGCCTCTTTCAACTTTACCGAGCAGCTTTTCGATGGAAGTGGCGGAGCGGCCCAAACGCGCGGTCATCGCTTTAAAATTGTTCGAGCTCGAATCCAGATTGGCGATCACCTGGCGCATGCTTTGGCCTTCCGGCTCGGTCAATTGCTCCAAATTTTTTGAGGCAGCTCTGAGGCTCAATATGGTGTTCTCCATTTCGTCGATATGGCTGGTCAGCACGTTGGCAACGGTGCCGGAAATCATATTGAGGTTGCGCAGGCTGCTTTTGAGATTGGCCTCGGTATTCTCGTCGAACGTCGAGCGGATTCTTTTGAGCAGGACGGCGAGGTCCTGGCCAATCGGCGCCGCGGCTTCCGCGAGCTCGAAAATGTCCGTTTCCAATTTGCCGGAAATTACCTCGCCGGGCTGCAATTTTTCAGCGGAAGTTCCTTGCACGATTTCGATCGCTTTGTCGCCGAGCAGCGTCAAATTCCGCAAGACGGCTTTTGAGTCGCGCGGAAATTGGTAGCGCGAATCGATGAGGAGCTTGACTTCGACCTGGTCGCCGGCAAGCTGCATTTCTTTCGCCTGGCCGATTTTCAAACCGGAAACAATCACCGGATCTTGCTGATCGAGGCCGATAACGGTTTCAAACAGAGCGGTGATCGCATATTCTTTTTTGCTGAACGAAAATTCGCGCAGATACATCACGCCGAAAAAGAAAATCACCATCGCGACAACGATCACCACCCCGACGCGGGCTTCGTAACTCATAACAACCCTCCGAAAAGTTAATGCCGATGGATAAATGGAGTAATGGATTGATGGAGCACTGGAGCGGTGGGTTCCATTACTCCAACAATCCATCGATCCATTAATCCACAAATCCAACGATCCATTTTATAACAACAAGGCGGCAAGCACGTAATCCAACATGAGAATCACGAGGCAGGCTGCGACGACGGCGCGCGTGGTGGCGCGGCCCACGCCTTCGGCGCCGCCAATCGTGTGAAATCCTTCGTAGCAGCCAATCAGCGTAATGCCGAGGCCGAAGAAAACGCTTTTGATGATGCCGTAAACCGCATCCCAGGTTTTAAAAAACATCCGAAAGCCTTTGAAAAATTCGGTCGTCGTCAGATCCATCGTCGCAATCGAGATTAACCAGCCGCCGACGATGCCGACAAAATCGGCGAACACCGTCAGCACCGGCAACATGACCATTCCGGCGACGACGCGTGGAATCACCAGAAAGGCCACCGGATTGAGGGCAAGCGATTCCAACGCGTCGATTTGCTCGGTCACGCGCATGGTGCCAAGCTCGGCCGCGATGCTGGCGCCGACGCGGCCGGCCAACACCAGCGCCGTAACGACCGGCCCGAGCTCCAAAATCATGGATTCACCGACGGCGCTGCCAACGACATACAACGGCACGTAGCCGGTGATCTGATAAGCCGCTTGCACCGAGGTCACCATGCCGCTGAACGTTGCCGTGATTAAAACAATCGGCAGCGAGCCGTTGCCGATAATCATCATCTGTTCGGGAATGCGCCGCAAATAAATTCGGGCGTCGCGCAGCGAACGAAATATCGTGGCGATTAAAATGCCGAACCGGCCGATGTTCTCAAAGTAGAACAGCGTGCCCTGACCGACGGCTTTGAACATGGAAGTCATAGGGAAAGGCATTTTCTGGTTCGCTGATTAGCCAGTTGGCCGGTTAAGAAGACAATGGGCAAACCGGCGAACCGGCAAACTGTCTAACCGGCAAACCTTTAAAACTTCGCGCCGATATAGTGCGGCAGCATTTTGCGCCACGTCGGCCAATCGTGCGGCATGTCGTGGCCCCACAATTCCAATTCATGGGGGATGCCTTTGGAAGAGAGAATTTCCGAAAGCCACCTGGAATGATGGGGAGCTTCGTAAGAACCCTGTCCGGTCAAAATATAAATGTGCCGCTTCGAGCGCAGCAGCGGCAGAAAATAATCGTCATTCATTTTCGGCAGATAATCGACCGGACTGTTGAAATAACAGTTGTCGTCATAATAACCGTCACAATACATTTTGACATCGTACGTGCCGCTCATCGCAATCGTGCCATCGAACAAATCGGGGCGGCGGAACAGCGTATTGGCGGCATGAAACGCGCCGAGACTCGCGCCGGTGGTGATCGTCATCACGCGGCCCTGACAGTGATTATGAATGAACGGCACGACTTCGCTGACAACGTAATCATTGAATTGTTGATTCCGGATGGCGCGATGCGCCGGATGCATGTTGTTGTTCAGCCAGCTTTCCATGTTGATGCTGTTGATCGAGAACACTTTGACTTTGCCGGCCTCGATGAACGGCGCGATGCAATCAATGACGTAAAAGCGTTCGTATTCGAGATAATCCGCCGCGGCGGTCGGGAACATCAGCAGCGCAAAGCCATAATGCCCGTACACCGCAATTTCCATGTGCTTGTCTAAACGCGGACTCCACCACGAGTGAATTTCGCGATTCATGCCTTCCTCCGTTAATGAGATTTGAATTTTAAATTTCCACTTGAAAATTTAAAATTGTCAATTAGACCGTTATGCCAATGTTTTAAATATAAAAAAAGAAGTGGCTGTGTCAAAGGGAATTTTATTGGTAGGAAAGAAGAGGCAGACAATTCTCCCAACCTGGTCCAACGGATTAAATTAAAAAAATTTCAAACACGAAACAGAGGTTACAAAGGGAAAGGCCGTAAATCCTTCCGTTGAATCGAATGCTTGTTTTACGATCTCGTCCCCATCTCCGCTAAAGCCGGTGTTCGTAACACTGACGAAAGTTGTGTTATCTGCTCGAGGAGTAAAAAGCCACTCCACGGTTGTGGGCGTGCCATACGCCGACCATTCAATGAGTATTCGCTTATTTTCTTCAATCGCTTTCACTGTAACTTGTACAGAATGGCCGTACATTTCCCAATCCCACTGGATTTGTTTACCCGTTTCCAACCTGCCGCTGCTTTACTGTGATTGCCAATTGGAATAAGGCCGATCTTCCTTGGATGGCTAAAAGTGCAATCGTTGTCCCAAAAAGCAAAAACTTTCACGCAAAGACGCAGAGCCGCAAAGGGATCGCAAAGAGAAGCTTTGCGGGTTCTTTGCGTCTTCGCGACTTTGCGTGCGCTTTTGATTTTCTTTTTGGTTCCGGCTCGTCTAGGTTATGGCTGATGACTCGTTTCGCTCCGTCTTTCCCAGTCAATGTCAAGCTGATGCCGTTTCGTTTTGCCAGGACATGCACACGCGGCTCAGTCGAATCGTCGAGCAGCAAGAATCCCGAACCATCTTCAGATGCGCCCAGCTTTACGCGAATGGTGCCTTTCGCATCTCGCAGTCGAAACACCACCTCACTGTTTGACTCCACATTGAGTTGCGCGCGAACTTGGCCATTATCATCGACCAGCTCGATAGCTCGCGCGCGGAGAGCCTGCGGGGTTGTTTGAGTGGCATTCGCTCCGCTTTGCGCGAGTACAAAGATCAGTATTACGAAATTGATGGCCGTCAAAGCGACGGCGAGCCGATTCATTTTCATGACTTTTCCTCTACGTAATCGGTGAATCGCTGTTTCAAACTGATGAGGGTGTCAGCAATCCTCATTTGTGCTGCAACACCATGATTGTATCTACGGCAACGAACCCAAGTTTTGCAGCCAGCCACAGCGAGGCTTCATTCGTTTCATACGCGCCCCAGACCGGCTGCTTCTTTTGTTTCCTCATTAATTCGATCATGTAAGCCACACACGCAGCGGCATAACCTTTATTCCGGTATCCGACCAATGTGTCAATCGATATATCCCACAAGCTCTCGGTTTGTGATCCGGCATAGCAGAACGATACCGGCGCGCCTTCGACAATTGTGGCGGCTACCGGCGAATAACGGCAAGCTGTCGTGAGTTCTTCTTTTAGATCAAGCGGCAAATCTGTCATTGCTTCTATTTCAGCAAGCGTGAGCAACCTAACGTTGGCTGAGATTGCAGGAAGACGCGGTTTGCCTCCGAGCACGTGCAGCCTTGCCAAACTCACTGTCCAATCCGGCAGTGCCTCTGCAACATGCTTGCTGTTCTCCGAGGTTGCCAAAATTTCACTCTGATTCGTGTTCGTGGCCACAGCTTCCAGAATTGCTCCCTTTGCCGGAAAGCCGACGACGGCCATCAATTCCAATTCCGGACTGCCGATAGCAAAAGACAGCGTGCCGGTTTCATCGAATCCAAAAAGCTGGCATCGACCGGAAAGCAGCATCGATCGCGTCTCAACCCACCTCGGAATATCGGGAAGCGATAAGGCCAGCTTGTTCAAAAGAGGACTATGTTCTGACATTTCTAATTTTTGAACACGGATTACGCGGGTGACACGGATTCTCACGGATTTTTATTTTTTGCTTTATCTGCGCCAATCCGCCCAATCCGTGTCATCCGCGTTCAAAAAAATTTGCGTTCGATACTCTAAAATCCTTTATCATCTGCCGAAGGCCCATAAATTGAAGGCACCGGTATATCGTTCAGTCGCATATAGACCGTCAATTGTCCGCGATGATGAACGAGGTGGTTGATTGATGATCCAATATTTTCCTTTATTGGCGAGCTAAAAAGAACCTGTCCATGGTTTTTGAGGGAAAAAGTCTTGGCAAGCTCATCATTGGAAACATTTCGCAGAGCATTTTTCGCTCCGTTTAAATTTTCATCAAAATGGTTGACCAATTCGGCAGTGGTTTTGGGTTGAAAATGTTCAAAGGTAGCAAAATCAATATCGCCTTTCTCTACCATGTGAGTTATCCATTTTGGAATTTCCGCGACGAGCAAGGCGAGATAACCCATCGGCATTGATTTTTCATGCGGTTTCCAGCCAAACACAGCTTCCGGAATTCTTTCCAGGCATTTGCGAGTGGCAGCGGCCTCGGCTTCCAATTCTTTCCAAAACGCCGCGCCTAATGTCGTTTCGTTCATGACAATGCTCCTTTTGTTAATGGTGGAATGACTGTTAACGTCAAATTAAGTACTCAACCAAAATTAATTTGATATTTCTGAGTTCCGTAGTTGGTGATGATTTTATCGACGTATTGAACTAAACTGTTCCAAGCTATCCACGCCGCCTTCTGTGGTGTAGGCATTCAGTTGGTTGGTTCGATTCAGGAACCCTAAAACATTCAGTCGTTGCCCGTGGCTGCTGGATTCGATTTCAATCGTTTGGCCCTTTTCCTGCCAC
>Ga0247727_10019438_pt1 | contig 10525 bp, 9 predicted proteins | sample WisWelCaveWW1625_FD_202498 | JGI IMG/M metagenome (GOLD analysis project Ga0247727, IMG submission 202498) | Biofilm microbial communities from Wishing Well Cave, Virginia, United States - WW16-25 | ecosystem: Environmental > Aquatic > Deep subsurface > Groundwater > Cave microbial mat | place...
GTTGCGGCTTGATCGGGAGAGAGCAACAGGTCTGCTTTGAAGCTCCAGCCCGTGATGTTCACCGCGGCGTTGTTTTGGCGGACCTGGAAATCGCGGCGATGGTTCGACCCGATGTACAAGTCGCGCCAGCGCGGGATCGGGTTGTCCACTTACGGCACCTCCACGACTTCAGGCGGCGGGATCTCGACGATCTCGACCGGGCCCGATGGTCCGCCCCCGGCCGCCGGTTCCGACAGCGCCGGGAATTCTTCGTCGAACAGGATCGCGTAGACTTGGGCGTCGGTGAGCGCCATCTACTCTGATTGACGCTCGGCGGGAGCCTGTCCGATCTGTTGCCGAATTGATTCTTGCCCCGCGCTCCGAATCTTGCGGTCCAGCGCCACCAGCGCGTAGGCGCTCTTGGTGTCCTGGAGCCCCCGTTGAATCATAGTCTCTAACCCCATCAGGATGTTGTGGACCTCTTCGGGACTCATGGGCGGGAGACTGATCGAGCCGTTCGCGCCAGGCTTCGTCTCTGTCACCTTACACCTCGAAAACCGTCCCGCTAATCGCAACTGCAGTCTCGAATCTGAATCCGACTCCGACCTTCACGAAGAGTTTGCGCTGTCCGTTCACTTTGACTTCGATGCTGTCGCCCTCGGTGATGTTGGCGCGGTAACTCCACTCCGGCTGCTTGGGGTCGAGCGTGGTGATTTGGAAATCCGTCGTGCCCGGCATGGCCGAATCCTATCTTGCTGGCCTCAATATGTCCATACTCTGAACAAGGTCAAACTGATCGCCTTCACCGAAAGCAGCGTCGCGCCATCGAGCCTGCCCCTGATCGAGTACAGGTGAGTTCCAGCGGTCGGGGCCGTGCTCGTCGTGAAGCCGAACGCCATCCACGCGCCCGCGGTGTCGGCCAGCACGAGGGATCCCATCGGGTTGGCATCGTCGTTCTGAAAGATCGCCAGTTTGCCGCCAGCGCCCGTCATCTTGTAGTATCCGCTGGCGCGTCCCTTGGCCTGCGCCAGATCCGGCACAAGACTATCCGGGGTTGACGCCACCGGGTGCCCTAGATCCTGCCACGTCGAGACCGCAACGACCGCCTCCTCCGCGCTGCTGATCTTGGAGCTCACGATGAATTCGCTGCATGAACTCGTTGGCTGCGTCACCATGACCCATGCGGTCCCGTTCCATCGGTGAAAAGTTTCGCCCGTGTCCCTTCGGCCCCGAACGCGCGCGGGCTGCGGGATGTCCGTGCGCTCCTGCTCCGTGGCGGCGTCGAACTGGCCCGCGAACGAGGTGAATCCAGCCCGCAAGAGATCGCCCGTTGAAATCTGGATAACGCCGTTCATCAGATCGAATCCTGAAATCCCAACACGAAGATGTCGACCGTCGGAGTTCCAGCAATTTTCGTGATGCGGTATTCGATGATCCCGGCGGCGGGGCCAATCGTGGAATAGCCCGTGAATCCGATAATGCCCGTCGTGGCCTGGCCAAGCTGGAAAAACTGGATCGGCGCCGAGATGATGCTGCCATCCGGCCTTAGCTCCACCACGTCGGTCGCGCTGACCGTGTCCATCAGCACGACGATCTGGGCCAACGCGGATCCCGGCGCCGTCAGGCTCGACACATCTACATCCGTGTACGTCGTCGCGGTGCCGCCGAAGAGAACCTGAAGTTCCGTCCGCTCCTCCACCCATCCGTACAGCCGATCGGTTCCGCTGAACGACATCCCGAACCGCCGGATGTTGCTGTCGGCCTTGGTCCGCACCCATCCGATGCGCCTGAATTTCGTGTAACTGGCCGGGAGGGTCGGCGCGGTCGCGCTCGTCGAGAGCAGGAGCGCCGAGTCGGCACCGGCGTTCTTGGCGATCGCATGGACCGCGTACCAGGTATTCGCCGCCACGCTGCCGACGTCCAGGCCACCCACCCCCACGATCGCGGTGCTCGCGGTCAGCGTCCCGGTCCATCGGATGTCCACGGTATCGAGTCCGTCGCGAACCGCCGAGACTTCGGCCGCCGTGCCGGACGTGATCGAAGTGCCGCTCACCCACGCGAGCTTCGCTCCGCGCATATACCCGGTCGGGAGTCTGCCCGTAAGTGAAACCTGAATTCCCGCCGTGTCGATTGCGTCGGCCGTGATGGTGAAGTCGCCAGAGTTGAAATCCATCGTCTCGCACGCAAACACGATGTCGAGTCCTCCGTTCCTGATGTCGAGCATTGAGTCAGAAATGTTGGTCGAGTGCCTCGGCGTGTCGTCGGCGGTCGGCGGGAGCTTCAGGAGTCGGCGCATCCGCCTGCGATTCGCCTCCGAAACTATGTTATTCGCGGCCTCCGCCAAGTACTGCGCGTGTTGCTGCCGCCTTCCGCCGGTACGATTGACCGGCAGATGAGTAAATGGCGGCCGACTCGAAGCCTGCGGAAGCGCCTCCACTCTCCTGAAATCGGTCACGTCTCTTGGCCTTGTGGCCTGCGCGCCTGCCAGCAAGTCACCGAACAGGGCTCCCCATCGGTTCATGGCATCGTCGGCCTTCTGTTTCGCGTCATCGAATCCGTTGTGGATCTCGGCCAAAGCCTCGACGATATCGGCCATCGCGACAACAACTTTCCTAGCTTCTTGCTCTCTGATCTCCAGAGATGGAAATGAATCGTTGAACGAAGCAACGATTCCGCCGATCCTGGTCGAATAAAGCGCCGAGAGTTCATGCTGCTCTCTATCATCCGTGGCCATTCTTGGAAATCGCGTTTCACGAATCACCAGATCCCCGAGGTAATAGCTTGCGCTCGCCTCGTCGATTCCGCGCCTTACGCCGTCGAAGTGCATCCCCAGTCGCAATCCGTCCGCGACAGTCTCTCCATCCTTCCCTCCCGACTTGTGCGTGATCGGAGCCTCGACTCGCGTTCTCCAGTCGACGTTCGGCGCGATGACCGGGCTCAGAATTCCTCCGGGCGGTCCCAGCGGCTCCTGATCCAGCCCGGAGGAGTCATGATAGTTCAAGCTGAAAAGACTTGGGTAGGAAAGCTCCCCGAATCCCCACTTAGCCGATTGGGTCCAAACCTTGATGTTCCACTTGCTCCTGAATCTCGTTATATGGGCCGAAACTTCATTCGGGTCATCAACCCAATCTGGATTGGCTCTGATGTCAAATGAGCCCGGTGCCCCCGTTTGTGAATTGGTCGTGGAGAAATAGAAATTGCCGGAAGAAATAATGCAGTAGTCCGGGCTCCTCACTGGTTGCCCCCCGCAGACGGGAAAATCCATCTGGAACGGCGTGATCGACAGCGGACCATATATCCTCGGATCTGGACTGGTGAAAAAAACATTCGGCCGCAATCCCAAATAGCCGAATTCAATCGAATCTTCAGGATCGAGAATCCCAGTCACTTCTCGCAGAGGATAGGGACGAATCGGCGCGACGATGTGTCTCCACTGTGCAAGCAAAGTACCGGAGTGCACGAACAGCCCCGACGTAGTGTTTTCAATGAATCTTCCGCGCACGAATCCCGAGTTCCTGTTCAGATTGATCGCCACCGCCTTCGTAAACGTTCCCTCTGCATTTTCAAAATGAGTAGTAGGCTTTCCTGCGAATAGAAATGTAGTTAGGGCAAAGTACGGAAAGACTTGCTCCGTGAAGGTGAATGACTGGATCCCCATATATACTTCGATGTCTAAGAATGCAGGTTCCGTGTCGACAACTTTCACCAAGCGGTTGATCGGAGGGTTCCAAGTAACCCAACTGTGCTCTCCGGCTCCATCGAATGAATCAAGCGTCGATGGGTCCTCGATGGACTTCCTCGGAGCGAGCGTCGTCAGCATCGCGGTATGCAGCGGAGCGTTGACCGGGAACAGTTGACCGGAATAAATCAGAGTCGATCGGTTCTGCTTCTTGTTGTCTTTATTGGTGTTGTCGCTCACTAGACGAATCGCCCACACCTGATCGCCCGAGACGGGATAACCCGGAGCCTCCGGGTCTTCGGAGGCGTGATCGCGCAAGATCCAGTTGTCCGGTTCGAACGGCCGGATCGTGATTCGTCCTTCCGGGATCGCCAACCCGTCAGGTGCGAACCGTGACATCCCTTCCGTCTCGTTCAGGATGAGCGCGCCGCGTGTCCCGGCGTGTTTTCCGAGCTTCTTCAATCGGTCATTGAGCTTCGGACTGAGGCACCAATCCTTGAGATTCGTGATGGTGTCGTTGTGCGAGTGCCAACCCTGGTCCTGATTGAGCGGGCCTTGTCCGAGGTATGTGGCCGTCTCGGCCATGAACTAGCCGCCCACCCGCAAGATCGAATCGGCTCCGCGACGGGCCCCGACTTTCGTCGCCACCGTCGTCTGCGCCCGCTTCGTGCTCTCGCCGGCGCCCGGCGTGGCGTGGTACTGATTGTTGTGAGCTACCACCGTCACGGGCCGCCCGCCCAAGTGCCGGTACGTGATGGAGTCGATCGTTTCGTCGTCTCCGGGGTCGATCCAACCCTCGTAGTAGAACACCGCGCCGTCGACCTGGACGTGGGCCTCGCTCAGTGTCTCCACCGCCTTCTTGAACGCGGCGCTGTCACAGAGCTTGCCGTTGAACTCCACGCCCTCGCGGTCGATGTAGAGCTTCAAGCGTTCGTCCTTGACCACGACGGATGGGATCGCGGATCCGACCGTCAGGAGCGGCTTCCCCAATTCGGAAGGCTCCGGCCACCTGCCGGTGAGCCGCTCCTGCTCCAACCCGCCGATCTCCGAACGTCTGAAGACCATCATCGAGTAGTAGTCGCCCGGCGTCTGCGTGGCGTGCTCCACGCCGTACTCAACGGTCAGCGTCGGCACGGCGACGACGCTAAAGTGCTCGGGCGATGCGGCGATGAACGGCACGATGACGCCGACCGGCTGGTGCATCCTGATGACTCCGAGCTTCCGGTCCAGCGTGTAGGCGTCGTGCGGGAAGTCGCGCATCGGCCGCATCGTCCACAGCGCGATTTCGGGAGCGTAGTCCTTGCGGATCCTTGACAGCGTGACCATAGCATCGAGCCGCCCTAGTTGCTTGTCCACCTCCGCGATCTCCGCCTGCTTGGCCGTGATCTGGCGCTCGACCGCCTGCCGCGTAAGCTCCGCCTCCTGGAATTCGGGGATTGCCAGCGTCAGGAAGAAATAGTTCTCTCCGGACTGATAACGTCTGCCGTTAATCACAATTTCGGCCACCGCCTTCTGCGTTTCCAGCGCCAGGAGTTCGTCTTTAAAGCGGTTGAGCATGGCCGACAGATCGGTCCTCAAGCTCGGCAAGTACTTCTTGAACTCCGCCGCCGTGAAGAAGCGTTGCTCATACGTCTGGCCGATCACGCGCGGAGGCCGCAGCCGCGTCTCCTGCTCGCCGCTGCCGTCGGCAAGCTCGCTCGTTGGCGTCCCGAGTCGAAAGCTCCCGCCTCTGCCGCCGGTGATGACCGAAACTCGTCCCGGCGGTCCCGTGACCGCAAACGCGAGATCCTCCATCGGCAGGTCCATGTGGGGAATGTTCCCGTCGTAGCCCACCGCGGTCGAAATCTGAAAGAGCTTTCCCCAGTCCTCCTTCGCGATGTCTCGGATCTCCGGCGACAGTTTCTCATAGCGCCTGGAATCGGGCATCGTGAATTGCTCCAGCGCCTCTCTGGTCGTCAAGCCCGAGCGCGCGATCACGTCATCAAGAGGGTACATCTTGCCGTCCGTTCCACGCGAGACAGCGATGGCGGTTCTGCTCAAGTTGCGTGCTATCTTTGCCCCGACCACGCGCACCGCCGCCGGAGGATACGGCCGCTCCAGGCTCCGCTGTTGGGTCAGAATTCGCGCCCCCGACAACGGGGCGATGCTCTTGTTCCTGCGCCGGCGCAAAGTGTAGGTGGCGTCGGTGTTGCGCCGCAACGTCAGGCTGTACTGGCTGAAGAGCCGCTGCACCCATGGGAACGGCCGATCGTGTTCCAGGTGGACGTTCTTCGGCGGGTTCAAGCCGGTTGTCGCGCCGAAGATATTTCGGATCGCGGGGGGGCCCGGCAGGTGGAGGAACAGCCAAGCCAACACCGCGCCCAGAGAGTGCGGCGTCTTACCGTCTGCGGTCAAGGTTTTGGGGTCGTCAACCTCTCTACCCCGTACCGTCATGCTCATGTTGATGAACCCGAATGCTTCGCCGAAGTCCGGCCAGAAGATCCGCTCGTCCGTCAACCGTACCCCCACGGACTGCTTGCCCTCCGCCCCGGCCATCCCGTCCGCTTGCGCCGTGTCCGGGTGCAAGTAGACGCCCTTGATCGTAACCGGCGTCCCGGCCTCGGAGTCGATCTGGAGCGTGCCGTAGTCGCGCATGGTGTTGAAGCTCGAGGCGCTGCCCAGGTCCGGCGGCGGCGGGAATCCCGCGAACGTCGTCTGTTCCAAGACCAAGATGTCCACCGGCATCTGCGGGGCTCCCCGGCCCTCGCCCCACGGGATCAACGTCGGGTTTCCGATCCTCAAGTTCGCGGCGTCCATGTTGATGATCTCGGGATCGAACGTCGCGCGGCCGTCGTCGGGAGCCAAGCCTCCCTTCATCGTGTACTCTACGTCCGAAACCTCAAGCCCTTGGTAACTGCCCCGGATCGACGCTCGCGGTAGATCGCCCATCTACAGCTCCGGCGGCCGGAAGCCCGTGGGATCGGGGATGGGGTTGATCACCGGGACCGGCACGGCGTCCGCTCTCGCCTGCAAGTCCAAGATGTCCTCGGCGTCGGCAACGATGAAGAAGTCTCTCCAGGTCCGCTCCCAGATGTTCTTGGCCGCAGGCTGGCGTAGTTGCCACGGCGTTACGTCGTTGCTGCGCGTGGGATCCCGGAAGGCATTGAGCGCCGGAGGGCTCCAGAATTTCTGCACGCCTTCCTTCCACTCGCCCAGCGTCGTGAACTTGTTCGTGTCCGTGATCTGGTACGCCCGGCGCAAGCCTTCGCGGATGATCGGTCCCTCTCCCATGATCGGGATCTCCTCCAGTGGACGCCCTCCCTCCTGGACCTCTATGGTCCGCTCCCACGTCAGATACCGCCCGTTTTCGTGCGGAACTTCGAAGCTCCAGCTTGCCTCCCACGTGCGCTCGTCCACCTGCTCGACACGATCTTCCGTCAGGGGCCCGAACTCGGTCGTAGGCTTGAGCGCCAAAACGAATTCCTTCGCCTCCTTGCCTTCTGCCCTTACCGTGATGGTCGTTGCTTGGTAACGATCGGCGTAGAACTGATCCCGGCGGATTCGCGCGGGATTGCTCGCCTTCTTTCCGTTCGTCTCGATCTCGTCATCGGAAGTGCTGTCGATCTCCACGATGAAATGCGCGTGAGTCGAGAGCGCGCCCGGCCGCTGCACCAGCCGACACGCGCGGATATGCGGGCCCGTGCTGTGCTCTTCGATTGTGCGGATCGTCGAAGCCCCGAACTTGATCTCGACGCGGATCCGCCCAGAGTCCTTGGAGAAGTCGAACAGATCGAAGAATGCGTTGAAGTTGTCTTCGCGGGTTCCTTCCTGGAATATTCCCTCCAAGGCGTAGCCCTCGTTGCTCTTGGTCAGTTCCCCGGTCTTTTCGTCGAAGACGGGCGCGGCCGTCGATGGAAAGATCGTTCCCACCGGCAGCACTTGCGATCCGCCATTGTCGACGTCGGTCAGCGTGACCTGGTAGAAGTCCGTCACCTGTTGTCCCTTGAACCGCGCGTGAATTCGTCGATGTTGGCGATGCGGCGCCGGCGGATCTCGGCCTCTACCGCGGCCTGGAACTCTGCGGAGTTGTCGATTCGCGCTTCCGCCGCCTCCTTGGTCTTGTCCGCGGCCTCTATCTGTTTCTGTGCCGCCTCCTCCTGTTTGCGGGCCGCCGCCGTCAAGACCGAGACGGCCCCCACCAATCCGCCGATCGCGCCTCCGATCGCCGCCCCTGCAGGTCCGAACGCCGCCCCAACCCCGACCCCAGCCCCGGCCGTGCTGAGGATCTGGCCGAATCGTTCGGGCAAGATCCCGCTGGTCGCCAGTTGTCCAGCCGCAAGCCCCGCGAATCCAAGACCTTGACGGATCGGTGCGATCCCCTGGCGGAGCCGCGCTGTCTCAGCCGCCGCCAGGTTTCGCGTGGCGATTTCGTTCCTGCGCTTGGCCTCGACGTTGACGTTCTCCGCCGCCGTCGCCCCAGCCATCGCCCGCGCGTTCAACGCCAGCCCCGCGCGCCTCGCGGTCTCACTCGCCGCCGTCGTGCGCTCTGCCACCGCCGCCGCCTGAGTCGCGCCGGAGAGTTGCCGCTGCGCCGCCTGGACGCCCGACAGCTTCCGCTGCGCATCCTCAGCGCCGCTTACGGTCAGGACAAGTCCGGCTTGGATTTCTTCGCCCATTCCTCGCTCGCTTCCTCGACGGCTCGCTCAAGACTCACGGCCTCGACCTCCTGCTTGATCCGGTCGAGGATGGCACGGCCCTCGATGTAGACCAGATCGACCTCGACCTTGCCGCCGACGTTCGCCGTACGCCATGCGTTCCACGCCAGCTTGGCCTTCTTCGTCCACGGGAACGGCGGCCAGTTCGGACAGCGTCCGCGTTGGTGCATCTCGGCGCACTCGCATGACCTGAAACTTCCGTCCGGCTCCGGCTCCGCGAATCCCATCTCGTAGAGCGCGCCGCGCCTCAAGCTCTCTCGGTCGTCTTCGCTCAGTCCCTCCGCGTCCAACAGCGTCACCGCCAGCGCCAGCAGTTCATCCGACGGGTCTACCAGCAGCTTTCGCCACAACCCGGCTTGAGGTGGCGCGAGCATGAGTTCAATGACGGCCATGCACGCATCCCAAACGGATCGCTCCGCCGTGCGCGCGTGCTTCTGATACTCCGCCGCCCTGGCGTAAGCGTCTTCCGGGCTTCGTCCGCTCGCAATCGCCTGCAAGCCCGACGTCACGATCCCGAACAGATTCAGCCGCGCCGCCAAGAGCGCCTTTGCGTCGAACAGGTCTTGCGCTCCCACGTCGCGGCGGAATTCAGCGCGGAAGGTCAACCCCGAATCGGGAAGCGTGATCGTTGCCGCGCCGTCGCCCAGGCTCCATGCCAACCTCCGCGCCTTCGCGGCCTCGGTCATTAGTCGCCCTCCAGCACCAGCAGCGGGTCGGCCATCACGCCATCCTTGATTGTCGGCGATCCGCTCGACGGCAGCGCCACCTGGAACAGATAGGCGAAAATCGTTTGAACTTTCCCGGCATAGTCGTTATCCAGCCTGATCTTGTACTCGTCGCCGTCGCGGCCTACCTTCAGGTCAATGTCGCTGTCCTGCGTGTTGCCGGTCGTCGGCAGCGCCGTGTTGGCGTTGGCCTTGTTGAAATCGAAGTTGATCGTCAGGCCCGTGGTGGCGTGGACGATCGTCAGGTTCACGCTGCCGGTCGTTCCCGTCGTCTCCACGAATCCCACGCTGTCAGTCGCCGTCCTGGCCGCGCTCTTGAATGCCTCGATCTTCCAGATGTTCGCGCCCGTCTGCCGCGTCACCCTGAAGAAGATTTTCCCCTCCGCCGTGTTCGACGCCGACTCGTTGTTGACGGAGTAGTTGCTCAGGATCGCGCCGGTGTCGCCGCTCTCGACCGGAGCCACGCGCGCCAGCGTCAGGGCCAGGCCGATCCTCTCGTCCACCCACGAGTCTTTCACTTCGATAGAATTCTCGGCGTCGATGAAGCGGTCCCCGTTCTCCAGTTCTTCGTCCAGCCGCAGCTGGGCGGAGTAGCGTTCGCGCCCGATCGTCTCGTCGACCAACGTGATGAACACGGTTCCGTTCAAGCTGTTCTGCCGCCCGCCGGCTCCCGAGAGCAAAAGCTGGCCGATGTTCTCCACGTCCGCGACCAACGATCCGACGGTGGCGGTGTTCTGCTTGACCGACTGCGCTCCCGCCACGGTTTCATCGCCCATCGCGTCCTTCAGTTCGGCCAGCATTCCGATCTCGTGGTCCAGGAGTACGACTCCGCTTCCCGGCGTCGTCGTATCATAGATGTACTGGTGCAAGCGCCCGGTCTGAGCCTTCGACAGCCCCATGCGGTCGTCGAGCAAGCCTCCTGCGCTCGCCAGTTCTCCCCGCAGAAACGACACCATCGCGCTCAGGGCCCTGCGGCTGTCGGGCGCCAGGCTGTCGAGCGCGTACTTCTTGAACCTCGCCTTCGCGCGCCCTGCCGCCGTTTCTTCTGCCGGGAAACCGTTGTCGATCTGTAGCTGCACGCCCTGGATGATTCGAAGCTCCACGTCCGAATCGGTCAGGCTCGCCGCGTCGCTCTTGACGGTTCCGCTCATGCCGCTGCTGTTCGATTGCGACAGCGTGATGGTCGTCCCCAAGACTCCCGTCCCCGTTGCGACCTTATCTCCCACGGCCTTCGCCGGATCTTTGTACATGTCAACGGTCGCGCTTCCGGCCGCAACCGTTGACGTGACGTAGAGCTTCGAGTTGTGGTCGGTGTTCTGGCCGATCTTGACGCCCGCCAGCGTCCAGACCGACAGCTTCGCCACGTCGTCGAACTCGGCGAAGACCTTGGTGGTCTGATCCCGGTAATACCTCCAGAGCGCGCGCTTCACGTTGATGATCGTCCCGTA
>Ga0247727_10019439_pt1 | contig 10524 bp, 9 predicted proteins | sample WisWelCaveWW1625_FD_202498 | JGI IMG/M metagenome (GOLD analysis project Ga0247727, IMG submission 202498) | Biofilm microbial communities from Wishing Well Cave, Virginia, United States - WW16-25 | ecosystem: Environmental > Aquatic > Deep subsurface > Groundwater > Cave microbial mat | place...
GTCTTCGTGTCTTTGTGTCTTCGTGTCTTCGTGTCTTCGTGTCTTTGTGTCTTTGTGTCTTTGTGTCTTTGTGTCTTCGTGTCTTTGTGTCGCCTGCCCCCTGCATAGGGGGTTGTGGTGAAGTTTCTTAGCTCGGTTGGCTTGCCTGCGTAAGTCCAGTTCCTCACTTTCCACTTTCCACCTTCCACTTCCCACCCATGACCCGTATCTTAATCGTTGACGACCACGCCATTGTGCGCGAAGGCTTGCGAATGTTGTTGGCCGATGTGCCGACTCTCGAAATCGTGGGCGAGGCCGCCGATGGGAATGCGGCTGTGACCCAGGCCGCCTCACTTCAGCCCGATGTGATTTTGATGGATTTGGTGATGCCGGGTCTGGATGGTCGCGAAGCCACCCGCCGCATTTTAGCGGCGCAACCGGACTGCCGTATCCTCGTCCTCACCTCCTTTGCCGAAGACCAGAACGTGGTGACGGCGATGCAAGCGGGCGCGGCCGGTTACCTGCTTAAGGATGTGTTGCAAGCCGATTTGGTCAATGCCATTGAACGAGTCATGCGCGGCGAACCGGCCCTGCACCCCGAAGCCCAGCGTAAACTCATCGAACACCTGGCCCGCCCCACACCCAAAACGGATTCCGAATTGAATGACCTCACCGAACGTGAGCGGGAAGTGCTGGCCCTCATTGCGCGCGGCCACAGCAACCGCCAGATTGCCGACACCCTATACATCACCGAAGGCACGGTCAAGGGCCACGTCAGCAACATCCTCTCCAAACTCCATGTGCAAGACCGCACCCAGGCGGCGCTGTTTGCGGTGAAGCACGGGCTGGACAAGTAGCAAGTTTCAAGTTTCAAGTAGCAAGTCACCTGCCACTTTCCACTTTCCGCCTGCCACTTTCCATCTGCCACTTCCCTCCCCCTTCCCCCTCTAAAGTCATGGCCCAAAACCTGACTTCGGCGTCGTGTATTCAGCACGCCTTTTGCTTATCATAGGCGTAAGATAACCGTCGCGTGGTTCATGTGACGTTTTGGGAACGCGGCTTACCGATAATACTCATCAGGCCGGAGAGATCAACCATACGCACCATCAAGCCAGGAGGACAACCTCAATGTCAACATCTGCTCAACCCCTTTCAACGCACTTGCGAATCGCCATCGCCGTTACCGCCGCCATTGACCTACTCATCGGGCTGGCGTTTCTGTTGGGGCCGGAACTCAACCTCAACCTGTGGCCCACTCCGGTCGGCATTGAGTTGAAACGCTTTATCGGCTCGATCATTGTGGCCAACGGCGTGGGCGCGGCGATGATCGTGCGCCAACGGACCTGGGAGGGTGCGCGCGTGCTGGTGATGGTGGCCATGGTTTACGGCGTGGCTGTGTTCGCCACGTTGCTTTACGACCTGGCGCTGGGCGTCGCGGTGCCTCTATTTTGGATCTACATTGTTCTGGACGCAGTCTTCCTCATCCCGATCGGCTACGTCTATTGGAGCCACGAGCGCGTTCGCCAGACGGCCACCAAGCCGCTGCCCATCGGCCAATCACGATAAATAACACGGAGCACTCGAGTCAAAACAAATTATATTTGCCTCTCGTGCGCAGGACAGGTTTTTTTTCTATCATCAACACTATCCCTAGTCTGTGTTGTCTCTGCCACTATCCAAAGATGATGTTACTCAACCGTCATTGACCCCAAGGAATTGATCCATGAAAAACATCCGCGCTCTTTCCACGTTCAGTCTTGTTGTTCTGGTGTTGGCCGCGTGCGGCGGGGGCGGCAACACCACGCCCACCCCGACCCAATCCACCGCGCCCACGCCCCAAGTGATTTCGGGCGCGGGCGATATCACCGCGGTCATAGATGAATATCGAAACCTGCTCGGCGCAGACAACGGCGGCGAACCGGTCTCGCCCGGCGTGGGCCGCCGCGAAATTAATTGGGACGGCCTGCCCGATGATGTGGCCGCGCCCAACCATTACGTCTCAGATCTGTTCAACTCAACCACCGCGCCCCGCGCGCGCGGCATCGTTCTCAACACCGAGTCGGGCGCGGTGTTGCAAGTGAGCGCCGATAGCGACAACCCGACCAACACCCTGCCCCGTTTCGGCCACCTCAACCCGGCCTATAGCGACATCTTTGCAACCTTTAGCGCCGAGCGATTATTCTCGCCCGTGGGCAGTAACATCGTGGACGCCACCTTCTTCGTCCCCGGCACACAAACCCCGGCGTTCGTGCGTGGCTTTGGCGCGGTGTACACGGATGTGGATACTGACCACACCGCCTTCGAGTATTTCGATAAAGATGGCAACTCATTAGGCCAGTTCGCGGTGCCGTTATCCAACAACGGCCTATCCTTTTTGGGCGTGGCCTTCGATAAGCCCATCGTCGCCCGTGTCCGAATTGAATATGGCACGGTCTCCCTCGGCCCCGACGACAGCGCCGAGAATGATGTGGCCGTGATGGACAACTTCATCTACGGCGAGCCGGTGGCGGCCAGTGAGTATTGAGCCAAGGCCCGGAAGCGATTGAGACCAGCCGACCATGCGGGTGCTAATTGTGGACGATGTGGCCGCGGTGCGCGAGGGCCTGCGCCTATTGCTCAGCGACGAGCCGGACATTGACATCGTGGGTGAAGCCAGCACCGCTGAAGAAGCGGTGAGCCGCACCGCGGAGTTAAGCCCTGATGTGGTGTTGATGGATATTGAAATGCCGGGCGGCGATGGCCTGCAAGCGACCCAGCAACTCAAGGCCCGCCCTCAGCCGCCGCGCGTGGTGGTGATGAGTGTCTATGCCGATGACGCCATGCGCGCCCGCGCCCGCGCCGCCGGAGCCGATGCCTTTGTAGAGAAAAGCCTGTTCCAGGAGATGCACGCCGCCCTGCGCGCTACTCAATCTTTGGAATAAATCAAACCACGAAGAGCGCGAAGGAAATCACCAAGCGCGCCAAGATTTTCTTTGTGTCCTGCGTGAACGTTCTTCTTCGTGCTCTTCGTGGTAAACGATGTCTCTCACGGGTCCGTGATAATTTCGCCGGTGTACACTGCCTCGAACCAACTGCCCGGCACATCCTTGAGTTGATTCAAATCGTCATCATCCCACCCTGGTTCGGGGCCGGTGTAGGGCGCGCCACTGATATACCAACTGGTGCCATTGTCGGCCACCATCATCCCGTATATTTTCAACGCTTCTAAAATCACCCGCGCCTGCCCATAATAAATGGAAATATCGGCGCTGGCCTTAAGCCGCAAACGCAAACCCATGGGCGGCGCGCTGGGCGTGTCGCCCGCAAAATGGGTGGCCGGGTGAATATAGCCGCGTTGGGTGCGATGCACGGTAAAACGCAAGGCATGGCGAATCGCGCCCGTCGCCACCTCATCGTATCGAACCAAGCCCGGCAAAATCGGCAAGCCCGCCGCATCCGCCGAAGTCCAGCCTTCGGGCCGCAGGGCGTTGGTGTTCAGCGGCCACTTCGCTCCCGAGTCCGCGAACCACGCATCCACACCCGGCGGGCCTTGATACTCGGCGTGATACAACTCGTACAGCGTGCAGTTACCCGAGTTAAGCGCCAGCACATGGCTATCCCCTACCCCGCCGCCTTCAATCGGCGCATCGGGTGGGATGGGATAAGGCCCAGGGTCACTCTCATCCCAATACAGCCCAAAATTAGTCGGCACCAAGGGTTGCGTGCCTGGCACCACAACATACGGGATGCCATAGCCGGAGAACTCGCCAAAGTCCGCGTGCAGAAACAAATCGCCATCGGCGTTGATGTCGTTGATAAAGTTGGTTGAGTTGGAATGCACCGGGTAATTTGAGATGTCGGTGTTCCAGGGATTATCGGGCGGGAACATGGCACAGCCGCCCAACGTTGGGCCGCCCGCCAGGTGCTGAACGATGGGCAGATAGAGGGTGGTGTTGCCGCCCAATGCGTTAGCCGTCATCGCTGGCGACCGGTGGACAACACCGCCGAACAACAGTCCAATAACACTTAAACCGATGAGGGAACGTCGCAGATATCTCATAAGCCTCCTCCGCAGGTGAGCGCCCTACTCAACGCCGCTACGCCATGCTACAGTGCCGTCATGCGTTTTCTAAAACTTCCCTCATTGTACGCGGGTCGGGGGCTTCGTGCCTATGCCGCGTTGGGGCTAGGGTTGAGTCTGGCGGCCTGCGCCACGCCCACGGCCACACCCGGCGCAACGCCGACACCCCTCATCGTGTCGGTGGCGGTGCGCGAGTTAACCGCGCCGCTCCTGGAAGATTTGGCCGCCGCCTACCTCACCGCCACCGTGCAAACCGAACCCGTCTCCGAGGTTGTGCTAACGGCGGAGTCCGTTCCTCCCGACTTCTTTGCCACACCCATCGGCTACGTCGAGTTCGTCGTCGTCGTGCATCCGGCCAACCCGCTCACCAGCCTCACCCTCACCCAAACGCGCGCCATCTTCACCGGGCAAATGGCGGATTGGGCGCAAGTCAGCCCGGGTTTAAGTGGGTGGATTCAGGTGGTGAGTCGTGAGACTGAATCGGATAGCGTGCCCGCCTTGGGACAGATTCTCGGCGAGCCGACGTTTCCCACGCGCACCGCGCTGGTTGCGCCAGCGTGGGCCGCCATGCGCGAGGCGGTGAGCGGCGATGCAAACCGGCTGGGCTACTTGCCCCGCGCCGAATTAGATTCGTCGGTCAAAGCGTTAAGCATAGCGGGCGGCCTGCGCGCCCTCATCGTGGCGATGTCTGCGAATGAACCCACCGGCCCCACCCGCGACTTCCTGGTCTGGGCGCAAAGCGCCGCAGGGCAGGCGGTGGTCGCGCAAAAGTATATCGTATTGACTACCGACCACGAATGACCGGCCACTGCCGATACAGGGCTTTTCCATTTTTCCATTGACTCCAAATGACTTTTATGGCGTGGGAGCGCGTGGGAGCGCGTGGGAGCGGTTTGTAACCGCGATTGGGTGCTCAATCTGCCAGAAGGGTCGGGGTTACAAACCCCCTCCCACGACTTTGGAAAGGCCCTGACTGCCGATAGCTTCTTCAGCCAGCGCGCCGTTGTTCTCAATTATAATTAGGCGCATTAAGACGCTGGTGTCCGTTCCTCCAAACCACACTGGCCCAACCATCAGCCGTTATGACCCTGTTTGAAAGCGCTTGCAATTTTCATATACACACACCCTACTCCGATGGCGAGTGGTCGCACGCCCAAATCGCGGAGGCCGCCCTGCGCGCGGGCCTGGATGTGATTTATGTGACCGACCACAACGTGTTTGTGAAAGGGCCAGAGCGATATTATGAAAAAGATGGAAAGAAACTGCTGTTACTCATCGGGGAGGAAGCGCATGATGCGTCACGAATCCCGCAAAAGAATCATTTACTGGTGTATGGCGCACAGTGCGGCCTGGCCCCGCACGCCCCCGACCCGCAAAAACTAATTGACGCCGCCACCACCGAAAACGCCCTGACCTTCCTCGCTCACCCGTTTGACTCATCGGTGCCGCTCGTCAACTACGAAGACATCTCGTGGGTGGATTGGGGCGTGAACGGTTTCACCGGGCTGGAAATCTGGAACTACATGTCCGATTGGGCGCGGCACCTCACCACCCAACCCAACATCATCCGCTATGCCCTGAACCCCGAACTGGCGGTGGATGGGCCATCGCCCAAAACATTGGCCAAGTGGGACGAATTGACCGCGGCGGGACGGCGGGTGGTGGGCATCGGCAACTCGGACGCGCACGGCAACGCCTATAGTCGCTGGGGGATTACACGGGTGATTTTTCCTTATGAGTTTCTGTTCCGGCAGGTCAACACCCATCTGCTCACCGAGACGCCACTTGCGGGCGACTACGCCGCCGACCGGCAGTTGATCTTGGAGGCCATCGCGCGCGGCCATGGCTACATCGGTTACGATGGGGCCGCGCCCACGACCGGCTTTCGCTTCACCGCCAACAGCCACAAAGGCAGTGCGCTGATGGGCGATGAATTGATTAACAAAAACGGTGTCACCTTACAAATTACGTTGCCGGGCCGCGCCAACCTGCGTTTGATTCAAAATGGTAGCGTCATCGTGGAACGCCCAGACGCCACCAACTACACCCACATCGTCCCCGCCGATGAAGCCGGAGTCTTCCGGGTCGAAGCGCATCTCACATACAAAGGCCGATTACGTGGGTGGATTTATAGCAACCCGATTTATATTCGTCTCTAAGCCAAACGTGCGACGCATCTCCAAAGATGCGTCGCATGTAACCATGTGACTAAAGGTAACCCATGCCCAAATTTGAATTGCACTCCGACTTTAAGCCAATGGGGGATCAACCCCAAGCCATCGAAAAACTCGTCGCCGGGCTGGGGCGCGGCGACAAACATCAGGTCTTGTTAGGCGCGACGGCCACAGGCAAGACCTTTTCCATCGCCTCGGTCATCGAGCAAACTCAGAAGCCGACGCTGGTGATGGCGCACAACAAAACCCTGGCCGCCCAACTCTATGCCGAGTTCAAAGATTTCTTCCCCAATAACGCGGTGAATTACTTCGTTTCGTATTACGATTACTATCAACCCGAAGCCTACGTCGCCAAGCACGACCTCTATATCGAAAAAGAAACCGACATCAACGAAGAAATAGACCGCCTGCGGAAAGCCACCACCGCCGACCTGCTCACCCGGCGCGATGTGGTGATTGTGGCCTCGGTCTCGTGCATCTATGGCATCGGCTCACCCGAAGCCTACGGGCAGGCGATGATTAAGTTGAGCGTCGGTCAGTCCATCCGGCGCAATACGCTGCTGCGGCAATTGGTTGAGATCTATTACGAGCGCAACGATGTGGAGCTGAAACTCGGCACGTTCCGGGTGCGGGGCGACACGCTGGAAGTCATGCTCCCGCACACCGAGGTGGCTTACCGGATCGCGTTCTTTGGCGACGAGGTGGAACGCATCACCGAATATGTGCCGCTGACCGGCGAGATTTTGGCTGAGCGCGAGTCCTTTGATTTGTTCCCGGCCAAGCACTTTGTCACCAACGCCGATAAAGTTAAACAGGCCATCGCCGACATCGAGGCCGAACTGGAAGAGCGGGTGAAGTATTTCAAGGATAACCAGCTGCTCCTGGAAGCGCAACGCATTGAGCAACGCGCCAAGTATGATTTGGAAATGCTACGCGAGGTGGGCTACTGTTCGGGCATCGAAAACTATTCACGCCACCTTGACCGCCGCCCGCCCGGCTCGGCCCCGTGGACGCTGGTGGATTACTTCCCCGCCGATTTTTTGCTGGTGATAGACGAGTCGCACATCACCATCCCGCAGATCGGCGGCATGTGGGGCGGCGACCGCTCCCGCAAAGAAGAACTCATCAAATATGGTTTTCGCCTGCCATCGGCGCTCGACAACCGCCCGTTAAACTTTCAAGAGTTCGAGCAACGTATGGGTCAGGTCATTTACACCAGCGCTACCCCCGGCCCGTACGAAATGGAGCGCGCGGCGTCGCAGATCCCCGGCAAGGGGGGACAAGTCATCCAGCAAATTATCCGCCCCACCGGATTGGTGGACCCAAAGGTGGAGGTGCGCCCGGTCAAAGGTCAGATTGATGATCTGGTGAAAGAAATCCGCCTGCGGGTGGAGCGCGGTGAGCGGGTGCTGGTGACGACCCTCACCAAACGCATGGCCGAAGACCTGGCCGATTACCTGTTAGAGTTGGGCATCAAGGTACACTACCTGCATTCCGAAGTGCAGACCATCGAGCGCATTGAAATTTTGCGCGACCTGCGGCTGGGCGTATACGATGTGGTGGTGGGCATCAACCTGCTGCGTGAGGGACTGGACTTGCCGGAAGTGTCGCTGGTGGCGATTCTGGATGCCGACAAAGAAGGCTTTCTACGTTCAGGCACCTCGCTTATCCAGACCATCGGGCGCGCGGCGCGGCACGTCAACGGCCAGGTGTTGATGTACGCTGACAAAACCACCGACTCGATGAAGCGCGCTCTGGATGAGACCAACCGCCGCCGCCAAATCCAAATCGAACACAATGAAGCGCATCACATTGTCCCGGCCAGCATTGTCAAGGCGGTGCGCGACCTGACCCAGCAACTCCGCGCGGTGGCCGAAGAAAAAGCCGAATACCGGGTCAACACGCCCGCGCAACTGCCCAAAGACGAACTGGCCCGCCTCATCCGCGAACTGGAGAAACAGATGAAAGACGCCGCCCACCAGTTGGAGTTTGAGAAAGCCGCCCTGCTCCGCGATCAAATCATGGATTTGCGTCAAAGCCTGCGCGAGCAAGAGGGGATACTTTAGGTGAGTTGTCTTATCACTTAACCTGGCTATAATCTCAGCAGATGACTCTCGCCCGCGAAGGAGGCGATATGCAACTGATTACACGCGCTGATTGGGACGGGCTGATTTGCGCTGTCCTATTGAGCCAGGTTGAAAAAATTGATGGGGTGTATTTTGCCCATCCCCGCGACATGCAGGCGGGCAAGGTGCCGGTTCCCAAACACTCCATCATCGCCAACCTCCCCTATCATGCGGCGAGCGAGTTGTGGTTTGACCATCATCTCTCGGAAGAAGACACCGCGCCCGCGCCCGGCCAATTCAAAGGCAAATACGACCTCGCGCCCAGCGCCGCCCGCCTGATTTACGACTACTATGGCGGGGATGAAAAGTTTGGCAAATACAAAGACCTGGTGGACGCCACCGATAAAATTGACAGCGCCCAATTGACGATGGAGGACGTGACCGCCCCCAAGGGCTATGTCCTGCTCTCCTATACCATTGACCCGCGCACCGGCCTGACCGGGATGCTCTATCAATCCTATTTCCTGTTGCTATTGGAGCATCTGCAACAACATACGTTGGAGGAAATTCTGCTCATGCCCCAGGTGAAGGAGCGCTGTGAGCGGGTGCTGGCTGAGGAGCAACAATTTCGGCGCGCGCTCCTCGTCAACTCGCGGCAGGAGGGCAACATCGTCATCACCGATTTCCGGGGCCTGCCCACCGTGCCGCCCGGCAACCGCTTTTTGATTTATGCGCTCTTCCCCGACACCAATATCTCGGTGCGGCTATTCGATGGACGCGGCGGGGCCAATGTGGTGGCGGCCCTCGGCCATAGCATCTTTAACCGCACCTCCCAAACCAATGTGGGCGAGTTGTGCAAGAAATATGGCGGCGGCGGCCATCGCGGCGCGGGCACCGCGCAATTTACCAAAGACGAGGCCAACGCCAAAATTGCCGAAGTCATCGCGCAACTTAAGGCGGATGGCTAATTCACGAAGGAAACGCCGTAAAGCGAAAGCCGGACTTTGCAGTCCGGCTTTCGCTTTAGAGTACAAACCAGAAACCGGGTTTCTCGCCTTTGGCGGAAACCCGGTTTCTAAATTGGGTGCGGCTGGGTCACGGCCCCACCAACACCGGATACAACAGCGATAGGGCCAGCAGGCATGTCCCCACCACCCCGCACAGCGCCACACAGCCTAACAAGGCCAGGCCCGCGATTTTCAGCGGGCGATTATCAGCATTGGGCAATGGGGATTGGGGTGAGGGTGTAGATTCCATCTTGTATCATCAGGTGCGACGCACCCGCTCCGCGAAAGTGCGTCGCACCTGATGATACCACATTGACAACGCGGTATGCCGATGCTATTCTGCCCGCCATGTTGTTGACCCGGCAAATGCTGGAAGCGCGTGAAGGGCAAACCCTCGCGCCCTATGGCTTGAAGAGCGGCGAGTCACGCGGGCGCGCTTTTCAGCCCGACCCCGAACCGGATGACCGCACCGCTTTCCAGCGCGACCGCGACCGTATCCTGCACACCACCGCCTTTCGCCGGTTGGAATACAAGACGCAAGTCTTTGTAAACTTTGAGGGTGATTATTACCGCACCCGCTTGACGCACACCCTGGAGGTCGCGCAAATTGGCCGCACCCTGGCCCGCGCGCTCGGCGGCAACGAAGATCTCACCGAAGCCATCTGCCTCGCCCATGATATGGGCCACCCACCCTTTGGGCATTCGGGCGAGGTGGCCCTCAACCGCTTAATGCTGGAACACGGCGGCTTTGATCACAACAAGCAATCGTTTCGCATCATTACCAAACTTGAAAAGCGTTACCGCGATTGGCCGGGCCTCAACCTGACCTGGGAAGTGCGCGAGGGCATCGTCAAGCACGAGACCGAATATGATTTGGCCGATGCCCGCGATTTTGAGCCTGATAAGCGCGGTCACCTGGAAGCGCAAATTGCCAACGTAGCCGACGAACTGGCCTATACCGCCCACGACCTCGATGATGGCCTGCGCGCCGGACTCATCACGGCGGCGGATTTGGGGGGTCTGGCGCTATGGGAACGCGCTCGCGCTAGCATTGATTCGGCAGGGCCCGCGACTCAACCCTTTGATGAACTGACCCGCCACCGCCTCATCCGGCGCTTGATTGGTTTGGAAGTGAACGATTTGCTGGCCACCACCCAGGCCCGCCTGACCAAAGCGGACATCGCCTCGGTGGACAAACTGCAACGCCTGCCCCACAACGTGGTGGCGTGGAGCGTGGC
>Ga0247727_10019440_pt1 | contig 10524 bp, 6 predicted proteins | sample WisWelCaveWW1625_FD_202498 | JGI IMG/M metagenome (GOLD analysis project Ga0247727, IMG submission 202498) | Biofilm microbial communities from Wishing Well Cave, Virginia, United States - WW16-25 | ecosystem: Environmental > Aquatic > Deep subsurface > Groundwater > Cave microbial mat | place...
TCGAACGGCGTTCGGATCCCGCACGTCGCCGCGCTGGAACTCGAACCCCTCGCGGCCGGCCAGGCCGAGCAAGGAGCGGCCCCCGTGCAGCAGCGAGTCGAAGGCCCTCACCTGATGGCCGGAACCCAGCAGCAGCTCGCACAGCACCGAGCCCAGATAACCCGCCCCACCCGTAACCAGAATCACCATCAGCAGCTCCGCTTTATGCCAGCTCAGCAAAGGCGCCATGGGGTGACGCCACCACAGAGCAGCATTCTACGCTGGAAGTAACCGAGAACGGGCGGAAAGTGACGGGTTTGAGCCATCCCCCGGGGGCACCGTCTGCCACTCGGCGGCTACCGTCGCTCGGTAGACTCGCGCGATGCCTTCCGGCGATTCGCTCGAGCTATTCCCGGCCACTTCGAGTGCCCGGAGCGCGGGCGCTGCCCGAGCGCCGCTCGCGGATCGGATGCGGCCGCGCACGCTCGATGAACTCGTCGGCCAACCGCATCTGGTAGCGGCCGGAGCGCCGCTGCGGGCCCTGCTCGAGGCGGGCGAGTTGCCTTCGGTGATCCTCTGGGGCCCTCCGGGCAGCGGCAAGACCACGCTGGCGCGCCTGCTCGCCCGTTCTACCCCAACCAAAGCTGTGCGCTTCGTGGCCTTGTCCGCCGTGAGTGCGGGGCTCAAGGACGTGCGCGAGGTCATTGCCGAAGCCGAGCGGATGCTTCGCTCGGGCCAGCGCACCGTCTTCTTCCTCGACGAGATTCACCGCTTCAACCGCGCACAGCAGGACGCGCTCCTGCCTCACGTCGAGTCCGGGACCGTGACGCTGGTCGGCGCAACCACCGAAAACCCCTCCTTCGAGGTGATCGGACCGCTGCTGTCGCGCTGCCGGGTCTTCAGCCTGCGCCCGCTGGACGCCACGCAGCTCACCCTGCTGCTGCAGCGCGCGCTGCGCGATCCCGAGCGCGGCCTCGCAGCGACTGGGGCAGAGGCAACGGAGGCAGCGCTCGCCGCGATCGCAGACGCGGCCGGCGGAGACGCGCGCCGTGCGCTCGGGCTGCTGGAGTCCGCGGTGGCACTACGCCAGGCCCGCGGCGCTGGCGGCCCGCTCACCCCGGAGCAGGTGGGCGAAGCAGCCGGCCAGCGTGTGCTGCTCCACGACCGCGACCGCGAGGAGCACTACAACGTCGTCTCCGCGTTGATCAAGAGCCTGCGCGCGAGTGACCCCGACGCAGCGCTCTACTACCTCGCCCGCATGTTGGAGGCGGGGGAAGACCCACTCTTCGTCGCGCGGCGACTGGTCATCTTCGCAGCCGAGGACGTGGGCAACGCCGAGCCACAGGCGCTGCCGCTGGCCGTGGCGGCCTTCGAGGCGATGGACCGGATCGGCATGCCCGAGGGGCGCATCCCCCTGGCGCAGGCCACGACCTTCCTGGCCACGGCGCCGAAGAGCAACGCCTCGTACGTCGCACTCAGCCGCGCCAGCGCCGAGCTCGCGAAGCACGGCAGCCCGCCCGTGCCGCTGCACCTACGCAACGCTCCCACGAGTCTGATGAAAGAGGAGGGCTACGGGCGCGACTACGAGTACGCGCACGACGCCGAAGATGCGTTCGTCGCGCGCCGGAACCTGCCCGAGGGCGTAGGCGACGGGCCCTTCTACGAGCCGACTGCACGCGGCGCCGAGCAGGCGATCGCCGAACGTCTCGCCGCCTGGCGCAGGCGCCGGGCCGGTGTCGCCTGAGATGGGCGCCGCCGCCCTGCTCGCCACCACGCTGGCCAGCGCGCTTGGCGCGATGCTCCTGCTCTGGCTGCTGTCGCTGCGACTGCGAGACGCCAGCATCGTCGACATCTGGTGGGGCCCCGGCATCGCCACGATCGCCGCGGTCGCCTACGCCGTTCTGGGCGGCAACCACCCGCGCCGTGCGCTGCTGCTCGGCCTGGCCGTGCTCTGGGCGCTGCGCCTCGGCGTGTACCTGCTCTGGCGAAACGCGCGACGTGGCGAAGACCCGCGCTACCAGGCCATGCGCCGGCACTTCGGACCGCGCTTCGGCTGGATCAGCCTGCTCAGCGTGTTCGGCCTGCAAGGCGTGCTGCAGTGGATCGTCGCGCTCCCACTCCAGCTCGCGCAGCTCGACCCGGGCCCGACGCGGCTCGGCGCCCTGGATGCACTCGGCATCGCGCTGTTCACCTTCGGCCTGCTGTTCGAAACGATCGGTGACCTCCAGCTCGCGCGCTTCCGCGCCGGCCCCGCACAGGTCGGTCGCGTGATGGAGCGCGGGCTCTGGCGCTACACGCGCCACCCCAACTACTTCGGCGACTGCGCCGCGCACTGGGGCCTGTTCGTCGTGGCGCTCGCGACGCCGTGGGGCTGGGCCGGCGTGATCGGACCGCTCACGCTGACCGTGCTGCTCCTGCGGGTCTCGGGCGTCGCGCTGCTCGAGCGCTCGATCGGGAAACGGCGCCCCGCCTACGCCGACTACCAGCGCCGCACGAGCGTGTTCATTCCGCGGCCGCCGCGGCGCGACTGAGGACCGCCCTACTGCGGCGTCCAGGCTCGGTCGGGAGGCGTCACGCGATAGAGCTTCGCCGCATGGGCGAAGCGCGGGGAGCTGGCGGGGCGGACGGGACTCGAACCCGCAACTTCCGACGTGACAGGCCGGTGCTCTAACCAGTTGAACTACCGCCCCGCGCGGCCGGAAGGGCTTAGCCGATCGCCCCTGTATTGACCAGCCAACTCCTTCCTACGCTCGCTCCGCTCGCTGCGCGCCCGGAGGAACCGGGCTTGCTGTGCGGCTCACAGGTAGCGCGGCTCGCTCAGCTCACTGCGCGCCCGGAGGAACCGGGCTTGCTGTGCGGCTCACAGGTAGCGCGGCTCGCTCAGCTCGCTGCGCGCCGGCCGAAGCGCCGGCTTGCTGACCAGCGGGAGGAGTGCTCAGGCCTGGATCACGGGCAGCTTGTCGAAGGGTGCGCCCGGCAGCACGGCGCTGTGATCGCCGCCGAGCAGGTCGTCGATCACGGCCGCGTAGACCGTCCGGAAGTCCGTGCTGACCTTCAGGTTGCCCGTGGCATCGAGGTCGTCGAGGCGCGGCATCGCTCCATGCACGCCGCCGACGACGCGGTCCCCGAGCAGCAGCAGCAAACCGCCCGCGCCGTGGTCCGTGCCGGCCTCGGCGCCGCTCGCGTTCTGCGCAACGCGACGCCCGAATTCGGAGTAGACCAGCGTCACCACGCGACCGGAAGCGCCGATCGCTTCGAGATCCCGCTGGAAGCCCAGCAGGCAGCGCGAGAGGTCCGAGAGCAGCTTCGGCTGACCCGAACTCGGATCGATCGCGCCCTGCCGGGAGTGCGTGTCGAAGCCGCCCATGCGCGCGTGATAGAAGCCGAAGCCGGAAGGAGCGCCGGGATTCGCGAGGTCGTGCCGCACGATCGACGCGATCTCGCGCAGGTCCCGGCCGAGGCCGAAGCTCTCGCCCTCGAGCTGAGATCCCCAGCCCAGTGCTTCGACGCTGCCGAAGAAATCCGCCTGCTCGAGCAGCAGCCGCCCGGAGCGCGCGATGGTCTCACCGATTCCGCCGCGCGGCTCGGCGAGAATCGCGCGGAGCGCCGCACCACGCTCGAGCCCGTCGCGCCACTCCCAGAGCGGATCGTCCGGCAGCTCGAAGCGCTCGATGCTGCTGACGCCGAGGGCGTCGGCAAACGCTGCCTGGAGGCTCGGATTCACCTCGCTCTGGAACGAGACGGCGTGCGGCAGGCCGTCGGCGGCGAGGTCGAGCTGGCGGCCGATCCACCCGATCGGCTCGGTGAGCACATCGGGCCGGCCGAAGAACCAGGCCTTCTCAGCCTCGAAGTGCGAGAGCGAGTTGCCCGCCAGTCCCGCGCCCAGCACGAGCGCCACCCTGCCTTCGCCATAGAGCTGGTGCAGCCCCGTCAGCGTGGGATGCAGCGCCAGCCCGGTTCCGCGCAGCGGGTCCGCGTCGATCGAGAGGCCCGCCAGGTCTGCCAGCGGTACGACCAGATCGGGCCGCAGCGACTGGTAGCGGCTGCGCTGCGGCGCCCCGACGTCGTCGAGCGGGATCACCGTGCCGAGCAGATCGTTGCCGCCTGCGAGGTTCACCAGCACCAGGATCGGAGAGTCGGCGCCGCCCGCAGCGGAGGCCCGACTCGCGAAGCCGAGCACGTGCGTGCCCGCCAGTAGCGCCGAAGCCGTTGCGCCCTCGAGGAATCTGCGCCGTGTGAGTCGCATGTTCAGTGGACCTGGAATTCCGGCAGCGACAGCAGCAGCGCGAAGAGTCCGCGCAGCTTCATCTCGTACCAGCTCTCGCTGCCGAACTCACCGCCGCTCAGGTAGTCGATCAGCTGCTGGCGCGTGGCCGCTGACACTTCGAGCCCGAGCTGGGCCAGGGCGCCGTCCACGAGCGACGTCGGCGTCGCGCCCGCGGTCAGCTTCGGCCGGAACTTGAACCCCGTCCTCGAGGTGCGTCCGCTCGCGATCCGCTGGGCCAGCTCCATGCGTCCCAGGTAACGGCTCGTGGCCAGCCAGGCGGCCCCATGCGACCAGCCCTCGACGCCGGGCGGGTCGAACAAATACATCCCCATCCCGCGCAACGAGAAGGACAGCGTGCTCCAGTTCGGCTTGGCGCGGAGCGCGAGCAACGCCTGGAGCGCGAAATCCACGGGCGTCTTGGGAGTCGAGCTGCGCGCCTCCTCGGAATAGAAGGAGTCGTGCGTCAGCAGGCTGCGCAGCAGCTCGCTCACCCGGTAGCCACTCGCGACGAAGCCGCTTGCGAGCTCCGTCACCAGGTCATCGTCGCAGTCGGGGGTCGCGAACCAGGCCCACAGCTTGCGAACCAGAAAGCGCGCGAGCGTCGGCCGCCCCAGTGTGTCGCGATGGCTGAACAGCGCATCGAGCACGTTGGTTTCGGGCGGGAAGAGCGCGCCATCGGGGCCCTCCACGCCGAGCGGGCCGTCCTGCTGGAACGGGTGACCGCTGAACAACACCTTGTCGAGCGCATCGAAGCGCCACTCTGCCAGGTAGACGGAGGGCCTCGCGACGTCGTCCCAGGTGAAGCCGGTCAGCGCGCGCGCGAGCATACCCACGTCGGTCTGCGAATAGTTGTCCGATCCCGCTTCGTCGCGGGGGCCGAGCGAAAACAGCTCCATCAGCTCGCGGGCATAGTTTTCGTTGACGGCACCGGCGCGATTCCGGCGCCCGTCGAGGTACTCGAGCATCGCGCGATTGCGCGTGACCTGGTGCAGCAGCTCGCGCAGGGGGCCGAGGCCGTGGAAGCGGAACATGGCATTCTGCTCGGCCAGCGCATCGAGGCGGTTGATCACGGCCACGCCCGAAGGAAAGTGATCGTGCCAGAACAGCACCATCTTCTCCTGCAGCCGATAGCGCGGCGACGCCATGCGACGCAGCCACCACGCTTGCAGATCGTCCAGAGCCTCGAGTGCGGCATCGAAAGCCAGCGCAGGCCGGGCGGCGCTCGGCTTTACCGCGAGCAGCGCGTCGACCGCCGCAGCCCGGCTCGATCCGGCGAGCTTGGCGACCTCGCGTGCGCTCGCGCCGAAGCCGGCGCGGCGCAGCAGGTGCCAGGCGTCGCGTTCTCCGAGCAAATCCGCAGCAGGCAAGAGGATCCCCTGCCCGCCCGGGTCCAGAGGCCCCGGGCGGGCCACGACCGGCCCCCCGGCCAGCACGTAGCGCTCACCTTCGGCAGGACTTCACGCCAGCGATGTGGTGCGGATCACACGGGGCAAGGGCCTTGCTGCCGGTGTGAGTGAGGAGGACTCGCATCTAGTCGTTGCGTTGCACACGGGCTGCGCAGCGCTTGCACTCAGCGAGCGGCGGCCTCTAGCCGCGAGACCTGTAGCCCCGCGCTCGCCGCGTCCCGCTCGAGGAAGATCGGCGACGACCAGGCGCGCTCTTCCGTCTCGGCCAGACAATCGTCGGAGTCGGGAACGGCGATACAGGGCGTCACCTTCACGCAGTTGCCCTCGGCGTCCTGCTCGCAGCGCAGCAGACCTGCGTTCACCGCCGGGCTCGGTGCTTCGATCGCGCGCACGTAGTAGAGCGCGTCGCGAGCGTCCGTCATGAACTCCGGATCCGTGAAGCGGTGGCTGCAGCCGGCCCTGTCGGGCTCGCAGGCCAACACCTTCCAGGGATCGTCGATGAGGGCTTCGACCGGCTCGCCGGGCCGGCTCTGCGGGCGGATGCGCACCACCTCGATGCGCGTGATCAGGCGCCGCTGGTCCGAGGGGTGGTAGCACTCGCCGCGGCACAGGCGCTCCATGCGTTCGGGCGTGAGCGCGTCGTCCGTTCCGCTCGGGCAACCCGGCAGCTGCTCGAAGGAGCCCACCGCGCGTACCTCGAACACCGGCTCGGTCGCCAGCTTCGTACTGGCTCCCATCCCGAGCGTCTTGCCGGTCGAGCCCGGCGGGTTCAGCAGATCGAACCAGAGCAGAATGCGCGGCCCGCTCGTGCCGTAGACCTGCTTCTCCGCCATCGCCTGCCAGATCGAGTCGCGATCGCGGGCCTGCGCGTGGACTCCGATCAGTCCCCCGGTCAGGAAGAACGACGTCGCGCGCTCGGCCTCGCGCAGGCGGAAGAACTGTCCCTCGTAGTCGGCCGGGTCGAAGACCGCCGAACGCGGCTCGGGCGCCGGCTCTTCCACCGCCGACCAGTCCATCATGCGGGCGCCGGAGGTGGTGAGGCGCGCCTCGGTCATGTGCGTGCGCGCGTACTCCTTGTAGCCGGTGCCAGGGCGTGCGCTGTGGTTGTCGCTCGACGCCATGAAGCCGAACTCGAAGCGGCGCGGCCGCGCCGGATCGGCGAAGTCGCGCAGCGCCATGATGTACTGCACCGAGCTGCGCGGCCGGTAGTTGAAGGCCGGCTGGAAGCAATCACGGCACTGCCCCGAGTCGAGCCAGTCCTCGACTGTCGCACCCGGCACCGTGAGATGGCCGGCCGTGTCGGCATCGACGTAGTTCTGGCGGGCCTCGGCGGCTCGCCCTTCGCACTCTTCCGCGTCCTCGCCCGCCTCGGCGCAACGCGCGCGCACGATCTCGCCGGCCCGCCAGCACGAAGGCAGGTAATCGCTGCGCGGCCCCGGGCAGCTCTTGTCGCCGTCACCGTCGATCACCACCTCGCGCCAGGCCCGGAACTGCTCGGAGTTCCCGTGGCCCGAGAACACCTCGATCAGCGGCTGGCGCGCGGGGTCGTGCATCGACGCCACCAGCTGCTTGTCCCAGGCCGAGCCCATCGGCGTGTACAGACCCCAGGTAGTCCCGTGCGGGATCACCATCGAGTCGAAGCCCCACTCGTCGAGCTTCGCGAACAGATCGGCCGGCGTGGTGGCGTACTCGCGGCAGCTCTCGGGCAGCTCGCGCACCGGCACGCCCTCGGGGCACGCCGGCACGTCGGCCATCTCGCGCATGAAGCGCATCGAGTCGAGCATGTCCGACGAGAACCGGCTGAGTGCGAACAGTCCGCTCAGCACGGGGCCCGGTAGCGCGCTTCCGCCCTCATCGTCGATCCCCGGCAGCCGCACCGTGATCGGACGCGCCGGCACCTCACCGTCGTCGAGGCCGCGCACGATCACGTTCTTGTGCCCATAGTGGTTGGCGGGAGTCGTACCGATCTGCGTCCACTCCCAGCCCAGGTACGCCACGGTGTCGGGATTCGACTCCTGCGAGACGGCGTTGCACTCGCGGATGCCTTCGATCGTCTGTTCCCACTTCCACGGCGTGAGCCCGACGTCATGATCGTTGATCGACCAGAAATCGAGACCCGAGCACCAGCGCGCGAAGTCGCAGGCGTCCGAGATCGGATGCGCTCCATCACCGCCCACCAGCGGAAGTGCGGACATGAAGGCGTCCGGCGAGAAGGTGGTGTGGACATGGAGGTCACCGAACAGGATCTGCTCGGGCTGGCTGACCCCGGCCTCGCGCGCCGCGCCGCGCTGCGCTGCGCTGCGGGCTTGCACGATGGCGGCGGAGAGCGCCGGCGCGGCCGGATCGCCGTCTTCCCAGCGCTCTCCGAGGGCGCCGCTGCCGAGCAGCCAGAGCACGCCGAGCGCGAGCACCAGGACGAACGTGAGACCGAGACCGAGTCGAGCGAGCATGCGACCCCTCCACGTGGAACCGCGCCCAGCCTAGGCGAGCGAGCTGCCCCCGAGCAACGACACCCTCGCGTCTCTCCGCCGGCCATGCCAAGCTGCGCCGCAGATGACCCGCGCGTCCGGCTCCTGGTGGGCTCGCCTGCGCCTGCACGACCCGACGCAGGACGACCTGCTGCGCGGCGTGGTCGCACTCTCGCTGCCATCGATCGCGCAGTCGCTGCTCGCCTTCGGCAGCTATCAGCTCGGCGACCTCTACCTGACCGGCCAGCTCGGGCCCGCCGCCATCGCCGCCGCGGGCGCCACGAATCAGACGCTACGCCAGGTGGTGTTCCTGCTGCTGATGGGCCTCGGGACGGCGGCCCAGATGCTGGTGGCGCGCCTGATCGGTGCAGGCAAGAACGACGCCGCCGAGCGCGTCGTCGGCCAGGTGCTCTGGGTCGGCGCGGGGCTGTGGCTGCTGACCGCGCTGCTCGGCCTCGGCCTGGCCGAGCCCCTGGTGCGGCTCGTGGCAAAGGATCCAGAGGTGATCGAGCTGGGTGCCGACTTCATCCGCATCGCGTTCCCCTTCGTCGCGACTGCCATCTTCTCGCAGCTCGCCGCGGCGGTGCTGCTCGGCGCGGGAGACTCGTTCACCCCGATGCTGGCGAGCTTCGTGACCACGCCTCTCGCACTGGGCTTCGAGTGGCTGCTCGCGTTCGGCCACTTCGGCCTGCCGGCGCTCGGCATGAGCGGGATCGCACTCGGGGGCGGCCTCGGAGGCCTCGCCGGCTCGCTGCTGCTCGCACGCGCGCTGGTGCGCGGCGAGGGACGCGTGCGGCTCACAGCGGCGACACTGCGACCCGACCGAACCGTCCTGCTGCAGGTGTTGCGCTTCTCCTGGCAACCCTGTCTGCACATGCTCGCGCGCACTGGCATCACCTTCTTCTTCATGGCGTTGGCCGGAAGACTGGGCGGCGAGGTGCAGGCCGCCTACACGATCGGGCAACGCGTGGAGATGCTCGCGTTCATGGTGGCATTCCCGATCGCAAACGCTTGCGCCACCCTGGTCGGACAGAATCTCGGAGCGGGCTCGGTGTCGCGCGCGCGGCGCGCCATCGGGGTAGCCGCGGTCGCCGAGATCAGCCTGATGTGGCCGGCCGCCGCGCTGCTCTACTTCGGGCGAGCCGGGCTCGTGGCCGGCTTCACCAGCGATCCCGAGGTCGCCAGACTGGCCGCCGAGTACCTTGCCTACTCGTCCGTTCTGCTGCTCTTCTCGGGGCTCTACTTCGTGGCGTTCCGCTCGCTGCAGGCGTCGGGCGACATGCGTTCGCCGATGATCATCTCGCTGGTGCTGGCCGCGGGCCTCGGCGTGCCACTCGCGCTCGTGCTCACCCAGCGCAGCGAGCTCGGGGCGACCGGCATGTGGATCGCCAACCTCGCCTATGGCGTCTGCAACACGCTCGCCATGGGGGCCTGGCTGCTGACGGGTCGCTGGGCCCGGCGCCACCGAGCTGGCTCTGAACGCCCCTAGCGCTCGGACTTCTCCAGCTCGTCCTCGGTGCCGGCGTCGGCGTCCGTCCACGCAGCCTCCTCCACCGAGAGGGCCAGCTCGGCCGCCGTGTACGGCAGGACCCGATTGCGGCCGGCGCGCTTGGCCTGGTAGAGAGCCGTGTCAGCGCTTCGCAACAACGAGTCGACGTCCTCCCCGTCGGAAGGCCAGGTGGCCACCCCGCCGGAGATCGTCACGTGCCGGTTCGGCTGGCCGGCCGCATGCTCGAAGGGAGAGCTCTCGATCAACGAGCGAATGCGCTCGGCCACACGCAGCGCCACGTCCTTCGGGGTCTCCGGCATCACGATCAGGAACTCTTCCCCGCCGTAGCGGCCGACCACCTCGTTCTCCCGGCTGTTCTCGCGCAGCAGCGCACCCATGCGCTTCAGCAGATCGTCGCCCGGCAGGTGACCGTTCGTGTCGTTGTAATGCTTGAAGTGGTCGATGTCGAGCAGGAATACGGACAGCGACGCCGAGGGCGAGTCCTCACTGATCAGATCGCGCAGCCGGCGATAGACGTTGGTCTTGTTCAGCAGCCCGGTCAGGCCATCGGTCTTGGCGAGCAGACGCTCCTTGCTCAGCACGATCGTGCTCGCGATCGCGACGGACGAGAGCAGCGCAATCGTGCGACCGATCTCGCGCGCATGTGGGAGGTGCCGCTCGGACGGTCCGATCAGGATGACACCGAGCGGGGACTTCTCCCCCATGATGGGGACGCACAGCGCGAATCCCCCGCGCGGCAGACAGCGCCCGAGATTGCGGTTGCGAACGACCGCGCTCTCCAGCTCGGCGTCCTCGGGCGTGAAGGCCATCTGCTTCACGGCGGTCCAGCCCACCACGCCCTCACCCGGCTCCAGGCGATGTCCGATGCTGAACTCGCTCGTACCCCGACACGCC
>Ga0247727_10019441_pt1 | contig 10524 bp, 8 predicted proteins | sample WisWelCaveWW1625_FD_202498 | JGI IMG/M metagenome (GOLD analysis project Ga0247727, IMG submission 202498) | Biofilm microbial communities from Wishing Well Cave, Virginia, United States - WW16-25 | ecosystem: Environmental > Aquatic > Deep subsurface > Groundwater > Cave microbial mat | place...
CGGGCATCGTCTTGGCGTAGCAGAGACGCACCTGCGTTCTCCCGTCGGCGGGGTCAGCGTAGAACGAGCTGCCCGGGATGACGGCGATGCCGCTGCGCTCGAGGATCAGGCGCGCCGCCTCCTGGTCGTCACGGAACCCGAGCCGCCCGACGTTCGCCAGCATGTAATAGGACCCCTGCGGCACGAACGGATCCATCCCGGCGTCGCGGCAGGCCGCGGCAGTCATGTCGCGCTTCCTCTGATAGTCGGCCCGCATCGTCTCGTAGTACGAGGGCGGCAGGTCGAAGGCGGCGACCACGCCATGCTGCAAGGGGGAGGGCGCGCAGATATTGATCAGGTCGTTGAGCAGCGCCATCTTCTCGGCCAGGGGCCGACGGGCGACGGCGTAGCCGAGCCGCCAGCCGGTCATCGCGTAGGTCTTCGAGAAGCCGCTGATGGTGATGGTGCGGTCCTCCATTCCGGGCAGCGATCCGATGCTCACGTGCCGGCGGCCGTCGTACAGGATGTACTCGTAGATCTCGTCGGTGACGCACAGCGCGTCGTGCCGCCGGCAGAGGTCGGAGATCAGGCCCAGCTCGTCCCGGCCGAACACCTTCCCGGAAGGGTTCGACGGGGTGTTGACCAGGATCATCTTGGTGCGCGGCGAGACGGCGCGCCGCAACTCCTCCTCGTCGAACGACCAGTCGGGCGGGCGCAGGGTGACGAAGCGGACGGCGGCGCCGCACACCTTCAGGATGTTGAGGTGGTAGCCGTAGAAGGGGGAGAACAGGACCACCTCGTCGCCGGGATTGATGAACGCCAGGCAGGCGGTGACGAAGGCCCCGGTCGAGCCGACGCTGACCACCACCTCGCCCTCGGGGTCGCAGGCGATGCCGTTGTGGGCCCGCATCTTGCCGGCGATGCGGCGGCGCAGCTCGTCGATGCCGTCGAGCCGCGTGTAGATCGAGCGATCCTCCTCGATGGCCCGGATCGCGGCCTGCTTGATGATCGGCTCCACCGGCTGGTCGCAGATCCCCTGCCCGAGGTTGACGCCGCCGAGCCGCGCGCATTCCAGCGACATCCGCCGGATGTCCGACTGCTGGAGCCCCTCGATCCGGTCGGCGAAGTGCTTCTTCATCCGCGGACCCCCGTGTGGACGCAGACGATGCCGGCGTTGAGGGCCCGCCACGAGACGGAGCGGAACCCGGCCTCCTCCATCGCCCGCGCAAACTCGGCCGCCGCGGGGAACTCTGAAACGGAGCGCGTGAGATAACGGTACGCCCGCTCCCGCCCGGTGATGAGCCCCCCGACGCGCGGCAGGACGTGGAAGAAGTAGTAGTTGTATGCGCGCCACAGGAGCCTCGACGGCGGCGTCGAGAACTCGAGGATCACGACGCGCCCGCCGGGGCGCAGCACCCGGTGCATCTGCGCCAGACCGACCCGGAGGTCGGGGACGTTCCGGATCCCGAAGGCGATCATCGCTCCTTCGAACGCCGCGTCCTGGAACGGCAGCGCCTCCGCCGGCGCGTTGACCAGCGAGACCGCGTCGCCGCCGGCCCCCTTCGCGGCGCTCCTCCCGGCCCCGCTCCCCGCCAGCTTCCTGGCCGCGAGGCCCAGCATGCTGCGGCTTAGATCGACACCGACCACGCGCAGGCGGTCATTTCGCCGGAGGAGCGCCCTGGCCATGTCGCAGGTGCCGCACGCCAGATCGAGCACCACCGATCCCGGCGGCAGGCTCGCCAGGTGTTTCACCGCCACGCGGCGCCAGTGGAGGTCCACGCCGCACGAGATGATCCGATTCGTCAGGTCGTATCGCTTTGCGATGGCGTCGAAGTTGTCGCGGATCTCGATGTTGCGCGGTGTGAGCGTGTGCCCGGCATCGGGTTGCATGCCCGGGCATTATAGCCAGTTCGCTCCGGGGTCTATAATGCCCACCCGGCGGACAGCGCGCGGCATCGCGCGCGATCCGGCGGAGGAAAATGGACGATGAGGCACCGAACGGCCGTCGCGGCGCTCGCCGCCGCCCTTGCGATCGGAGCCGCCGCGGAGGCGACGGCGCAGACCACGGCGCCGCCCAAGCCCGCGACCGCGGCCCCCGCCCCTGCGAAGACATCCTGGCGCGATCGGATGTTCTTCGGAGGCGGGGTCGGCCTGGGGTTCGGCGACGTCGATTTCGTCTCGATCGAGCCTCTGATCGGAGTCCGACTGCACACCCAGGTCACGGTCGGGGCCGGCGTGCTGTACCGGTGGACCGAAGACAATCGTTACGATCCGGATCTCAATACGACCGACTACGGCGTCCGGGCCTTCGCCCAGTACTTCCCGGTGCCCCAGTTCTTCCTCCAGGCGGAGTACGAGCACCTCAACTACGAATACCTCCGCGCGGGCCTCTCGACCGACCGCGACACCGCGTCCAGCATCTTCGCGGGGGGTGGCATCAGCCAGCCACTGGGGGGGCAGGCGGGATTCTATGCCGCGGCGCTGTACAATTTCTCTTACGACGGCGACGATCTCGCCAGTCCCTACGACAGCCCCTGGGTGATCCGGGTCGGGGTCACCGCGGGCTTCTGAGACGGAAGAGGGAGAACCGCAATGGAACACCATCCTGTCAACCCGGACGCACGCAATCTCGAGGACGAGTTCTTCGCCAGGGAGAACTCCGCGCTGCTGGAGAAACTCCGGCAGCAGACGCGGCACAAGGAGCGGCGGGAAGCGCTGCGGGAAGTCGCCCCGAATGCCGACGACGCTCTCCTCGATCACCTGATCGCGCTGGGCCTCGGGCCCGAGACCGTCCTCGCCCTGACGCTCGTGCCGCTGGCCGTCGTGGCCTGGGCCGACGGCACGATCGACGCCCGCGAGCGCGCCGCCCTGCTCAAGGCGGCGGAGGAGCGGGGCGTCGCGCCCGGAAGTCCAGCCCGGCAGCTCCTCGAGACATGGCTGGAGCGCCGGCCCGGGCCCGCGCTGCTCGAGACCTGGAAGCGCTACGCGCGCGGCATCTGGGGGACGCTCGATGAGGCGCATCGCGCCGCGATGCGCGAGCGCATGACCGGCATGGCCCGCGGCATCGCCGAGACGACGGGCGGCTTTCTCGGTCTCGGATCAAAAATCTCCCCCGCGGAGCGCGCCGTGCTCGAGGAGCTGGAACAGGCGCTTCGTTAGCAGTTCTGATGACCTTCGACCACGAAAGCATCGCTTTGCTCGCCGAGGCCCTCCGGTCGCTGGAGGAGGGGTTCGGCGGGCTGCCGGGATTCTCACCTCGCGCCGATCAGGGCCCGCTCCGCAAGTCGCTCATGGAGACCGCGGAGCGCCTGCGGGACAACTATCCCTACCACCATCCTCTGTACGTCGGCCAGATGCTCAAGCCGGCGCATCCGGCGGCCCGCCTCGCCTACGCGCTGGCCATGTGGATCAACCCGAACAACCACGCTCTGGACGGCGGCCGGGCCAGCTCGACGATGGAGAAGGAGGCGGTGGCCGGGATCGCGCGGATGTTCGGCTGGAGCACCCACCTCGGCCACCTCTGCGGCGGGGGAACAATGGCCAATTTCGAGGCGCTCTGGATCGGGCGGGAGCTGCGTCCCGGCAGGGCGGTCGCCGCCTCGGCCCAGGCGCACTACACGCACGCGCGGCTCTCGACGGTCCTGGGGGTTCCGTTCCGCCCCATCGCCGTCGATGCGCGCGGGCGTATGGACGCCCGGTCGCTCGAGGACGCTCTTGCCGCGGAGGAGATCGGCACGGTCGTCGTGACCCTCGGGACGACGGCCGCCGGCGCCGTGGACCCCCTCGCGGAGGTCCTCGCCCTGCGGGGGCGTCATGACTTCCGCGTCCACGTCGATGCCGCCTACGGCGGCTACTTCACGCTGGCCGGGAATCTCGGCGACGAGGCGCGGCGGGCCTTCGATCGGATCGCGGAGGCGGACTCGATCGTCATCGATCCGCACAAGCACGGCCTGCAGCCGTACGGATGCGGCTGCGTCCTGTTCCGTGACCCTTCCGTTGTGAGGTTCTACAAGCACGATTCGCCCTTCACATACTTCAGCTCCGACGAGCTGCATCTGGGAGAGATCTCACTGGAGTGCTCGCGCCCCGGGGCCGCGGCCGTCGCTCTCTGGGCGACGATGCGGCTCCTTCCCCTGGAGCCGGGGGGTGAGTTCGCGCGCGCCCTGGAGGCGGGCCGGGAGGCCGCGCTGGCGCTCCACGAAGCCCTGGGGCGGGACGACCGATTCGCCCCGCTGCCCGCTCCCGATCTCGACATCGTCGCCTGGGCGGTCCGCGCCGCCTCGGCCAGCGAGTCCTCCGCGCGGGCTCGGCGAATCTTCGACGCCGCCGCGCGTCACGACCTGCACCTCGCCCTCGCCGCATTTCCGCGGTCGATGCTCGAAGCCTCGGCCCCGGTGGCGCGCTGGGACGCCGGCGAGATCCTCTGCCTGCGCGCCTGCGTCATGAAGCCGGAGCATCGCGACTGGATGCCGGAGATCCTGAATCGCCTCCGGAAGGCAGCGGACGCTTCGCCTGCTTGATGCACCCCGCCCCGCACCGGTGATTCCTCAAGGCCGGACGAGGTTGACGAACCGGCCGGGGGGGCGTATACGAAATGATATCAATCCACTGACCCTGGCGCAGGGACGTGCCGCAATGCCGCGAGAGCCCTGCGAAGCGTGAGTCACGGGAAGGGCGAGCCTCCGGGGGCTTTCTCGAGGGAGGTGCTCACATGAGCAGACGTGCGGTCGTATCGTCGGCACTGGCCGGATTCCTTTGGTGCGGCGGCGCCTTCCTGTCGCCGGGGGCCGTAGCCTCTTGCACTGCCCTGACGCCGATGTTTCATGCCCTCGACTCGTACTTCCTGTGCCCCGACCAGGGATGGACTGGGGCCTTTGCCTATCAATTGAGCAGCCCGGGCAGCGCCAACACCGGGGCGGTCGAGGTCCTGTGCGAAGCGCAGGAACCGATCCGCTGCCCCAATACCGGCAGCGGGGGGCCGGGAGACGGTAAGGCCACGATCCAGACCGATTGGATGAATCCGGGCATCGTGGGCTGCCCGAAGGTCGCGGGCATCAACCAGAGGGTCCTCATCGTGGTCGCGAGCGGAGACCCGCGGAGTGGAGCCTCGCTTCTCGTCTCCATCGCCGGGTCCAATCCCGACTATGGCTATATCGTGGAGGTGGCGCACCCCTATGATGCCCTGACGGATCAGATTCTGCCGCTGGCGTGCGGCTCCTCCGTCGCCGTGCGCGACGTGCAGGTCGGATTCATCGATCTGCAATTCTCGCCGCTCGCCGTCCGCAGCGACTGCGACGAGGGCACGGTCGGCGACCACCCTTTCGTGAACATCTGCACCGCCCCCCTCGGGCTATCGGTGGCGACCGGCCCGGTCTATACGCGCGTCCAGCCGTGCGCCGACCCCGTCGATCTGCGCGCCGGCCTCTGGACGCCGACCGGCGTCGTGCCGGACGAGTCCGGGCGCGCCTTCGTCCAGGTAGACGCGCCTGCCGCCGGGGAGTGCCGGCTCCTCGGAGCCACCACGTTCATCGACGGCGTGGAAAGCCCGTCCATCACGGCCTTCGTCGCCGGCGCCGACTGTGTCAACCATGACGGCGATCCGTCCTACACCTGCGAGCGGGACTGCGACGCGCTCACGTGCATGGCTGACTGCGACGACGAAGATCCGACCGTCTATCCGGGGAACCAGGAGGTCTGCAATGGGCGGGACGACGACTGCGACGGCTCGATCGACGAAGAGCCCGACTCCGACGGCGATGGAATCGGAGACTGCGTGGACAACTGCCCGGCGATTCCGAATCCTGCGCAGTTTGACGCCGACAACGACGGCTTCGGCGACGCCTGCGACAACTGCCCGCTGGTCCCGAACCCTACCCAGGACCCATGCGTCTGCGGCTTCTGCGGCGTGTTCGACATCTTCGTGTCGCTGACGAGCGCAGCCGGGAAAGGGGCCGGCACGGTCTCGTGGAAGACAGGCATCGAGGTCGATTTGCGCGGGTTCAACGTCGTGAGATTCGACAGCCAGGGCCATCGGGCCAAGATCAACCCGGTCCTGATACCGTGCCAGGAGTGCAGCACCGGCCTCGGAGCGTCCTACGTGACGATCATCCCCAGGCACCGCGGCGGCCACAACATCTTCATCGAGATGCTGCACCTGGACGGCACCTTGGAGATCTTTGGGCCCGCGGTCCGGGAGTAAGAGGGCTCAACCACCCGATCGGACAACACGGCCACCGACGATCGTGGTCTCGACCTTCGCGTCGGGAATGCTCGCCGGGTCGAGACGGAAGATGTCGGCGCTCACGATCACCAGGTCGGCCAGCCGGCCGCGGGCGATCGTCCCCTTCTCCTTCTCTTGGAACTCGGCGTAGGCGGAGCCGAGGGTGTAGGCGGTGACCGCCTCCGGGACGGTGATTTTCTCCTCCGGCACCCAGCCGCCCGGCTGCCTGCCGTCGAGCGTGGCACGGGTCACCGCCGCGTGGATCGTCTTCATCGGATCGAGGGGCGCCACGTTCCAGTCGGTCCCCAGGGCCAGGCGGACACCGCGGTCGAGGAAGGTGCGGAAGGCGTAGGTCGTCCTGCTGCGCTCGGGGCCGATGCGCTTCCCGGCCCAGCGGCCGTCGTCGATGGCGTGGTACGGCTGGACCGAGGCGATGACGCCGAGGACGGCGAAGCGCCCGAAGTCCTTCGGCGCCACGTGCTGGGCATGCTCGATCCGGAAGCGGCGGTCGGCGGGGCCATGGGCCCGCGCCACGTCCTCCATCTGGTCGAGGACGATGGAGATGGCCTGGTCGCCGATGGCGTGGATGCAAAGCTGCAAGCCGGCGGCGTCGGCGCCCGTCAACCGCTCGAGCATGGCGGCCGGCGGCTGCATCTCGTCGGACAGCAGTCCGCGCGAGGCCGGGTTGTCGCTGAACGGATCGAAGAAGTAGGCGGTCGAGGAGCCGAGCGAGCCGTCGGCGAAACCCTTCAGCGCACCCATCCGCAACCACGGCGACCCGAAGGCGCGCCGCGCGCCCGCCCCGGCGTACTCCTTCCAGCGCGACAGGTGCGGAGCGGCGTAGATGCGCGCCGTCAGCTCGCCCTTCTCGGCGAGATCGGCATAGAGGGCGATGTCCTCGGGCGCGGGGTTCATGTCCTGCACGCTCGTGACGCCCAGCGACGCCGCGTGCTCGAGCGCCTGGCGCACGGCGCGCAGGCGCCGCTCGCGCGACAGCGGCGGGATGACCCTGTACACATAGGACATGGCCGCGTCCTTCAACAGGCCGGTCGGCTCTCCCCACGCGTCCCGGACGATCTCGCCGCCCGGCACGCCGGGCGTGCGCACCGTCACGCCGGCGAGGCGCAGCGCGGCGCCGTTGGCGAGCGCCATGTGACCGTCGTAGCGGTTGACGAAAACGGGCGTGTCGGGGGCGCCGGCTTTGCCCAGCGCGGCATCGACGAGCGCCGCGTCCGGGAGAAGGGCGGGGTCCCACTGCTGCTCGTCCCAGTCGCCCCCCGTGACCCACTCGCCGGCCGGCAGGGAGGCGGCGCGCTCGCCGATCCGCCGCGCGAACTCCTCGCGTGACGGGGCATTCTTGAGATCGACGCTCTCGAGCTGCATGCCCCCCGAGACGAAGTGGACGTGGGCATCGTTGAAGCCGGGGAGGACGAGGCGGCCGCCCGCCTCGATGAGACGCGTGCCCGGCCCGCGCCAGGCATCGATTTCCTGGTCGCGGCCGACCGCCACGATGCGCTCGCCGAGGACGGCGACCGCTTCGGCGAGAGGCCGCTCGGGGTCGCCCGTCCAGACGCGGGCGCCCGAGACGATGAGGTCGGCCGCGGGCCGCTGCGAGGGACGGCAGGCGCCGCAGGAGGCCGCGACGAACGCGGCGAACAGGAGAGCGCCCAGGTGTACGATGGGGCCATGTCGATCCTGAAGTTTCTCGGATACGATCCGGGACGGACCGCCACCGCAGGGGAGACGGCCGAGACGGAGACCGTCCGGAAGATCGTCGCGGCCCTCGACCGGCTCGAGCCGGACCGCGCCCGCTACGTCGCCGCCTTCGCGTACATCCTCAGCCGGGTGGCGCGCGCCGACCTGGCGATCAGCGAACCCGAGGTCCGCGCCATGGAGACGATTGTCACTCATGAGGGCAGGCTCTCTCCGGAGCAGGCGATCCTTGTGGTCCAGATGGCCAAGACCCAGACCATCCTGTTCGGCGGTACGGAAAACTACCTCGTGACGCGGGAGTTCAACCGGCTGGCCGCCCGGGAGGAGAAAATGGCCCTCCTGCGCTGCCTGTTCGCCATCTCGGCGTCCGACGATTCCGTGTCGGTCAAGGAGGACAACGAGATCCGCCGCATCTCGAAGGAGCTCCACCTGACCCACAGGGACTTCATCGACACTCGATCGGGGTTTCGTGACCACCTTCCGTCGCTACGGAAGCCCCCGGAGACCGCCTGCTGAGCAGCGGCTACGTGTAGTGGTCGCCGGCGCCGCGCGGCGGGCGATCGCCTCCGTGACCGCCACCGCGCGACCCTCCGCCGCGAGCACCGCCCGTCCCACCGCCACCGCCGCTACCGCCGCGGCGGCGCCGGCGGCGCCGGCGGCCAGCCCCGCCCGGCGTGGCGCCGGTTCCGGCCTGGCCCGCCGGGGCGCCGCCACCGGCGTGCCCGCCGTGCCTTCGAGCCTCGGCAGGAGGGGCGCCGCTCGGCACCTCCTCCTCGGCCGCGGCCTCGTCCAGCACGCTGCGCGCAGCCTCCGCCTGGAAGCGCATCTTCAGGAGGTAGGCGACGATGGCGACCCGTTCGTCCTGATCAAGGATGCCCTGCGCCATCGGGTCGTACTCGGCCCGTTCTTCGGCCGTCAGCTTCCCGGCCTGTTTCTTGAGCGTGTCCACGATCCGCCTCACCTCCCTTTGCCGCACCTCCTCGTCGGAGGGCAGGTCGCATTCGTAGGCCTTCAGGTTGTTGGCGCGCACCAGGCGGTTGAAGTTCATCAGATCGAAACCGGACACGAGTGAGATCGCCTTGCCGGTCTTGCCGATCCGGCCGGTGCGCCCGGCCCTGTGGATGTACTGGTCGGACGACTCCGGAGTGGAGTAGATGAAGACGTGCGACAGGTCCTCGATGTCGATGCCGCGCGCCGCCACGTCGGTCGCCACCAGGTGCTTCAGCTCCTTGTTCTTGAAGCGGCGCATGACCTGCTCGCGCTTGCGCTGCGGCAGGTCGGAGGACAGCATCGCCGCCGGCAGCCCATGCATGCCGAGGTAGCCGTGCACCTGCCGCGCCTCGGCCCGCGTGTTGCAGAAGATCATGGACGACGTCGGGTCCTCCCACTCGATCAGCTGGTGCAGCGCCGCCGCTTTGTTCATCTTGTTGACGAGGTAGAACAGGTGCAGCACGTCGCTGACATACAGCGTGTCGTGCGACAGCATGATCCGCTCGGGGTCCTTCTGGTGCCGGCTGGCGATCGCCTCGATCGACGAGGGGATGGTCGCGGAGAACATGAGGGTCTGACGCTTTTTCGGCACCCTTTCGAGAATCTGGTTCATCTCCTTCTCGAACCCCATGTCGAGCATCTGGTCGGCCTCGTCGAGGACCAGGATGCGCACGGCGTCGAGGCGAAGGGTCTGCTGGCGCAGATGATCGAGCATCCTGCCCGGCGTGCCGACCACGACCTGGGCACCGCGCCGCAGCCCCTCGAGCTGGCGGGCGATCGGGTCGCCGCCGTAGATGGCGAGCGAGCGCACCCCGGACGGTGCGCCGAGACGGCCGATCTCCTCCGTCACCTGCACCGTCAGCTCGCGCGTGGGGCAGAGGACGAGGGCCTGCACCGCGCTCTCCGAGGCGTCCACCCGCTCGACGATTGGTACACCGAACGCGGCAGTCTTGCCGGTGCCGGTGCGGGACTGCACGATCAGGTCCCTGCCGGCGCGGGCTTTCGGGATCGCCTCCGCCTGCACCTGGGTTGCCTGCCCGTACCCCATCTGCGCGAGCGCCTTCAGGATCCCGGCGGGCAGATCAAGGGATGTGAACGGCACCGGCTTGGCGGGGAAAGCCGACTGGGCCGAAACCTCGGCGGCGCCCGGGTGCCTCTCCGGCAGGGTCGGGGGCGCCTCCTTGGGGGCGCCGCGCGGCCGGATCGGCACCACCCGGATCTGTCGCAGGCGGCCATGCTTCCGGGGCGGCTGGTCCATCAAGGGGCGCATTCTATCATCCACCGCTCGCCGGTGCCTGGCCGCCGTTGGCCGAAAAGGGCGCGACAGGGCGCCCGGCGTCCCGTACTCTCCCGGCCGTGGACGCTGACCCGCGTCCCGGGAGGTGAGAGATGGAGCTCGACAAATCACGCTGGTTCGCGCCGAGGCTCTTCCTGGGGCTGGTGGTGCTCTCCCTGGGCCTCATTGCGCTGCTCGACAACCTCGGCGTCGTCGATGTCGACAGCCCGTGGCGATTCTGGCCGCTGGCGCTCGTCGCCCTGGGCCTCGCCCGGATGCTCCGCCCGACCGGCTCACCGGGCCGGTTCGCGGGGTGCCTGTTCTTCATCGTCGGGGTCTGGGTCCT
>Ga0247727_10019442_pt1 | contig 10523 bp, 8 predicted proteins | sample WisWelCaveWW1625_FD_202498 | JGI IMG/M metagenome (GOLD analysis project Ga0247727, IMG submission 202498) | Biofilm microbial communities from Wishing Well Cave, Virginia, United States - WW16-25 | ecosystem: Environmental > Aquatic > Deep subsurface > Groundwater > Cave microbial mat | place...
ATCTATATTTTACTCCCCAATAATTTTCACAAGCACGCGCTTCCTTCGCCTCCCATCGAATTCACCGTAGAAAATCTGCTCCCACGGACCGAAATCAAGTTTGCCATCCGTAATGGCGACAACGGCTTCGCGTCCCATGATCTGGCGTTTGAGGTGCGAGTCGGCATTGTCTTCGCCCGTGTCGTTGTGGCGATATTGATTCACAGGCTCGTGCGGCGCGAGTTTCTCCAGCCACTTTTCGTAATCCTGGTGCAAGCCGCTCTCATCGTCATTGATGAACACTGATGCTGAAATGTGCATGGCGTTTACAAGCGCTAGCCCCTCCGTGATTCCGCTTTCGCGGATGGCGAGTTCCACTTCGGTGGTGATGTTGACGAATCCGCGGCGGGAGGGGAGGTTGAACCACAATTCCTTGCGGTGGGTTTTCATTGGACCGATTCGGTTTTCTCAACGACCACTGTTGCTTCGGTCAACAATGCCGCAATCGCCCCGATGGCGGCAAGTTGCGGCGCGATCAACGCGCCGACTACGCCAAACGTGAGCAGAATTTCAAAGACGGTTTTCCCGTCCTTGTCCTTGATGATCACGCGGCGGATGTTGCCCTCTTTGATCAGGTTTTTGATCTTGCGAAGCAGTTCCTCACCGTCCACGCGGAATTCTTCGGTACGAAATTTTTCTTCGGACACGTCAGCTTCTTTCATTCAAACCGTTTTTCGTCGAGCGGGATCCACTCGTCGCTTTGGTCGGCGCGGTCTGCCCAGTTTTCCTTGCCGGTCCACGACTCGATTTGAATCGCGTAAATCGAAGTGGCGCGCAACTCTTTGTCTGTGATCTCGCGGTACTCCTTGCCCGCTGTCATCGCTGGAAAATATTTTCCGATCAAACCATACAACAATTGACGCGCCTCAGCAGGGTCATCCACCAGCCGCGCCGTGCCAAAGACAACCACACTGCGGAATTGAAGCGAAAACTCCAACGCGACATTCGACGGCAGGAATCGCCCCAATTCGCTCGCTTCGAGACTCACCTTTGGGTTGCTCTCCACATTCGAGCGGATTCGCCCCGCGACGTTCGAGTGAAAGACGATCTGGTGACCTGCTTCGTCGTACCAAAACATGGTCGGGTTGATGAACGGTTGTCCGTCAATAGAGGTCGCGATGTGTCCGATTTGGGCAACTTTGAGGAATGCCCGAATCCAATCGTCGGTCTGCGTAAGATGCGGGCGGCGTTGAAACGCGGCGGGAGGCTGGGAGACGTAATCGCGCGGCATGTTATTTCAAAATTCTTTTGTAGATGGAGAGTTGAAGAAACGCAACGATGATTCCCGTTCCTGCAGAGACAACCCAGGTCGCGACCGAGAGGGGCGTCATTGCGAATTGAGCGAAGAACATCGCCGCGCCGAACGTGATGCCGCTGATGACGGCGGCTTCGCGCGCTTGAAAGTAGGAAATGCTGTCTGTCTTGTATTTTGCCGGCAGGGTGGAGGTCGTCCAGCGGAAGGCGTGTTTCAATTCTTTGTTCTGGCTCATCATGAAATCTTTGATCTGGTTCATCGCCAGCATGGACTCGTACCATGCCGCGCGCAACCGCGCCAACTGCACAACGGTGGATGTACCCATCAGGGTAAGCAGGATGAACAGTCCGCTGAACAATAATTTTACGGTTTGGGTGAACTTTTCAGGGTCGAGGAACTGTGTTCCCAAAATGGTGGCAACCAGCGACCCGACGGCGATCAAATAAAATGAGGCAATGCGCGCCCGGTCTTCATTTGCCTGCGCGGCGGTTTGCACGATGTAGTTGTATTCCGCGGCGAGCGCTTCATCCAACTCAACGGGAGGCAAAGTTTTTTTGTTAGGCATGGGAAGATTATAACCCCCGCCGGTTTGTTCAGGATGATTGCGCCGATGCCTGTTCCCGCTGTCGTTTTGCCGGCACGCTCATCAAGAGATAGCCCATGGCGAGGAAGCTGCCGATCAAGAAACACCCGATCCATAAAGTGTTGCCTCCCCAATGCTCGTACACCCAGCCTCCCGCCAGCGGACCAACGAAGGCGGCAAGCCCCCATGCCGCGCCAAAAATTCCTTGAAAGGCTCCGCGTAATTCGACCGGGGATAGATCCGCGATGATTGCGGGTGCAACCGCGCCTGCCATAATCTCACCTAACGTCCATACCATTACAGAAAAAACATAAAAAGACAGGGTCTGCGCCCAGGCATTCAAGCCAAAACCTGCGCCAAGGAAAAGTACCGCGAGTGACATGACTCCGAAACGATGCCATTTGCCTGCCATGTGGCTGACCTGAATGCTTGTCAAAACAATGAGTATGCTGTTGACCGAAATCGCAAACCCATAATCAGTGGGGGAGAGTCCGTTGGCTTGCATGGCTATGGGGAGCGTGACATACCCTTGCATGTAGATAATTCCCACAAACAAAGCCAGCCCGGAGAAAACGAGCAGGAGTTTTTCACGTCCGATCTGCCGGGCGCGCTCACGGAACGGAACCTCGGTATTTTGACTCGCTTCTGCAGGGCGGGTTTCAGGGATGCGCATATAGACGATCAACCCGAAGAGCAATGTCGTCAGCGCATCTCCGACAAAAAGGTAGAGATAATTATAGCGAGCCAGTAATCCTGCAAGAATGGCGGCGAGCGAGAATCCAAAATTGACCGCCCAATTCTGGTAACCAAAGGCGCGGATACGCGCTGAAGGAGGCACCAGATCAGCAGTAGCCGCGCCGAGTGCAGGGCGGTATAAATCAGTGAAGAATCCGAGGATGGTCGTGCAGATTGCAATCATGGAAAGCGACTCGGCAAACCCAAGCGCAATCATGGCGATCGGCGCGATAAATAAACTGAGCAGCATAACCGGGCGGCGGCCAAGGCGATCCGTCAATTCGCCGCCGACCACTTGAGAAAAGAAGGAACCGGCTCCAAACAGTGAAACGGTCAACGCCGCCTGGCTGACCGAGATGCCGCGCTGGCTGGTAAGGTAAATCGTCAGAAAGGGGATGACAAAGCTGCCGAGGCGGTTGATCAAAATTCCCAACCAGAGGAACCAATACGTCGGTGGAATGTCGGCGGTAAAGTTTGAGAGTCGCGAACGGATTGCATTCATGGTGGCTCGTATCTTGTGTTGTTCAGTATTATAACAAATGTTCTAAAATGGAGAGAGCCTCTGCAGGAGGCTCTTTTGATGGCGAAAAGTACGGCCGCTGTGAATTACACCCTGACCGCCCACTCGCCAGCACACATCACAGGGGTGCGCGTGCCGTCTGCCCGCAGGCCGTCAATGTTCAACTGGTTAGAACCAATCATAAAGTCGGTATGAACGAGACTCTTGTTGCCTCCGCTTGTGGCGAATTCTTCCTCGGTCATGTCTTCGCCGCCGACGATGTTATCACGGTAGGAATTCCCAATGGCGATATGGCATGATGCATTCTCGTCGAAGAGTGTGTTGTAGAAAAGAATCCCGCGCTGGCTGATGGGTGAACTGGCGGGGACGAGCGCAACTTCGCCGAGGCGACAGGCATTCTCGTCGGTTTCGATCAACTTCTTCAATGTCTCTTCGCCCTTGTCAGCATTGACCTTGACCACGCGTCCATTTTCAAAGGTGATGCGGATATTCTCGATCAGCACGCCGCCGTAATTCAACGGCATGGTGGATGTCACTGTGCCGTCCACTTTGTCTTTGTGGGGCGTGGTGAACACTTCCTCGGTGGGGAGGTTGGGAATGCCGCTGATTCCATTTTTGAAATCAGCCTGCGCTCCCTGCCATTTTTGCTTTTCGGGCAAGCCGATCGTCAGGTCGGTGCCGGGGGCGGTGTAATGAAGCGCGGTAAATTCTTGCGAATTTAGGTAATCGCGATACTTTTGTAGTTTTGTGCGATGCTCTTGCCATGCCGCGACCGGGTCGGGTTCGTAAATGCGGCAACTTGCAAAAATTTCATGCCACAATTTTTCCTGCGCCTCATTCACCGGGAGATTCGGGAATACCTTTTTCGCCCACGCCGGGGTTGCAGTGGAGACGACGCACCAATTGGTTGTGTTTTCGTATTTGCGAAGCGGGTCGAATTTTTGCATGACCGCTTTGCGGTTTTTCGCGATCAAATCAGGCGCAATGCCGGCGAGCAGGTCGGGGTCGCCTGATGCGATGGCGAGTTCGGCGTCCATGCGCTCGTAATATTCCTCATAACGCTTCAACATCCAGTTTGGAACTTCGGTCAGCGACTGGGGATCGGCATATTCAAAGCGGATGCGCGTAATTTGCTCATCGGCGTAGACCGGCTCCACGTAGACCGCGCCGGCTTTGTACGCGCTTTCCGTCACCTTCCTCATCAACGGCGCGTCGTCAAGAATGCCGCGCAGTAAAAGGCGTTGTCCCTTGCGTAAATTGAGTCCCACGCGCACGACGACATCGGCGTATTTGGAAAGCAGTTGGTCGAATTCGGTTTCGGTCATGTTGGGTTATTCCTTGGTCTGCCACAGAGACGCTGAGCCGCGGAGATTTTATATTCTTCTCTCTGTGTCTCCGCGGCTCTGCGGCAGGGATTCAATTTCTTACGCCTCAAACGCCCATTCGCCTGATCGCAGGACCGGTTCTTTTTCCCCGCTTTCGGTGACTCCGTCAATGTCCATTTGTGGGGAGCCGATCATGAAGTCCACGTGGTTAAGGCTGACGTTGCCTCCGGCGGCGATGAACTCTTCGTCGGTCAACTCTTCCCCGCCGATCAAGGTAAATCGATAGGCGCGCCCGATCGCAATGTGGCAGGATGCGTTCTCGTCGAAGAGTGTGTTGTAAAAAAGATGCCCGCGCTTGCCGATCGGCGAACTGGCGGGGACGAGCGCGACTTCGCCAAGCCGCGACGAACCTTCGTCGGTATCCACCAGTTTTTGCAGGAGCGCTTCGTTCTTTTTCGCGTTCACCTTGACAATGCGCCCGTTCTCGAAGGTCACACTGAAATCCTCGATGAGACTACCCGCGTAACTGAGCGGGAATGTCGCGGCGACTGTGCCTTCCGCGCGATGTCGGTCTGGCAGTGTAAAAACTTCCTCGGTGGGCATGTTGGCGGTAAAGACGACGCCGTTTTCTGCCAAGCCCTGCGCGGCGTTCCATTTATGCCCAGCCGGCAAGCCGAGGGTGAAATCGGTGCCCAGCCCTTTATAGTGAAGAGCGGAGTATTTCTTCGCTTGCAAATACGCTGAGCGTTTTTTCAGATTCTTGATGTGATCTCCCCATGCCGCAATGGGGTCAGGCAGGGTGGCGCGCGTGGTCTCGAAAATGGCTTGCCACAATTTTTCCTCGGCATCCTCTTGCTTGAGGTCAGGGAAGACCTTCGCCGCCCAGGCTGGGCTTGCCGATGCGACCACGCACCAGTTGATGGAATTACGGCTGACCTCCACGCCAACGGGAGCATAATTCTGCAAATGATACTTTTGCAATGCCGCCACGCGTTCTGCATCCATACCGTTGAGCGCATCCGGGTCGTTGGCATAGACCGAGAGCAACGCGTCACCGTTCTTGATCATGTCCATGACCGCGTTGATGTGGAATTTGGGATACTCGTCGAACGAATCGGCGGGCGCGTTCTGAAGGCGGATGCGCATCATCTCCTCGTCGCCCCAGATGACTTCCACGTAGCGCGCGCCGGCGGCATACGCGGCTTTCGTCACTTCATGCACGAGCGCGCGTCCGGCGGGGGGCACGCCGCGTGCGGTGGCGTTGCTGATGATGAGGCGTTGTCCCGCACGGATGTTCAAACCGACGCGCACAATCGCCTCGGCGTATTTTTTGAGTGGTTCCTGATGGTGTTTGTTCGAGTCCATGCCAATTCCCTTTGATTTTTTTCAAGTATAGCACGAGAATACTTTGGTGGTTGGGCGCAAGCCACCGGGAAGTAAAGCAACTCTTGTTATGAAATTATCTTTGAAACTTGTTGGGTTCGATACATCCCGCGAAAACCACGCGGGACTACTCAACCAACAGAGTATTTCTTTTGATATATACTTGTCGCAATTCAATTGTTTGGGAACACTTATGCTCACCATCGAAAAAGTGGATACGGAGGACAAACATCAGGTTAAACGATTTGTGGAATTACCTTACCGCCTTTACAAAGACTCCCCGCAATGGGTGCCGCCGCTCCTGCTCGATGCATACACCTCTCTCACCCCACCCGCAGTTTCACTTCATTCCCCATCACCACAGTCTTCTCGCCCTTATCGAACACGCCCAGCGGCAGCATTATGTGGAACTGACTGCCGGGGAAGTTTTCCTCATCGTAGCCTTTGCTTTCCACCCAGATGCGCCCGCCGTGCGCCTCCACAATGCCTTTGGATAATGCCAGCCCCAACCCCGCGCCGCTCCCTTTGAAGCGCGATTTGCTCGTGGAATGTTTGAGCAATTCGCCGGGTTGGTAAAACTTGCTGAAGATGATCTCGCGTGAGTCGGGGTCCACGCCCACGCCGGTGTCACTGAACACGATTTCCAGTCCGCCGTTGGGCATATCCGATTGGCTTGGGGAAATCTGCCGCGCCTCGATGTGGAGTTTGCCGTTGTTGGGCGTGAACTTGATGGCATTCGTCATCAAATGCTGGAAAAGTTTTATCAACAAGTTCGGGTCTGCTTTGACCATCGGCAGGTTGGGAATATCGAGCGTCAACATTTGTTGGCGGTCCTTGAGCGATTTCTCCGAGCCGTTCACCACGTTGTGGATCAGATCGCCCGTATCCACCGAGGTGAGGTGGAGTTGCAGGGTACGCGAATCAATCTGCGCGATGTCGAACATCGAATCCATGATCTCGTGCAGACGCTTCGTCCCCTTGGAGATATTTTTTAGCATCGAATGCATCGTCGAAGGGAGGGTGGTATCTTCGAGCAACATTTCAGTGTAGCCGATGATCGTGGTCAACGGCGTGCGAAGTTCGTGCGAGGCGATGCTGATAAAGTCAGACTTGGTCTGGTCGAGGCGTTCGAGGTCGCGGTTGGCTTTGTCGAGACTGCGGTATGCCTGCCGCAGTTCGGTGTTGACCACCACCAGGTTGTCCACGAGGCGGGCGTTTTCGAGCGCGACTGCCGTCTGGTTGGCGAGCGCCGAAAGCGTGACGAGGTCTTCCTCGGTGTAGCGCGTGCCGACGATCTTTGCGCCGAGGGCGAACAACCCGATCCACTCGCGTTTAGAGAAGATCGGCAAATACACTTCCGCTTCGAGGTGGTCGAACCATTCCCGCTCGGGTTGCGAAACGCCGCGAAAAACGGGGAGCAGGTCGAGGTCATATTGAAGAAGCGGGCGTCCTTCCGTCACCAGATACTTGGTCACGGGATGATCGCTCGTCAACGCAATGATGCGAATTTGCCGCTCGCCCTGATTCCGCACGGCGCGCAGGCGATAATTTTTCTCGCCATTCGGCGTGATGTCTGAATCAACGAGGAAGAGGAAGCCGCGCGAGATGTCCATCGCTTCGATGATGAGACCCACTGCCACGTTGGCGAGTCTCTGCATATCGAGAATGTTGCTGATCTGTTCGCTGTACGCGTGCAATGTGCGGCTGGCGTGATACTCCTGCAAATTAAACCAGCCATTGACCATGCGCCGCACGCTTGAAAGCAAGGGCGTAAAGATCAACGCCAGCAACAGGGCGATGCCCGCGCCGACGAGGAGCGGGTTGTAACTCGGCAACGCGTTGAACACCGATTGCGAGGCGGTGGTGCCGGCAACATAAAAAACAAGGATGACCAGCGTGGTAATGATGTAGGTGAGGACGCGCCGTGCGGCTTCGCGCAAATCAGGCGGGTCGTGCGTAACGATGATCAGCGCGCCGATAATCGCCGCGATCAAACGCAACGGGTTGCCCGGAATCGGCAGACCGAGATAAAGCAAACTATCGTTGATGAGGAGCAGGAAAAATACCGGCGTCCAGTAATTCAAACGATTACGGAGCAAAGGCTGGCGCGACCGATCATGAGCGAGTCGCACCAGGACGAAGGCGCCGAGGGTGAACACCAGCCAGCCCAGCCCTGCCCACGCGGGCGCGAGCCGATCCTGTGTGAGCGTCAAGTTGCCGTTTGTCCAAACCAGATCGCCAAACCCAAAAATGTTTAAGAAGATGAAGAGGAAACCTGCGATCCACACACCGCCCGTGATGAGCCAGGCACGCGGCTCCCGCCGCACAAAATACAAAATGCCGAGCAGCGCGATAAACGAAAGGATCAGCGCGCCATACCGTTGCAAATCGGTCGCGGCTTGAACCTCGAGCGTTAATTGCCCGCCGCGCCACAATCCCTCGGCGCCGGTCAGGAACATGTTGACCACCAGATACACCGCAAAAAACGCGGCGGCGGTTTCCTGCCCTGCGCGCCTGCCGAGCAAGCGCGCAAGCGCCGGCAAATGCACAGCGGCTAAAAACATTAATGCGATCAAGGCAAGACTTTGGGGCGGCATCGCGGGAAAGTATACTCGAAATCAATCATCGGGGTTATCATTACGCCATGCATGTAACCAGAACGTCGCGCGATCGCTATCATTTTTCTTCGGACTTCTTCCGCCCGGATGGACGAGTCGCCTTTTCGGATTTTGCCTCCGCCCGGAAGTTCGCCGCCCAAGTGACAGCGCTTCGCTCCGACCCTCTGCCTGCCTCTGATCTTTATGCTTTATCCCTCATTGACGAGGCTCTGCGCGCGCTCGTCCGCCGGTTTGCCCCGCCGCCGGTGATGAATACCGCCGTCTCGCGCGTAGACGAAACCCTCGGCGCGGAATCCATTGAAGAGACTCAGAAAAAATTCGTGGCGGAGTATCCGCCTGAGGATGTGTATCGCGGCGATGAAAAAATGGAGGAGTATCTCGCGAAACTCACGAACGGACGCGTCAAGTCGGTTGAAGAGTTGATCTACGTCTTCACGCACAACGCCAACCCCGCGATCAATCCCATGCTTGAGTTGGTGGATGATGATCCGCTTGAACCCACCGCGTATAAAAACCTGATCGCCGCGCTCGAATCGTTCTTTGCTCAAGTTGCCCAAGATAATGCCAGCATTTCCGGCTTGTCCGAATCGCTGTTTGACATCCTGCGCGCGCCTGCCGAGGCGTTCCCTGATTCGCTCGAAGGGCAGTTGCAATTTATCCTTGAAAAGTGGGGTGGCTTGCTCGGCGAGGAGTTCGTCGCGCGCCTCCTGCGCGGCATGGACTTTTTGCGCGAAGAGACTCTCCGTCATCAATTGGCGCACGGAGAGTTCAAAGCTGACGTTCCTGTGGTGACGTATTCGGGCGGCGACTACGCCGAATATGAGCGCTACAGCCCCGACAAAGAATGGATGCCGCGCCTGATTTTGCTGGCGAAAAATTCCTACGTCTGGCTCGAACAACTCTCCCGCAAATGCGGTCGCTGGATTCGGACACTCGACCAAATCCCTGATGAGGAACTCGATATTCTCCGCGATCGCGGTTTCACAGGCTTATGGCTCATCGGTTTGTGGGAGAGGAGTCGCGCCAGCCAGCGAATCAAACAACGCATGGGCGATGCAGACGCAGTCGCTTCGGCGTATTCGTTGTTCTCGTATGATATAGCAGAAGACCTTGGAGGTTGGGGCGCGTTGGAGAATCTGCGAAGCCGCGCCTGGGGAAGAGGGATTCGTTTATCCGCCGACATGGTTCCCAACCACATGGGCATTGATTCTCAGTGGTTGGTTGAACATCCCGATTGGTTTTTGTCCGTGCCGCACTCGCCATACCCATCGTATTCGTTCCGTTCTGAAAACTTATCCGACGATATTCGCGTTGGGATTTACCTCGAAGATCATTACTACGACAAGACCGATGCCTCTGTCGTTTTTCAACGCCGCGACCATCATACGGGCGACGTGCGTTATATCTATCACGGCAACGACGGCACATCCTTTCCGTGGAACGACACCGCGCAATTGGATTACACCAAAGCCGAAGTGCGCGAAGCGATCATCCAGACTATTTTACACGTCGCGCGCAACTTCCCGGTCATCCGCTTCGACGCGGCGATGACTCTTGCCAAGAAGCATATTCAACGCCTGTGGTTCCCCGAACCCGGATTCGGCGGCGCGGTCCCTTCACGGGCTGAGCACGGCGTGACCCGGTCCGAATTTGACGCGTTGATTCCGCATGAGTTCTGGCGCGAGGTCGTGGACCGAGTCGCGGCGGAAGTCCCCGACACGCTGCTTCTCGCCGAAGCGTTCTGGCTGCTGGAGGGATATTTCGTCCGCACGCTGGGGATGCACCGCGTGTACAACTCTGCGTTCATGCACATGCTGCGCGACGAGGACAACGCCAAGTATCGCATGGCGATCAAGAATACGCTGGAGTTTGATCCGCAAATTCTCAAGCGTTACGTCAACTTCATGAGCAACCCCGACGAGAAAACTGCGATTGAACAATTCGGCAACGGCGATAAATATTTTGGCATTACGACTGTTCTTTCAACCCTGCCCGGCTTGCCGATGTTCGGTCACGGACAAGTGGAAGGCTTCCGCGAAAAATATGGGATGGAGTTCCGCAAACC
>Ga0247727_10019443_pt1 | contig 10523 bp, 9 predicted proteins | sample WisWelCaveWW1625_FD_202498 | JGI IMG/M metagenome (GOLD analysis project Ga0247727, IMG submission 202498) | Biofilm microbial communities from Wishing Well Cave, Virginia, United States - WW16-25 | ecosystem: Environmental > Aquatic > Deep subsurface > Groundwater > Cave microbial mat | place...
CGTCTCCTTGCGCGGCTTCTACGACGTCGTGCTAGGCCGCTGGGGCCCCGACGCCGTCGTCGGAATGCACCCCGATGTGGGCGCCTTCTATCTGTTCTTCACGGTGTCCGTCGTGATCGGCGGTGACGCCGGCGCCTACTTCGTCGGACGGAAGTACGGTCGTCGCAAGCTCGCGCCGCGTGTGAGCCCGGGCAAGACGGTGGAGGGCGCCATCGGCGCCATCGGCGCCGGGCTCGTGATCGGGTTGATCTTGAAGGCGGGCTTCGACGCCTTCTGGCCCGAGCTCTCCGCTCAGCTCGGCTGGCTGGCGTGCGCCGTGTCCTCGCTCTTGCTGGCGGGCGTCGGCATCGTCGGTGACCTGGTGGAATCGCTGCTCAAGCGCGACGCACAGGTCAAGGACACCGGTACGCTGTTGCCGGGGACGGGCGGCGTGCTCGATCGCATCGACTCGAATCTGCTCGGGATCCCCGTCATGTTCTATCTGCTGCTCGCTCACACCTTCCTGTTCGGACGAGTTCCGCTCGCTGCCGTCGGCGCGGGACCGTTCTGAGCCGTCGGAGGCACTGCATGTTCCGATCCGAGGATCTCCGAGCCCTGGCAGAGACGCGCGAACAGGAACGCTTCCGCGACGAATGCGGCGTCGTCGGCGTGCACGGTCACACAGAGGCCTCGAACATCGCCTACCTCGGTCTCTACGCACTCCAGCACCGCGGCCAGGAGAGCGCGGGCATCTGCTCCCTCCAGGGTGGCGAGCAGTTCGTGCATCGCGCGATGGGCCTGGTCGCCGACGTGTTCTCCGAGAAGGTTCTGGCGCGGCTGCCGGGTCGGCACGCGATCGGTCACGTGCGGTACTCGACGACGGGTGGCAGCTTGCTGCGCAACGCACAGCCCTTCTGTGCCAACACCGACGGTGGATCGGTCGCCATCGCCCACAACGGCAATCTCGTGAACGCACGCGCGGTGCGCCGAGAGCTCGAGGGTCGCGGCGCCATCTTCAGCACCACCTCGGACAGCGAGGTGATCGTGCACTTGTTGGCACGGTCCCGCGAGGCGACGCTCGAAGAACGCTTGATCGACTCGCTCTCTCGCGTGAAGGGCGCGTTCAGCCTGGTGATGATGACGCAGGATGCTCTGGTGGCTGCCCGCGACGCGCACGGCTTCCGGCCCCTGGTGCTGGGCCGCCTCGACAGCGCCTGGATCGCCGCCAGCGAGACCTGCGCCCTCGACCTCGTCGGCGCCACGGTCGAGCGGCACCTGGACCCTGGCGAGGTAGTGGTGATCCGGCGCGGCCGGGTACGCTCGTTGCGCCCCTTCCCGAAGCCGAGCCGGGAAGCGTTCTGCATCTTCGAGTACATCTACTTCGCACGGCCCGATTCGAATCTGCAGGGCGGCAACGTCTACACGTTCCGCAAGGAGCTCGGCCGGCTGCTGGCCCGCGAGCACCCGGCCGAGGCCGATCTGGTCGTGCCCCTGCTCGACTCCGGCAGCGCGGCAGCGCTCGGCTTCGCGGAGGAGACGGGCATCCCGTACGAGACGGCGATCATCCGCAACCACTTCGTCGGTCGCACCTTCATCGAGCCCGCGCAGTCGATCCGCGACTTCGGCGTCAAGATCAAGCACAACCCGATCCGGAGCGTGCTCGAGGGCAAACGCGTCGTGCTCGTCGACGACTCGATCGTGCGCGGCACCTCGATGCTCAAGATCTCGAACATGATGCGCACCGCCGGGGCGCGCGAGGTGCACGTGCGCATCTCGGCGCCGCCCACCATCCGGCCCTGCCACTACGGCATCGACATGCCGACGCGCGAGGAGTTGATCGCAGCGAACCACAGCACCGACGAGATCCGGCGCGCGATCGGCGCCGACACGCTCGGCTACCTGTCGCTCGACTCCCTGCGCCGGGCGAGCCTCGTCCTGAAGCACGAAAACTGCGACGCCTGTTTCTCGGACGAGTACCCCGTGCCGATAACGGACGAGGGCGGCCTGCCGCAGCTCTCCCTGTTCCGCTCCCTCGAGGACGACCCCGATCACGGGGCCGAAGGGTGACCGAGCGCGGGCGGCTCACGCTCGCCCAGCTGCGAGCCGAGGTCGAGTCGGGCGCGATCGAAACAGTGATCACCGCGCTGCCCGACTTGTACGGGCGGCTGGTCGGGAAGCGCATCACCGGCCACTTCTTCCTCGACGAAGTCGTGACGCACGGCATGCACGTCTGCGACTACCTGCTGGCCTGCGACATGGAGATGGATCCCACGCCCGGCTACGCGTACGCGAGCTGGGAGACGGGCTACGGCGACCTGCACGCCGTGCCCGATCTCGAGACGCTGCGGCGCGCCGCGTGGCTTCCGCGCAGCGCGCTCGTGCTCTGCGACGCATGGCGTGACCAGGCGCCAGTGAGCGTCGCCCCGCGGAACGTCCTCGGGCGGCAGCTCGCGCGCGCGACCGAGCGCGGGCTCCATCCCCACATGGGCAGCGAGCTCGAGTTCTTCCTGTTTCGCGACGACTACGACGCTGCACGCCGCAAGGGCTATGCCGAGCTCGTGCACAGTGGTGGCTACGTCGAGGACTACCACGTGCTCTCGAGCACCTTCGCCGAGCCTGTGATCGGAGCGATCCGGCGAGCGATGGACGAGTCCGCGGTGCCCGTCGAGTTCAGCAAGGGCGAGTGGGGTCCCGGACAGCACGAGATCAACCTGCGCTTCGCCCCGGCGCTGGAGATGGCGGATCGCCACGTCGTGTACAAGCAGGCGGCCAAGGAGATCGCGCAGCAGCAGGGATGCTCGCTCACCTTCATGGCCAAGTTCGATCAACGGCTCGCCGGCAGCTCGCTGCACGTTCACTCGAGCCTGTGGCGAAGCGACGGCGCGCCGGCGTTCGGCGAGCCCGGGGCGCCGCTGGACGGCGCGCCGGTCACGGCGCCGGATCTGTTCCGCTACTGGCTGGGCGGACAGCTGGCTCACGCCCGCGAGCTCGCCCTGCTGCTGGCGCCGACGGTGAACTCCTACAAGCGCTACCAGGCCGGCACCTTCGCTCCGACCGGCATCGCCTGGAGCTACGACAACCGCACGGCCGGCTTCCGCGTGGTGGGCCGCGGTCCGTCGTTGCGCGTCGAGTGCCGGATCCCCGGAGCCGACGCGAATCCCTACCTCGCCTACGCCGCGCTGATCGCGGCGGGTCTCGATGGCATCGAACGGCGCATGGATCCGGGGCCCGCCTTCCGGGGTGACGTGTATCGGGCGGCCGGGCTGCCGCGCATCCCGCGCAGTCTGCCCGAAGCGATCCACGCCTTCGAGGAGAGCCGCTTCGCGCGCGAGGCCTTCGGCGACGATGTCGTGGATCACCTGCTGCACTTTGCGCGCACCGAACAGGCGGGCTTCGAGCAGGTGGTCACGGACTTCGAGCGCCGCCGCTACTTCGAACGGATTTGAGCCCGGTGTCGCGTCCCCTGATCGGGATCACCACCTACCGCCGCGAGACGGCAGGTCGCAGTCGCTTCAGCCTGCCCAGTGCCTACGTGGACGCGCTGCGCGCCGCGCACGGTCTGGCCGTGCTGCTCAGTCCGGGCGAGGCCGAGCCCGAGGCCTTGCTGGAGCGCCTCGACGGGCTCGTGCTGTCGGGTGGGGGAGACCTTCACCCCGCCAGCTACGGGGCCGACGCCCACGAGCGCACCTACTCGATCTCTCGGGAGCGGGACGACTTCGAGATCGCGCTGCTGCGTTCTGCCCTCGCGTGCGGCAAGCCGACGCTCGCGATCTGCCGCGGCTTGCAGATCCTGAACGTCGCACTCGGCGGGGATCTCCACGCTCACCTGCCGGATGTCGTCGGGGAGGCGGTCAGCCATCGCCAGAGCCAGACCGAGGCGGCCTTGCACCCGGTGCGCCTCCAGCCGGGCTCGCAGCTGGCCGAGCGGCTCGGCGCATCCGAGCTGGCTGCGGTTCCCTCCTGGCACCACCAGGCGCTCTGCCGCCTCGGAACGGGGCTGCGCGTCGTGGCCTGGGCGCCGGACGACGTGATCGAGGCGGTCGAGCTGCCCGGCGAGGCGCAGCTCGTCGCCGTGCAGTGGCACCCCGAGCTGGCCGGCGACGCCGCAGCCGGCCGCGGCCTGTTCGACGCGCTGGTGTCGCGGGCCGAACGCCACGGCAAAGGCCTGCGCTGACCCCGGCTCACGGCGGGTCAAGGAAGGGGAAGCGGCCCGCCGATACGGAGAGGTCGCCCCGGGGCGACCTCGGCCCCAGAAGAGAGGGGATCGATCGCCGATGGCCCGGCGCTTGCGCATTTCATTCGACCGACCGGAAGACTTCCGGGCCGAGTTCGACCGCAACATCGCCAAAGGCGGCATGCTCGTGCCCGGGGCCTCCGGACTCGGGCTCCGCGAGGTGGTGGAGGTCGAGCTCGACCTCGCCTTCACGGGCGAGCGGCGCACGCTCGAAGGCGAGGTCGTGCACGTCGCGCCAGGCGGTGGAGTCGCCCTGCAGCTGCTGCGCACGGCGGCTGAGCTGCGCGACGACTTCGCCGCGATACTTGCGGCTCCGGCGCCCGAATCGTCGCTGCTCGAGCTTTCGGAGCTCGATGGCATCGGCGTGCTCGAGCCGATGGAGCTGGAGCTCCCGGCGGATACGACAGCCGATGTGGTCGAGGTCGATCTCGCCGATCTCGAGGGCGATCCGTTCGGAGCCGCCGGATCGCTTCCCGCTACGCCGGCCACTGCACCCGCGCCGGCGCTGGAGCGGCGCAGCGCGGCGCGCGCGAGCGTGCGCGTTCCCGCCCGTCTCGACGGAACGAACGCGCGCGTCGAGGGCGTCACGCGCGATCTCTCCGTGACCGGCGCGCTGATCTCCGCGGACGCCAGCGAGCTGCCGCCGGGCAAGCCGGTGCGGCTCCAGCTTCGCAATCCCGAGACCGGCGACCCGGTGGAGGTCAGTGGCCGCGTCGCCCGCCACGTCGAGACACACGGGACCGTTGCTGCGGTGAGCATCGCGTTCGACGTACCCCCGGAACAGAAGAACGAGCTGGCTGCGCTCGTAAAGGCGGCGGAGCAGGTGCACAGACAGCGCACGGCGGCCGGCATCTCCGGGCGCATCGAGGAGCTGGGCATGCCGAGTCTGATCCAGATGCTCGGACGCTCTTCGCCGCATGGAACGCTCTCCGTGAGCCGCGACACGGAAGAGGGCGTGCTCGCCTTCGAGACCGGCAACCTGCGCTACGTACGGCTCGGGGCGACGCGCGGCTTGAAGGCGCTCAGCCGTCTGCTGCAGTGGCAGGAGGGCAGCTTCGAGTTCCACGCCAACGTGGACGCCCTCGCTGTCGAGGACGAGCCCCTGCCTCTCGAAGCCGCGCTGCTCGAGGCCATCCGCCGGCTCGACGAGGCCGCGCATGCGGGAACGCCGCGCCTCGATCCCGCCGCGCGCTTCCAGGTGGACCGCGCGGCGCTCGCCGTCGCGGGTGCGCTGGCGAAGGTGGAGGAGGCCGTGCTGGATCTTGCCACCGCCGGCTTGACCGTGCGTCGCATCCTCGACGTGGTTCCGGAGGACGACACCCAGGTGTCCGAGGCATTGCTCGCTCTGATCGAGCGCGGCGTGTTGCTAGCGGTGCCCTGAGTCTGCCTGCGCCGATCGGATTCGCGTGTCGGCGAGGTAGTGCGCGTCGTCGCGCTCCGGGTGGTCGAGGTTGTAGTGGAGCCCTCGACTCTCGCGGCGCTGTGTGGCCGAATCGATCACCAGCTGAGCCACGAGCGCCAGATTGCGCAGCTCGAGCAGGTTCGGCGTGATGTGGAAGTTCCAGTAGTACTCGGTGATCTCGTCGCGCAGCACGTCGATGCGGTGCCGCGCCCGCGCCAGGCGCCGGTTCGAGCGCACGATGCCCACGTAGTTCCACATGAAGCGGCGGATCTCCTCCCAGTTCTGCGTGATCAGCACGGCCTCGGAGCTCTCGGTGGCGTCACCCTCGCTCCAGGGCTCGACCGGCTCGCGGCTCGGCGAGTGCTCGTCGAAGCGCGCCAGCGCCTCTTCGGCCGCGGCCGAGGCGAACACCACGCCCTCGAGCAGCGAGTTCGAGGCGAGACGGTTGGCGCCGTGTAGCCCCGTGCAGGTCACCTCACCCGCCGCGAACAGGTTCACGACGTCCGTTTCGCCGCGCAGGTCGGTGACCACGCCGCCGCAGCAGTAGTGCGCCGCAGGCACGACCGGGATGGGCCGCCGCGTGATGTCGATGCCGAACTCGAGGCAGCGCTCGAAAATGTTGGGGAAGCGCTCGCGAACGAATCGGGGGTCGCGGTGGCTGATGTCGAGCACGGCGTAGTCGTCCCCGGAGCGCTTGAGCTCGGAGTCGATGGCGCGCGCGACCACGTCGCGCGGCGCCAGGTCGGCCATCTCGTGGTGCTGGGCCATGAAGGCCTCGCCCGCCAGATTGCGCAGCACGCCGCCTTCGCCTCGCACGGCTTCTGTGATCAGGAAGGACTTCGCGCGCGGTTCGAACAGGCAGGTCGGGTGGAACTGGAAGAACTCCATGTTCGCCAGCGTGGCCCCCGCTCGATAGGCCATGGCCATGCCGTCGCCCGACGCGATGTCGGGATTGCTCGTGTACAGGTAGACCTTGCCGGCGCCACCCGTGGCGAGAAAGGTGATGCGCGCGCGGAAGCGCTCGACGGCGTTGCGGCGCGCGTCCAGCACGTACGCCCCGAGCGCACGGTTCGGGCCGGTCAGGCCCGCGCGCCGCGAGGTCAGCAGATCGACGGCGCAGCAATCCTCGAGGATGTCGATGTTCGGGTGGGCGCGTGCGCGGGCGAGCAGCGCCCGCTCGATCTCGCGGCCGGTGGTGTCGCGGTGGTGGAGCACACGCCGGCGCGTGTGGCCCCCTTCGCGACCGAGTGAGAAGCGCCCGTCCTCCCGATCGAAGCCGACACCCGCCTTGACCAGCGCGTCGATCGTGGCGGGGCCGCGCTCGATCACGAAGCGGACGACCTCCTCGCGGCACAGGCCCGCCCCGGCGCGCAGCGTGTCCTGGACGTGGGCCTCGAAGGAGTCCTCGTCCGAGACGACGGCTGCGATCCCCCCCTGTGCGAAGTTGGTCGCAGAGTCCGCGGCGCGCTTCTTGGTGACGATGGCAACGCGCCCGCGGTGGGCCACCTGCAGGGCGTAGAAGAGCCCGGCAATCCCGCTCCCGAGCACGAGAAAATCCACCTCGCGCTCGTCCGTATGGATCACTACGCTGGGCCTCCGCGCGGCCGTCGCCCCTCGGGGCTAAGGGGACCGGGACAAGCCGCCGATGGAATCTCGTGGGCCAAGTCTATCTCCGGACCGCGCGACGCACCGGCTGCGCCCTGTGGGTGGCGGCTCTCGTTTGGCTGGGGGCCGGTAGCTCCGGGTCGGCCTCGGCTGGCTCCCTCTATCGCTACGTGGATGACCGCGGCGTCATCCACTACACGAACGTCTCCTACGACAGCCGCTACCAAGTAGTGCGCCCGCGCAGCGGCTTCGGCTGGTCGGCCGTTACGCGCGCCGACGGGCGTCGTTTCGATGGCATGATCCAAGAGGCGGCCGCCGGCGCAGGGGTTCCGCCCGCAATCGTGAAGGCCGTGATCCACGCCGAGAGCGCCTTCAACGCCAGCGCCGTCTCGCGTGCCGGCGCGATGGGCCTGATGCAGCTGATGCCGGGCACCGCGCGCGAGCTCGGCGTGTCGGACCCTTTCCGGGCGGAGCAGAACGTGCGGGGCGGGGCTCGCTACCTGCGCCATCTGCACGACCGCTACGGTAGCTGGACGAACACTCTCGCCGCCTACAACGCCGGACCGACGGCGGTCGACCGCTACCAGGGCATCCCGCCCTACGCGGAGACGCAGCAATATGTTCGCCGCGTCCTCACGTACTATCGTCGGTATCATGGCGACTTCTCTCGGTGAGGCAGGGCGAGCCCCTGCGCCTGCCCCGCGAGAACGCTTCTGGAATCTGCCCAACACCATCACCGTCGTGCGCTCGGCAGTCGTGCCGGTGCTCGTGGCCTTTCCGCTCTACGCTGGCCCGGTCGGCTCCGACGTGGTCGCGTGGCTCTTCATCATCGCGGCCTTCGGCGACCTGCTCGACGGTTGGGCGGCGCGGCGCGGCAGCCAGGTCACCAAGATCGGGAAGCTGCTCGATCCCCTGGTCGACAAGCTCACGGTCACCACGGCCTTGATCGTGCTGCTGAGCATGGGGCGCATCCCGCCCTGGGCGCTGGTGCTGGTCGTCGTCGTGATCGGACGCGAGCTGGCAGTCACCGGGCTGCGCGGTATCGCCTCGGCCGGAGGCCAGGTGGTGGCGGCGGGCTGGCAGGGGAAGCTCAAGACGACCGCCCAGAACATTGCGATCGGCTGCCTTTTGTTCCCCGAGGGGACGCTCGGCGTTCCCAATCATGGGCTGGGTGTGACACTTCTGGCCGTTGCCACGGCCCTGACTCTGTGGTCCGGCTACGTGTACTTTGCGGACTACTTCGCAGGCGAGGCGCGCGGATGACCCGGCTCGGCGAGCTGCAAGGCCTGATCGAGAGCCGCAAGGCCCGCATCGGCGTGATCGGCCTCGGCTACGTCGGCCTGCCGCTGGCGCTGGAGTTCGCGCGCGCGGGCTACCGGGTGGCCGGCTTCGACCTCGACGCAGCCAAGGTCCGGACCCTGGCCGAGGGCGGCTCCTACATCGGTGACGTGCCGGCCGAGCAGGTGCAGGCCCAGCGCGTTGCCGGTCGCCTCACGGCGAGCACGGAATTCACGGCGCTGGCCGAAGCCGACGTCATTCACGTATGCGTGCCGACGCCGCTCACGAAGACCAAGGACCCCGACGTCTCCTTCATCGTGCGCGCGGTGGAGGAGATCCGGAAGCGCCTGCGCAGCGGTCAGCTGATCGTGCTGGGCTCGACCACCTATCCCGGCACGACGCACGAGCTGTTCGTGCCGCTCCTGGAAGAGAGCGGCCTGCGCTGCGGCGTCGACTTCTCGGTCTGCTTCGGGCCCGAGCGCATCGACCCGGCCAACAAGCGCTTCGCCCTGCGCGCGGTGCCGAAGGTCGTGGGCGGCGAGACGCCGCTCTGCGTGGCACTCGGCGCCAAGGTGTTCGAGGCCGTGTTCGACACGGTCGTCACCGTCTCGTCCACCCAGGCGGCCGAGATGGTGAAGCTGCTCGAGAACACCTTTCGCGCCATCAACATCGGCCTCGTGAACGAGGTGGCGCTGATGTGCGGCCGGCTCGGCCTCGACGTCTGGGAAGTGATCGACGCGGCTGCCACCAAGCCCTACGGCTTCATGAAGTTCCAGCCCGGTCCGGGGCTCGGTGGCCACTGCATCCCGGTCGATCCCACCTACTTGTCGTGGAAGATGAAGGCGCTCAACTTCACCGCGCGCTTCATCGAGCTGGCCACCGACGTGAATGGTCACATGCCGGAGCACGTGGTGACCACGATCGGCGACCTGCTGAACGAGGAGCGCACGGCCGTGAACGGGGCCCGTGTGCTGCTGCTCGGCGTGGCCTACAAGGCCGATGTCTCCGACGTGCGCGAGTCGCCGGCGCTCGACGTGCTGCGGCTGCTCGACGCGAAGGGCGCTGACCTCCGCTACCACGACCCTCACGTGCCCGAGCTGGCGCTGGAAGGGCGCAGCTGGAAGAGCGTGGAGCTGACGGACGAAGAGCTCGCCGCGGCCGACCTGGTCGTCGTCCTCACCGACCACACGGGCATCGACTGGAGCCGCGTGGTCGCGCGCGCCCAGCGCGTCTACGACACGCGGAACGCCACGCGCGGCGTTCGCGAAGGCAGGGAGAAGATCAAGAAGCTCTGAAGTGGCGCGCGAGACCGCGCGCAGCCTCGACTTTCCCGCGGCCGTTCCGTACGTTCGGCCGCGTCGAGCACGAGTAGCTCAGTTGGTAGAGCACCACGTTGCCAACGTGGACGTCGCCGGTTCGAACCCGGTCTCGTGCTCCAACTCATGCGCCCGGAAGTCATCGGACTTCCGGGCGTTTTCGTCTTCGGCACCGGATGCGCGCTGGCTTGGTACCAAGAGGTCGCTCTGGGGTCGCTCGGGGGCCTCCGTGAGCCGGCCGCTCTGCCGCACCTGCGCGCGGCGGGCGGGGGCTCGGTGGTGAACACGCTCTCGGTCGCGGCGACCACGGCCTGGAGCCGCCATGCCGCCTACGTGTCCTCGAAGTGGGCGCTGCGGGGCTTGAGCCGGGTTGCGGCCCTCGAGCTCGCGGCCGATCGCATCCGCGTCAACTGCATCCTGCCGGGCCCCGTGCTCACGCCGATGGTGCTGCGCGACGACGACCCGGGTGCGGCCGAGCGCCTCGGGCGGACCCCGCTCGGCGGGGCCGGCCAGCCCGCGGACATCGCAGAGCTCGTGCACTTCCTGATCTCGGATCGCTCCTCGTTCATCACCGGCGCCGAGATCGTGATCGACGGTGGGCAGACGGCAGGCGTCGGCGGGGCGGATCGGAAGTAAGATCGCAGCCGTCTCGGACGACCGTCCGTCGGAGCTTCCCCCATCCGAGCAGAGCAAGCCCTCACCGAGACGA
>Ga0247727_10019444_pt1 | contig 10523 bp, 11 predicted proteins | sample WisWelCaveWW1625_FD_202498 | JGI IMG/M metagenome (GOLD analysis project Ga0247727, IMG submission 202498) | Biofilm microbial communities from Wishing Well Cave, Virginia, United States - WW16-25 | ecosystem: Environmental > Aquatic > Deep subsurface > Groundwater > Cave microbial mat | place...
GGCGGCCGGCGCCGACGTGCTGTACGCGACCGGCCTGGCCGATCTCACCGAGATCCGCTCGCTCGTGCAGAGCGTCGATCGTCCGGTCAACGTGCTCCTGCGACCGAACGGCCCGACCGTCGCCGAGCTCGCGAACGCGGGCGTGCGCCGGATCTCGGTCGGTGGCGCGTTCGCCTTCGTCGCGCTCGGCGCGGTCGAAGCCGCGGCGCGCGAGTTCTACGGCGGCACCTCCGGGTTCTTCGAGACGGCGGCAGCAGGCAAGCGGGCAGCGCTCGCAGCGTTCGACAGCTGATTCCGCTTCGCGAGGCCTGTCGGCGGTCGTGTCGCGCGCTGTTACGCAGTACGCCAGAGCGCGCCCTCGCGCTCGTCCCAGAGCTGTTCGATGAGGTCGATGTCGAAGCGCTCCTTGTGCACGTACGCAAGTGCTCCGCACGACGAGGCGCCCCGCGGCAGCGCGTTTGCTTCATACGTCGACACAAGGACGACGACGGTGCCCGGGACGTTGGCGACTGCCTGCCGTGTCGCATCGACGCCGTTCATGCCCGGGAGGTTGATGTCCATCACCACCAGATCCGGGCGCAGCGACTGGATCAGCTCCAGCGCCTCCTCGCCGGAGGCGGCTTCACCGACGACCTCGAAGCGATCCAGGAGATCGAAGACCAGCTTGGCCGCGTCGCGAAATGGAAGCTGGTCGTCGACGATCACCACCCGCACGGCTTCGGTCTGGCCGATCATGGCATCGCCTTCCCGAGCTTCGCCTGGTCGGCGAGGTAGAGGAGCACGGCTTTCACCCTGCGGTGCACGGCGGGCTCCTCGCTCATCCCGAGCTTGGCGAACACGGCGCTGATGTGCTTCTCCACGGCACGGTCGCTCAGGAGCAGCGACGCCGCGATCGCCGCATTGTTCTTGCCCTGCGCCATCTCGGCGAGGGTCTCGCGCTCGCGCGCGGTGAGGGTGCTGACCGGCGACCGTGCCGCGGCGCGCGCCGCCAGCAAGATGTCGACCACCGTGGGGTCGACGACGGAGCCGCCGCCGGCAACCTCTCGGATCGCCCGCGCCAACTGCTCCCCGTCGGAAACGCGTTCCTTGAGCAGATAGCCGCGACCCTGGGCGCCGGCCGAGAACAGCGCGAGCGCGTACGACGGTTCGAGGTAGTTGCTGAGCACGACCACCCCGGTCGACGGATGCGTGTCGCGCAGCTGTCGGGCCGCCCGCACGCCTTCGTCGGTGCCGGTCGGCGGCATGCGAATGTCGGTGAGCACGACATCGGGGTCGTGGGTGCCGACGAGCTCGAGGAGGCCGTCGAGGTCGGCCCCAACCCCGACCAGCTCGAGGTCATCCTCGAGCTGGAGCAAGGTTCGGACCCCTTCTCGCATCAAGACGTTGTCTTCGGCCAGCACGAGCCGGATCACCACAGGCCAAGGGTACTGAGCAGCCCCGCGCTCGGTAAGTGGGGCTGACCCCTGCACGAGGGTGTGGCTGGCACGGTGATCGACCGGGAGGTCTCACCCTCCAGTCCGGCGGGTCGCCGGTCCATACTCCTATGAATGCAAGCCACGGGGGGCGCGCCGCAACGGTCGCCGATGTTGTCGGCGCCGGCGGTCCTCACCCGCCTCCTCGTGTTCGGCGCGCTCGGGGCGTTCATCGGTCTCGTGTACCTCGCGCTGCCCGTCGGCCTCGGCAACCTGTTCAGCTCGGGCCCCAACACTGCGCTGTCGGTCGCCGCGACCACCGTCGTCGCGCTCGGCTTCGCGCGCGTGCGCTCCACCGCCGAACGAGTCGCGCAGCGCGTCGTCTACGGGGAGCGGTCGACGCCGTATGAGGTGCTGACCGAGCTCTCCGATCGGATGGCGGGGGCGTATCCGGCGACCGACGTCCTTCCCCATATGGCACAGATCCTCGTGTTGGGGAGCGGTGCTGCCACCGCCCGCGTGTGGTTGCGGGTGGGTGACGAGCTCGTGCCGGCCGCGGCCTGGCCCGAGGCCTCCGAGGTGGTCCCACCCGCGCGGCTCGCGGGCAACGAGCTCCCGCCGCTGCCGGGTGCTCACCACGGCCTGGCGGTGCGCCACCTCGGTGAGCTGATCGGTGCCATCACCGTGACCCAGCTTCCGGGGAGCCCCCTCTCGCCGGCCGACCTTCGCTTGCTTGACGACTTCGCGGCGCAGGCAGGCCTGGCGTTGCGCAACGTTCGTCTGACCGCCGAGCTGGCCAACAGCCTCGACGCGATCTCCGCGCAGGCAACCGAGATCCGTGCGTCGCGGCGGCGCATCGTCGACGCCCAAGACGCCGAACGCCGGCGCGTCGAACGCGACATCCACGACGGCGCCCAGCAGTACCTGGTCGCGTTGATGGTGCAACTTCGGGTCGTGCGCACGCTTGCCCGTCGAGATGCGGCGCGGGCGCACGGCATGGCGGGGGACCTGCACCGCGTCGTCGGCGAGGCGCTCGAGACGCTCGGCGACCTGGCGCAGGGAATACATCCTCCGCTGCTGACCGCGCGCGGCCTCGGGGCTGCGCTGCGCCGCCAGGAAAGCAATCCCGTGGTGCGCGTCTCGGTCGACGACCAGGGGCTCGGCCGCTATCCGATCGAGGTCGAAGCGGCGGTGTACTTCGCGTGCATGGAAGCGCTGAACAACGCCGCGAAACATGCCTCGGGATCGAACGTCGTCGTGCGCCTCGGCGAGGACGAGGGTCATCTCGCGTTCTCGGTCCGAGACGACGGCTCCGGATTCGATCCCGAGGAGTGCCGGCCCGGATCCGGTCTCGGCAACATGGTCGACCGCGTCGCCGCGCTCGGTGGTGCGCTCGAGATCACGTCGGCACCAAGTCGCGGCACCTTGGTGTCGGGACGGGTGCCGTTGTTCGCGCGCGACGGGAGCGTCGCGTGAGGCGCCGGCGCTTGCCGCTGCGCGGGGCGTGGTTCTGGATCTTCTTCGTGCCGTATGTGGCCGGCGTGGTCATGTTCCTGGCCGCTGGTCTTGCGCCGTCGGTCGTCAAGGAGTTCGGTTCGCTGCACGGTTCGTTCCACGACTACGCCGACGACGCGCTGCGCGCCGAGAGCGAGGTCGCGATCCACTTCGAGAACCTCGGTGCCGACCACCCCCGCCGCCTCGTCATCTTCGGGCTCGAAGGCGAGCCACCGGTGCTCCCCGCTACCGCCGGTGCGGGCGTCGGTCCGGTCACCTACCGCTTCGTCGCCCCACCGGCCGGCTCATACCGCATGAGCTCGCTCGGTTCTCCCGATCTGGAGGGGGAGATCCGCTTCGCCGACGACGGCGCAGGATCGGTATCGATCCGCGTCGCCGAACACCAGGACCGCTTCGAACGGCTCGGCTCGACTGGGTGGTCGGAGGTGGCGAGGAGGGTGGCGGATGCGTCGCACCGCGCCGACCACGGCGCGCGGGTGACGCTCGAGTCGTTGTTCAGCGCCTTGAACCTGGGCCTGGGGCTGATGCTCATCGTGCGGAGGCCTCGCGATCGCACTGCCCGCCTGCTCGCCGTCGCGATGATCGGAACGGCCGCGACCTTCAACCACCAGAGCCACAGCACCGTGCGCGACTACCTCATCGGTGATTGGTGGTTCCCGCACGACCTCTTCCACCTGTTCTCCGGTGTCGCGTACGTGTACGCGGTGATCGTGTTCCCGGATGGTTGCCTTCTGCCGACAAGCTCGCGCCATCGTGCGCTGCTGCGAACGGCGTACGGCGCCGCGACGTTCGTCCTCGCGATGATGGTGCTCGGCGGGACAAGCGAAGGCCACCCTGGACAGCCGTTCTTCACGGTGCTCTTCGGAATGCTGATCCCGCTGGTCGGTGTCGGCGCGCAGACCTATCGGCTCCGGCGCGCGGTCGACCCCGAGGTTCGCCAACAGTCGCGCCTGCTGCGGTGGGCTCTGTCGCCCATGCTGATCGGCGGCGTGATCTATGTCGTCCTCACCGGTGCCCTCGCCAGCGAGTGGGTGGAGGATGTCGGCCTCGCGGTGTTTCCCGCGCTGTTCGCGCTCGTGCCACTCGCCCTCGTGATGGGCATCCTCAGATACCGTCTGTGGGACATCGACGTTCTCGTCAGCCGCACACTCTTGTCGGTCGGCTTGGCGGCCTTCATCGGTCTGGTGTACGTCGTCGTGGTCGTGCTCCTCGGACACGGTCTCGGGCCGGGCGGCTCTGCCGGTCTCAAGATCGTCGCCACCGCGATCGCGGCCGTGGCCTTCGAGCCCGTGCGCGAGCGTCTCGCCCGCTTCGCGAACCGTCTCGTGTACGGCGAGCGCGCGACTCCCTACGAGGTCATGGCCGAGGTCAGCGGCCGCCTCGCCGGCGCGATCTCCGTTGAGGAGATCCTGCCCCGAATCGCGGAGGCGACGGTGAAGGGAGTCGGCGGTCTCGCGGGCGAGGTCACCGCCTTCCTGCCGGGCGGCGGGAGCCGAACCGTCGAATGGCCGGGGACCGGCATCGTCACGTCGTTCCCGTTCGTCGTGCCGGTCGCGTATCGAGGCGAGCACGTGGGCCAGATCGCGGTGGCGATGGCACACGGCGAGCGGCTGCGGCCGGAGGCCGAGGCGCTGCTCGCGGCGCTCGCGGCGCAAGCCGGCCTTGCGGTGAACAACGCGCGGCTGACCATCGAGCTGCAATCACGGCTGCAGGAGATCTCCGTGCAGGCCGCAGAGCTGCGCGCATCACGGCAGCGCATCGTGACCGCGCGGCAGGCGCAGCGTCAACGCGTCGTGCAGCTCATTCACGAACGAGTCGTGGTACGGCTCGGCCGGGCCTCGGAGATGCTCGACGAGCTCGAGCCCCTCTTGTTGGACGATGTCGAAGACGCGGTCGAGTGTATCGACGCGCTGTTGGACGAGTGCCGTGATGCGCTCGACGCGTTGCGTGAGCTCGCGCGCGGCATCTTCCCCGCGCTGCTCGCCGATCAAGGTGTGGTGCCCGCGCTCGAGGCGTACGTGCTCCGCGAGCAGCTCCCCGTCGATGTCCAGCTCGAAGGCATGGACGCCTCCGAGCGGTACAACCCTCAAGCCGAAGCGACCGTGTACTTCTGCGTGATCCAGGCGCTCGCGAACGCCGGTGCGTACGCGCCGGGCAGCGCGGTGTCCGTCAGCGTGCGCGCCGAGCTGGATCATCTGGTGTTCGGTGTGGTCGATGACGGGCCGGGTACCGATCCGCAGCGACTCCGGGCAGGCGCCGACATCCAAGACATGCGTGACCGCGTCGAGGCCGTGGGAGGAGCGTTCGCCGCGACGTCGGCGCCGGGGGAGGGCACTGCCATCTCGGGCCGGGTGCCGGTGGAATCACTCGTCGCGGCGACGTAGCACCGGCGCGCGCCCGGTCGTTACGCCGCGAGTCCTCGCTCGATCCATTGGGGCCGGTGATGTTCGTCGATGACGCCGAGCTCGGTGAGGAAACCGGTGAGCTTGGCGAGATCTGCGACGATCCGTGCGTGGTGGTGTGGGTTCGTGCGCGCGGCGTCGGCACCATCGGCGATGTGGAGCGTCTCGTAGACCTGGTCGTTGACCATGAGCCCGGCAACGAACGCGACCGCGACCGGCGCGATGCTCGCGGCGGCTTGTCGTTCCTCTGTGGGCAGGCTCGGCCACAGCTCGGCGAGGTAGGTTTTGGCGAAGCTGACGTGACGCGCTTCTTCGAGGACGTGAAGCTTTGCGATCTGGCGCGACACCGGATGGATCCGTTCATCACGCATAGTCGCCCGGTTACACATGTCGAGGAGCTCCTCCACGGCGAGGATGAGCAGATAGCCCATGGCCCGCCCGCCCGGCAAGGTGTCGACGGCACCCAGCTCGCTGCCGCCGGTGGGCGCGTATGCGGGGGTTCCGGCGCGGCGGATGTACTCGCCGAACATCGTCGAGTGTCGGCACTCGTCGGCGACTTCGACGAGGAGGTACCGGTGCGACGGATCGGTCACGGGCAGCTCCGCGAGGTGGCGGAGCACGATCTGCATGAGCTTGTTCTCGAACCAGATTCCGGCGGCGCACAGCGCCGCACACTCGTGGCGGCTGTAGGTGCGGCGCTGCTCGGTGCTCATCGCGTCCCATTCGGGCGTGCCGTAGAGGGGCAGCTTCTCGGGTGGCAAGTGATACGCGCTGTCATCCATCACGTCGATCGACCAGTCGATCTCGGTGAACGGGTCGAGGGTCGCGCGGGCGGAAGCGGCGACGAGCTGGGTGGCCTTGGTGGCGGTGCGTGTCTGCATGACCCCATCCTGACAGTTACAGTGAACACTGTCAAGGTATAGTATCAGTGAACGCTGTCACAGTTTGTGGGAGGCTGCGGTGGTGGACGGAGAGCTCAGCCTCGACGAGGTCGCCGATCGTTCGGGCGTGAGTGCCCGCACCATCAGGTACTACCAATCCGAGGGCGTCTTGGCCGCGCCGCGCCGCGAAGGTCGCGACGCGCGCTACAACCCCGGACACCTCGAACGGCTGGAGCTCATCGCCGAGCTCCAGGAGCGAGGCCTCAAGCTCGAAGCGATCAAGTCGCTCCTGAGCCGCACTGGCAGACGCTCATCCGTGAGCCAGTGGCTGGGAATCGACGAGGTGCTGCGCGCGAGTTGGACCAACGATCAGGCCGCCACGATGACACTCGCCGAGGTCCACGAGCGGCTGGGGCGCCGACCACGCCGATTTGTCGGCGAGCTCGTCGACGCCGGCCTTCTCACGCGACAGGAGGACGGCACCTTCCTCGCCTCCAGCGACGCGATGCTCGACCTCACGCTCCGGTTGCTGGATGCGAGCGTGAGCATCGAGGTTGCCGGCCGCGCCGCCGATCTCCTCCGCCGACGCCTCGCCAAGGCCGCCGCAGATCTGGTGAGGCTCTTCGAAGAGGAGACCGGGCGATCATTCGCCGGCAAGGGCGCGCCGGAAGAGGTCGCCGCCGCGCTCGACGCAATCCGCCCCGTTGCGATCGACGCCGCGGGCCTCATCCTCGCCCAAGAGCTCGAACGTGCCCTCCGCCATCTCGCGACGACGGGGACCCGGCGTTCACGACGCAGCTGAGCCACGTTCCGGCGCGCCCGCGAGCACCCAGTGAAAACGTGCGTCGCCTTCCGGCTCGTGGAGGACCGCGATCTCGTCTCTGACGATCGTGAAGCCCGCAGAGCTCAACATCGAGCGATTCGCGTCGGGATCGTTGCTCCCGAAGAAGGTGTTCGTGCCGAGCCACTCGCCGCGCCAGTCGCCGCTCCCACCGGCGCTGAAGGTTGCGAGGAACCAGCCGCCCGGTCGCAGCACCCTCCGGGCGCCCGCGATGACCGATGCCTGCGCGCCTGCCGGCGTATGGGTGATCGAGTACAGCGCGACGACGGCATCGAACGATCCGCTTGTGAACGGCACCTCGTTGAGGTCCGCGCGCACGAGCCTTCCTCGCGGAAACTCCGACTGCGCGAGCGCGAGCTGTGCTCGCGATCGGTCAAGTCCGATCGCGCAGCGGCCACCTGACCCGAGCACGGAGCCGGTCGGCGCGCCGGGTCCGCACCCGAGATCGAGGATCAGCGCGCCGGGCGGCACGCGCTCGACGAGCGCAGCCGTCCAGACATCTCGTGTCGGGTCCGCGAACCCGGCGGCCCACGACCGGTACCGAGATCCGAGCTGGTCGTAGCTCGCCTCGACGACCCGCGCCACGACGACCGGAGATGGTGTCGCCCCCTTCATGGATGCGAGAGTACGGCGCCGCGGGTGCTGAGGGGGAGGTCGCGTGGATCGACGAGCAGTTGCTCGCGGCAGGCTTCGCGCCTGCTCGGTCTCGGCCGCTGTCGCGTTCGCGGGCGCATGCAGCACCGACGACGCGCCGAGCGCGGCGAGCACGACGACCGTGCGTGCAACAACCACGACGGTCCCGGCGCCCGAGCCTGCCTGGGCCTCGTACGGCCACGACCTCGCGAACGCGCGCGCCAACCTCGCGGAGACCGAGATCACTCCCGAGACCGTCGGTCGCCTCGCACCGACCTGGTCGGAGGACGACCTCATCGGTGTGTCAGGGACCCCGATCGTGTCCGACGGCGTCGGCTACTTCGGTGACTGGCAGGGATCGGTATGGGCAATCGACGCCGACTCCGGTGCGCAGATCTGGCGTACTGAGATCGGCGGCCGGATCGTCGGTGCGCCCGTGGTCGGCGAGGACCTGGTCTACGCCTCGAGTGGACGCACACTCTTCGCGCTCGACAGAGCAAGTGGCGAGCTGCGATGGCAGACCGAAGCGAACGAGAACCCGTTCGGCCAGATCAACGCGTCGCCGGTCGTCGCCGATGGGCTCGTCTTCCAGGGCGTGGCGAGCTTCGAGGTCACGGTGCCGAAGGAGGAGTACACGTTCCGTGGATCGATCGGCGCGTACGACGCCGAAACGGGTGAAGAGGTCTGGCGTTTCTTCACGACGGAGAACGATGCGAGCAGCGGTGCCGGCGTCGGTGTCTGGTCGACACTGCCGTCGACATAGAGCGCGGACTGCTGTACGTCGGGACGGGAAACACCTACGCCGAGCCGACCGCGCCACTCGCCGACTCGATCATCGCGCTCGATTACCAGACCGGCGAGCTCGCGTGGTCGACGCAGTTCACGAACCCCGACGTGTTCAGTGCGGGCAACCCCGGGGGGAAGGACGCCGACGTCGGCGCGTCGCCGAACCTGTGGACGGCGGGTGGGCGCGACCTCGTCGGTGCCGGGGACAAGGCCGGGATGTTCCACGCGCTCGACCGCGACACCGGTGAGCTCGTGTGGGAGACGATGTTGACCCCGGGCAGCTTCTTCGGTGGCGAGATCGGCTCGGCCTCGTATGTCGACGGCAAGCTCATCGCCGTCTCGAACGTCGGCGATCCGGCGACGAACGCGCCAACGAATACGGCGCAGGTGTTCGCGCTCGAGCCGGGGCGCGGTGAGGTCATTTGGGAGTCGGAGGAGTTCGCCGGTTTGATCTTCGCGCCCGTGAGCGCCGTGCCCGGTGTCGCGTTCATCGGGACCTCCGAGGGCGAGCTCGTGGCGCTCGACACGGCAACCGGCGCGCGGCTCTGGTCCGACACGGCGCCCGACAAGGTTGCCTGCGGCCCGTCGATCGTCAACGGCCGCGTGCTGTGGGGGTACGGGTACATGCTCTTCGACGGGCCGGGCAAGGGCGGCGTGATCAGCTACGCGCTGGAGCGCTAGGTCACATGCGCTTCGGTCCCTTGATCGCGACGGCGTGTCTCGCTGCGACCGCGTGCAGCGGCGATGGCGGGACGCCTCCGTCTGCAACGCCGACGTCGGCGCCGACCGCGCGACCGACCTGGGCGACGAGTGCGCCAGCCGCATCGACCTCGACCACCTTTTCGCGATCATCGGCGGGGTGCGACGAGCCGGCCGCGCCGGCCGGCCTCACCGACCGCACGATGATGTCCGGCGGTGTCGAGCGCATGTTCCGACTCGTCGTGCCCGACGGCTACGACGGGCGGACGGCGCTGCCGGTGGTCTTCGGATTGCACGCCTTGACCGTCAGCCACCTCGCGGTGCCGTCGATCAGCGGTTACGACGAGATGGCGACCCGCTACGACTTCATCGCCGTCTATCCGTCGGGCCGCCTCAACGGAACGACTCCCTACTGGCTCGCCGCCCCCGTGCCGGGGAACCACGACGTGCGGTTCGTCGGCGAGCTGCTCGACCTGCTCGAAACAGAGCTGTGCATCGACCCCGCGCGGGTCTTCGCGGCGGGCATGTCGAACGGCGGGCAGATGTCATCGGTGCTCGCCTGCCAACTCGCCGATCGCATCACCGCGGTTGCGCCGATCTCGGGCGTCGAGTTCTCCGACTCGTGCCGCGGCCGGCCGGTGCCTGTGATGGCGTTTCACGGCGACGCCGACCCGATCGTGCACTACGACGGCGGTGGTCTGAACGCGACCCGGATCACCGACATGAACTACTGGCACGGCGAGGTCCCGGCGGGCCTGCCCGAGCACGAGGGCGTCGAGGCGGCAATGCGCAACTGGGCCCGCCACAACGGGTGTGATCCCGAGCCGCTCGAAGTTCGCCTCTCACCGGAGGTCGTGCGGAGAACATGGGAACGCTGCGACGCCGACACGATCCTGTACGTGGTCGAAGGCGGTGGTCACGCCTGGCCCGGCAAGCCGTTCCCGCAGTTCGAAGCGTCGTTCGGCCATGGCACCGACGACATCGACGCCACAACGCTCATGTTCGAGTTCTTCTTCGAGCAAATGCTTCGTCGATGATCTACCTCAGCGTCGACGACATCGAAGTCGAACACGATCGACTCACCGCAGCCGGTGTGGAGTTCGACCACGGTCCGGCGCTCGTCCACACGGACAACGCCGGCCAGTTCGGCGCGACGGGTGGCGAGGAGTGGATGGCGTTCCTGCGCGACAGCGAGGGCAATCTCGTCGGGCTCGTCGAGCGCCGTGACCCCCACGAGACGCCCGAAGCCGCGATCCGCCCCGGCATCTCGCGAAGGTGATGGGGGATTCGCCGTCGTCGACATCGACACCACGTGGCGCAACCGCGCGACCTCTGAGGATGAGGTCTGGCGCGG
>Ga0247727_10019445_pt1 | contig 10523 bp, 7 predicted proteins | sample WisWelCaveWW1625_FD_202498 | JGI IMG/M metagenome (GOLD analysis project Ga0247727, IMG submission 202498) | Biofilm microbial communities from Wishing Well Cave, Virginia, United States - WW16-25 | ecosystem: Environmental > Aquatic > Deep subsurface > Groundwater > Cave microbial mat | place...
CGCCCGCATCTTCCTCTCCGTCGCGGTCGTCCTCGTGGCGGTGCTCCTCGGCGCGGCCCTGGCCGGCGAGGCGCGGATCCGGACCTTCAACCTGGACAGGGAGCGCTCGCGGCTCGACACCGCCGCGGACCTCCTCGCCGACCGCGCCGCGGGGGTCCTCACGGGGCGCGAAGACCCGGCGGCGCTCCTCGCGGCGGTGCGGTCGGTGGCGCGCGCCCAGGCGATCCGCATCACCGTCATCGCCGCGGACGGGACCGTGCTCGTCGAGACGGACCACGCCCTGCCCGTGGACAACCACGCCGCGCGTCCCGAGGTCGTCGCCGCGCGCGAGGCGGGGTCGGGCTCGTCGGAGCGGCGGAGCGACACCACCGGCGTGGACACGCTCTACGTGGCGCGCCGGATCGACCGCGACGGCCGCGTGGAGGGCTACGTGCGCGCGGCCGCCACGCTGGAGCACGCCGACCACGAGGTCGCCTCCCTCCGCCGCGCGATCCTCGCGGTGGGCGCGGTCGCGCTGGCCGCGGGGCTCGTCCTCTCGGCGCTGGTCGCGCGCCACCTCGCCCGGCCGCTGGAGGAGATGGAGCGCGCCGCGGCGGCGTTCGCCCGCGGCGATCTCGAGGGACGCGTCCGCGCGGCGGGCCCCGACGAACTGCGCCGGCTGGCGGCGTCCCTCAACAGCATGGCCGAGGAGATCCGCGGGCGCATCGCCGTGGAGCGTCGCGCCCGCGCGGAGATGGAGACGATCCTCGCGAGCATGGCCGAGGGGGTCGTGGCCGTGGACGCCTCCGAGCGCCTCGTGCTGATGAACGCCGCGGCCGCGCGGCTCCTCGGCCTCCCGGCGCCGCTCGCCGCGGGCGCGGCCCTCTGGGAGGCGGTGCGATTCCCGATCCTCGAGCGGGCGCTCCGCGACGGGATGGCGGACCGCGCGCGGGAGCCGGCCGACGCCGCGGCGCCGACGCGCGACGGGAGGACGCTCGAGGTGTCCGCCGCGCCGCTGGCCGCCGGCGGCGGGGCGGTGGCGATCCTCCGCGACGTGACGGACGTGCGCCGCATGGAGACGATGCGGCTGGAACTGGTGGCGAACGTCTCCCACGAGCTGCGGACGCCGCTGGCCGCCGTGATCGGCGCCGTGGAGACGCTGGCCGGGACGGGCGACGACGAGGCGGAGACGCGCGCGCGGTTCCTCGACATCGCCGGAAGGAACGCCGCGCGCCTGCAGTCCATCGTCAGCGACCTCCTGGACCTGTCCGCCATCGAGGCCGAGGAGCGCAGCCTGGCGTTGGAGCCGCTGACCGTGGAGGCGCCCCTGAGGTCCGCGGCGGCCGCGCTGGCGGGCCGGGCGGAGGCGAAGGGCGTCGCCCTCGACGTGCTGCCCGGCGCGGCGGGATCGCACGTCGCGGGGAACGCGCGGCGCCTCGAGCAGGCGTTCACCAACCTCCTCGAGAACGCCATCAAGTACACGCCTCCCGGGGGCCGGGTGGAGGCCCGCGTGCGCGCGGCCGGCCCGGAGGTGGTCGTGGAGGTCTCGGACACCGGCGTCGGGATCCCCGCCGCCTCGCTGCCGCGCATCTTCGAGCGCTTCTACCGGGTGGACCGGTCGAGGTCGCGCGACATGGGCGGCACCGGGCTCGGCCTCTCCATCGTGAAGCACGTCGTGAGGGCGCATCGCGGGAGGGTCGAGGTGCGCAGCGAGGAGGGCCGCGGGACGACCTTCTCCGTCGTCCTCCCGGGCCTGCCGATTCACGGGGCGGCCAAGGAGTCTTAACGGAGTCTTCACGATGCGGGGCGACGCTGGGGGGGTGGAATCCTCCGTGATGGACGGTCCGCAGCGCCCTGCCGTCCCCGCCGTCCCGGTCCGCGCGCCGCGGGTGTCCCCGTCGCCGCCGGCCTCCGCCGGGCTCGAGGGGCGTCCCGTCAAGATCGAGGTCCGAGGGCTCGACCTGCACTACGGTCCCAAGCAGGCTCTGTTCGGCGTGGACCTGCGCGTGTTCGATCGCTCCGTCACCGCGCTCATCGGTCCGTCGGGGTGCGGGAAGTCCACGCTCATCCGCACCCTCAACCGGATGAACGACGTGATCGACGGCGTGCGGATAGCGGGGCTCGTCGCGCTCGACGGGGAAGACGTGTACGCCCCGGCCACGGAGGTGGAGATCCTCCGCCGCAGGGTCGGCATGGTGTTCCAGAAGTCCAACCCGTTCCCCAAGTCCATCTTCGAGAACGTCGCCTACGGCCCCCGCATCCAGGGGACCTCGGACCGGGCGACCCTCGAGGAGATCGTCGAGCGCAGCCTCCGGCGGGCCGCCCTGTGGGAGGAGGTGAGCGACCGCCTCCGCGACAGCGCGCTCGGCCTCTCCGGCGGGCAGCAGCAGCGCCTCTGCATCGCGCGGGCCCTCGCCACGGACCCGGAGGTCCTCCTCATGGACGAGCCCGCGTCGGCCCTCGACCCGATCTCGACGGCGAAGATCGAGGACCTGATCCACGACCTCAAGGAGCGCTACACCATCGTCATCGTGACCCACAACATGCAGCAGGCGGCGCGGGTCTCGGACCGGACGGCATTCTTCCTCAACGGCGTCCTCGTCGAGGAGGGTCCGACGGATCGGATGTTCACCGCCCCCTCGAAGAAGGACACCGAGGACTACGTGACCGGGCGCTTCGGCTAGGCGCGGGATTCACCGTTTCCTGACGTCGCGACCACGAACGGCCAACGGCGGCGGGAGACGCTGGGTCGCGAGTGGCCGGGGACGCCTGGGAACCGGGCACCACGGGAGGCATCCATGAATCGCGCAAACGTGCTCATCGCCACGGCGGGCGCCGCGGCCCTGCTGTCTCTCTCCGGCCCGGCCTGCGGTGGTCCCGACGACGCCGCCGCGGCCGCGACGTTCCGCAAGGTGGACGGGCTCACGCTCGAGGGCACGCTCAACAGCGTCGGCTCGGACACGATGAACAACCTCATGTCGCTCTGGGCCGAGGGGTTCCGCAAGCACTACCCCGGCGTGAAGGCCCAGGTGGAGGGCAAGGGCTCCGGCAGCGCGCCCACCGCCCTCATCGAGGGCATCGCGCAGTTCGGACCGATGTCCCGCGCGATGAAGAACGAGGAGATCGACAAGTTCGAGAAGAAGTTCGGCTACAAGCCGACCCAGTTCCGCACGGCCCTCGACGCCCTCGCGGTGTTCGTGAACAAGGACAACCCCATCGAGAGCCTCACGCTCCAGCAGGTGGACGCCATCTTCGGCAAGGCCCGGAAGCGCGGCGCGACCGAGGACCTCACCACCTGGGGCCAGCTCGGCCTGAAGGGGGACTGGGAGAAGGCCCCCATCGGCCTCTTCGGCCGGAACTCGGTCTCCGGCACCTACGGTTTCTTCAAGGAGCACTCCCTGAAGGGCGGCGACTACAAGGACACCGTGAAGGAGCAGGCCGGGTCGTCCTCCGTCGTACAGGGGGTGGCCGAGGACCGGTTCGCCATCGGCTATTCCGGGATCGGCTACGCGACGCCGAGCGTGCGCGCGGTCCCGCTCGCCGACAAGCCCGATGGCAAGGCCTTCACCGCGAACCTCGAGAACGTCGTCTCCGAGAGCTACCCGCTGGGCCGCTACCTCTTCGTCTACGTGAACAAGGCCCCGGGCAAGCCCCTCGACCCGATGGTCCGCGAGTACCTGCGCTTCGTGTTCTCGAGGGAGGGGGCCGAGGTCGTGAAGAAGGAGGGGTTCCTCCAGCTCCCGGCCGACGTGGTCAAGGCCGAGGTGAAGAAGCTCGAGTAGGACTCCGGCGGCATCGAAGGCACGACGGGGAGGGGCCCGGCGGCGACGCCGGGCCCCGACCTTCGGCGGGGACGCGCGGCGAGGAGAACGATGCCCGAGGCGCCGGTCCTTCCGCCCTCGGCGGCCCCTGCCCGGTTCGAGCGGGACCACGCCCGGATCCGGCGCCTGCGCCTCGTGGACGGGATCGTCCGGCGCGCCATCACCGGGGGCGGGCTCCTCATCGTCCTCGCGGTCCTCGGGATCTTCGTCTTCGTGTTCGCCGAGGCCGTCCCGCTCCTCTACCCGGCCGTGGCCGTCGAGCGGCCCGCGGAAGGGGCGCGATCGGCCCCCGGACGCGCCCTCGCCGTGGGCGAGGACGAGTACCGCGAGGCAGGGTGGGCGCTCTCCGCGACGGGGCGCATCCGCCTGGTCGACTTCGTGAGGGAGACGGTCGCGGGGGAGGAGGCGCTCGGGGATCTCGGGGGCGCGACGCTCCTCGGCGGCGGGCGCGCCCTCGACCAGGACGTGGCGGCGGCGGGGACCTCCGACGGAAGGGTGCTCGTCGCGGGCATCCTGTTCGAGCCGATCTTCGGCGACGGTCGCCGTCAGGGCCAGACGGTCCGCGTCGGCTGGCAGGCCGAATTCACGCTGCGCGAGAAGGCCCCGGTCTCGCTGGTGGCGGTGGCCTCCGACGGCGAGCGGGTCACCGTCGCCGGCGCAGGGGAGGGGTTCCTCGCCGTCGCCTCGCGCCGGATCGAGGGCATGAAGGTCGAGGTGCGGGACCTCTCCTCGGCGCTCGCTGGCCACGAGCCGGTCTCCCTCGCCCTCGCCCACGACGCCGGGTCGCTGTGCGTCGGGACCGCCGCGGGCCGCGTGCTGCGGCTCTCCCTCGACGGCGAGGGGCCGGCGCCCCGGGAGATCCTCGTCGCGGGGAGCAGCCCCGTCACGGCCGTCGCCTACGCCTTCGGGTCCCAGACGATCCTCGTCGGAGACGCGGCCGGTCGCGTGTCAGGGTGGCAGGGGATCCGCTCCGCGGCGTCGGGGGGCGCACCCGCCTTCACCCGGGTGCGGGAGTTCGAGACCGCCCCGGCGGCGGTGACGGCCTTCGCCCCCTCCCGCCGGAACAAGACCTTCCTCGTGGTGGACCGCCGTGGCGGCGTCCGGCTGGACCTCGTCACGACCGCGCGGACCCTCGCGGACGTCCCCGCGCGAGGGGAAGGGGGACCCGCGGCGGTAGCGCCGAAGCAGGACGGGGCCGTCGTCGTCGTCGGCGAGGGTGCCCTCCGGCGGCTCGACTTCGACTCCCCGCACCCGGAGGTGACCTTCGGCACTCTCTTCACGCCGATCCTCTACGAGGGCTACGACAGGCCGGAGTTCGTCTGGCAGTCCACCGGCGGGACCGACGACTACGAGCCGAAGCTCTCCCTCGTCCCCCTGGTCGCCGGCTCCCTCAAGGGGGTCCTCTACGCGATGCTGTTCTCGGTCCCGCTCGCGCTCCTCGCAGCGGTGTACACGAGCCAGTTCGCGCCTCCGGGGATGCGGTCCGTCGTGAAGCCGACGGTGGAGATCATGGCGGCGCTGCCTTCCGTCGTGGTCGGCTTCCTCGCGGGGCTCTGGCTCTCCCCGTTCCTGGAGCGGCACCTCGCGCACGTGTCGCTGCTCGTGCTCGGGATCCCCGTCGCGGTCCTCGCCGCGGTGGCCGCGCTCCGGCTCCTGCCGGCGGGGTTGCAGCGCTGGTTCGCGGGCGGCAGGGAGATCCTCCTCCTCGGCCCGTTCCTCGCCGCGGCCGTGGCCGGGGCGATGCTCGCCGGCGGGGGCGTCGAGGACGCGGTCTTCGGCGGGAGCCTCCGGGCGTGGCTCCTCGCGGAGTGGGGCGTCCGGTACGACCCCCGCAACGCCGTCGTCGTCGGGTTCGCCCTGGGGTTCGCCGTCATCCCGGTGATCTACACGGTCTCCGAGGACGCCATGTCCAACGTCCCTCGCTCGCTCCGCGCGGCGAGCGAGGCGCTCGGGGCCAGCCGCTGGCAGACCGCGTGGAGGCTCGTCGTCCCCGCCGCGAGCCCGGGCATCTTCGCCGCGCTCATGCTCGGCTTCGGCAGGGCCATCGGCGAGACCATGATCGTCGTCATGGCCACGGGCAACACCCCGATCCTCGACTTCTCCCCGTTCTGCGGGATGCGGACCATCTCGGCCTGCATCGCCGTGGAAATGCCCGAGGCCCCCATGGGAGGGACTCTCTACCGCGTGCTCTTCCTCGCGGGGGCGGTCCTGTTCGCGTTCGCGTTCCTCTGCAACACCTTCGCGGACCTCGTGGGGCAGCGCCTGCGCGACCGGTACGCGAAGTGGTGAGCGGGACGGCGACCGCCGGCCGGGGACGGGGGAGCGCCTTCTGGCGCCGCGGGGACCCCTTCGTCGTCGGCACGGGCGCGGCGCTGCTCGTCGCCATCGGCTGCGTGGTCGGGGTCATCCTCCTGCTCCTCGTCCGCGGTCTCTCCGCGTTCTGGCCCGGGGACATCGAGTCCGTCGTGGCGGCGGACGGGTCGCGGCTCCTCGGCGAGGCGTGGCTCGCGGAGCCCATCCCGCGCACGCCGGAGGAGGCGGCCCTCCGCGCCCGGCGCCGCACGCGGACGCTCTACCGCGTGGGGAACCGGCGCGAGTTCGGCGCGGACTTCCGGTGGATGGACGACGGGGCCGTTGCCTCGCGGACCCTGCCGGAGGACGCAGTCTTCCTGGAGCGCCTCGAGTGGGGTTCCGCGGTCGGGCTCCTCGTCGAGGTGCGGGAGGGCGGGCGCGCGGTGGCGGGCGGCGGCGAGGAGGGCTGGGACGCCCTTGTCCGTCTCACGGACGAGGCGCGCGGGGAGCGGGTGGGGCGCATCGCGCCCGGGCTCGACGAGGCGGTCCGCACGTGCGTCCTCTCCCTCTCGGACGGGAAGTCCCTCGAGGTCCCCCTCGCGGGCGTCGTGCGCGCCGTGCGTCCCAACGCCACGGGGACCGCCGGGAGGCTCGGGGTGTACCTCGCCCGCCTGTGGGAGTTCGTCTCGGCGGAGCCCCGCGAATCGAACACCGAGGGCGGGATCTGGCCGACCATCCTCGGTACGGTCCTCATGGTGATCGTGATGACCGTGGCCGTGGTCCCGCTCGGCGTCGTCGCCGCCCTCTACCTCCACGAGTACGCGCGGCAGGGGCCGCTCGTCCGGATGGTGCGGCTCGCGGTGAGCAACCTCGCGGGGGTCCCCAGCATCGTCTTCGGGATGTTCGGCCTCGCGTTCTTCGTGTACCAGGTGGGGGGAGGGATCGACCGCGCGTTCTTCCCCGGGCGCCTCCCCACGCCGACCTTCGGGACCGGGGGGATCCTCTGGGCGTCGCTCACCCTCGCGCTACTCACCGTCCCCGTGGTGATCGTGGCGACGGAGGAGGCGCTCCAGTCGGTCCCGCGGGCGCAGCGGGAGGGCTCGCTCGCCCTCGGGGCCACCAGGTGGCAGACCATCCGGACGGTCGTGCTGCCGGCGGCGCTCCCGGGGATCCTGACGGGCCTCATCCTCGCGGTCTCGCGCGGCACCGGCGAGGTCGCCCCCCTCATGATCACGGGCGTGGTGAAACTCGCCCCGGACCCGCTCCTCGACGGCTCCTTCCCGTTCCTCCACCTCGACCGGAAGTTCATGCATCTCGGCTTCCACGTGTACGACGTGGGGTTCCAGTCCCCGAACGTGGAGGCGGCCAAGCCCATGGTCTACGCGACGGCCCTCCTCCTCCTCGTCCTCGTGGTCGTCCTCAACCTCGCCGCCATCCTCGTGCGGAACCGCGTGCGCCGCCGCCTGCAGTCCGGCGCGTTCTAGGAGACGCCATGCCCAAGCAGATCCAGGAAGACCTGACGGACCTGACCAAGCGCATCCTCCACATCGGCGGGCTCGTGGAGGAAGCGGTGGACCGATCGCTGGTGGCGCTGCTGGAGCGCGACGCCCGGGCCGCGCGGGAGGTGATCGACGGGGACAACGTGGTGGACGACCTGGAGCTGGAGGTGGAGGAGACCTGCCTGGACATCCTCGCCCTGCAGCAGCCCGTGGCGCGGGACCTCCGGTTCGTCACCGGCGTGATGAAGATCAACTCGGACCTCGAGCGCATGGCCGACCTGGCGGCCAACATCGCCGAGCGGGCGGAGGTCCTCGCGACGGTCCCGCCGCTCCCGTTCCGTCCGGACGTGTCCCGCATGGCCGGCGTCGTGAAGCAGATGGTGCGGGAGGGGCTCGACGCGCTCGTGCGGAGCGACGTGGCCATGGCCCTCCGCGTCTGGGAGAAGGACGACGAGGCCGACCGACTCTACCGCGAGATCCTCGGCGAGGCGATCCAGTTCATGCGGGAGAACCCGGACCGGCTGGGCGACACCCTCCACCTCTCGGGCGCCCTCCGCAACCTCGAGCGCATCGCCGACCACGCCACGAACATCGCCGAGGACGTGATCTTCATGGTGGAGGGGAAGATCGTCCGCCACCGCGTGCTGGAGTTCCGCGGGCGCCGGCAGCCGCCGTCGGCCGACCTCCCGCCCGCTCCGCCTCCCGGCCAGTAGCCGCACCCGCCGGCGAACTCCCGGGGACCGGACCGGGTTTCCTGCCCGCCGGTCTTTACAGGAACCTTACCATCCTCCCGCCGTCAGGTGCGGGTGCCGAGAGCGGCCCGCCGCGGGGGGGCACGAGCGCGTGACGACCCTGGTCGTGCTCGTCATCGCAATGGCGCTCCTGTTCGACTTCCTGAACGGGATGAACGACGCGGCGAACTCCATCGCCACCGTCGTCTCGACGCGCGTGCTCAGCCCGCTCCAGGCCGTGGCGTGGGCCGCCTTCTTCAACTTCGTGGCGGCCTTCGGCTTCGGGACCGAGGTCGCCAACGCCATCGCCAAGATCGTGAGCGCCGACGTGGTCACCGTCCCCATGGTGCTCGCGGCGCTCGCCGGGGCGATCTTCTGGACGCACGTGTGCACGAAGGCGGGCCTCCCCATCAGCGTCTCCCACTCGCTCATCGGCGGGGTCGTGGGCGCCGCCCTTGCGAAGGAGGGGATCGGCCCCGGCTACGCGGCGCTGCACCATGCCAAGCTCCGGGAGGTCGCGGCGTTCATCGTGATCTCGCCCCTCGCCGGGCTCCTCGGCGGATACCTGATGATGGTCGCGCTGTACTGGGCCTTCCGGAACGCGTCGCGCCAGCGGGTGAGGGGGATCTTCCGCGTGGGACAGCTGTTCTCCTCCGCGGCGTTCAGCCTCAGCCACGGCCTCAGCGATGCGCAGAAGACCATGGGGATCATGGTCCTCGCGCTCGTGGCAGGCGGGATGCTCCCGCGGGACGTGAAGGAGGTCCCGCAGTGGGTGATCCTGTCGGCCCACGGGGCCATCGCGCTGGGGACTCTGGCCGGCGGGTGGAAGGTCATCCACATGATGGGGACCCGCCTGACGCGGCTCCAGCCGGCCGGTGGGTTCTGCGCCGAGACCTCGGGCGCGGTGGTGTGCATCGGGACGGCGATGGCCGGCATCCCCGTCAGCACCACCCACACCATCACCGGCTCGATCATGGGGGTGGGCAGCGCCCAGCGCCTGGGCGCGGTGCGGTGGCAGGTCGCGGGGAAGATCCTGTGGGCCTGGGTACTCACCATCCCGTGCTCCGCCGCGGTGGGCGCCCTCGTCTGGTGGGGACTCGCGAGCGTTTCGGGCATCTGACCGCGTCGGCGGCGCGTCCGCCGGGGAGACGACCATGGGCTTCCTGCCGAACCTCCTGCCGAAGGAAGAGCGGTTCTTCGACCTGTTCGCGCGCCAGGGGGACCTCCTCGTGGACGCGGCGGGGAAGTTCCGCGCCATGCTCGAGGACTACGGGCGGGCGGACTCCTTCGTCCTCGAGATCAAGGAGATCGAGCACCAGGGGGACATGGCGACCCACGAGGTCTTCGACCGCCTGAACAAGTCCTTCCTGACCCCCTTCGATCCGGAGGACATCCACGCCCTCGCGTCGGCGCTGGACGACGTCCTCGACGAGCTCGAGGCGGCGACGGCCCGCTTCCGGATGTTCCACGTCAAGGAGCCGACGGCCGAGTCCCGGCAGATGGCCCGCGTCATCGAGGGCTGCGCGATCGCGCTCCGGGACGCGGTGAAGGAGCTGCCGCGCCTGCGGAAGGACGGCCACGCGGCCATGCTCCCGCACCTCCTGGAGGTGAAGAAGCGCGAGAACGAGGGGGACGAACTCACGCGGGGCGTCCTCACGCGGCTGTTCGCAGGCGACACGCCCATCCTCGAACTCGTCAAGTGGAAGGAGATCTACACGCGGCTGGAGCACGCGACGGATCGCGCGGAGGACGTCGCGAACATCCTCGAGAACATCTGCGTGAAGAACGCGTGACGCGCCGTGCCCTCCCCGAGTCGCCGCCCCGCTCGCGCGATTGGCCTCGTTCTTGCCATGCGTTTACCGGGCGTTCACGCGGTGAGGCGATGCTGCGCGCCCAACGACCGGTAGCGCCGGGTCCCCTCGGGGCAGGGGCGGGGCGCCGGGGGCAGAACGGGAGGAAGACCATGAAGAGCATCCTGGGAGGGCTCGCCCTCGCGGCGGGGATCCTCGCCTCGGGAGGGCCGGCCCTCGCCGGCGACGCGGGCACGGGCGACGGGAAGACGGACGCCGAGCGCCGCCTCGACGAGGTGATGGCGGAGCTCGAGGCGCAGCGTATGGAGATCGAGGCCCTCAAGGCGCAGCTCGCCGTCCGTCCCCAGGAGGGGAGCGGGGGCGGCATCGGCGACGCGGTGAAGCAGTACC
>Ga0247727_10019446_pt1 | contig 10522 bp, 15 predicted proteins | sample WisWelCaveWW1625_FD_202498 | JGI IMG/M metagenome (GOLD analysis project Ga0247727, IMG submission 202498) | Biofilm microbial communities from Wishing Well Cave, Virginia, United States - WW16-25 | ecosystem: Environmental > Aquatic > Deep subsurface > Groundwater > Cave microbial mat | place...
TCCTCAGCACTCAGTCCTCAGCACTTCCGGACATGACCACGTACAAGCAGTCAGGAGTGGACATTGATGCCGGCAACGAATTTATCCGCCGGATCAAACCGTTCGTCCGCTCCACCTTCCGCCCCGAAGTCCTGACTGATCTCGGAGGTTTCGGCGGCCTCTTCAAGCTCCAGGCCGACCGCTACAAAGAACCGGTGCTCGTCTCCGGCACCGACGGCGTCGGCACCAAGCTCAAGATCGCCTTTTTAATGGACAAGCACGACACGGTCGGCATCGACCTTGTGGCCATGTGCGTGAACGACATCGCCGTGAGCGGGGCCGAACCGCTGTTCTTTCTGGATTATTTTGCGACGGGAAAGCTGGCTGTGTCCAAGGGCGAAGCGGTCGTGCGCGGTATTGCCGAAGGCTGCAAGCAGGCCGGCTGCGCGTTGATCGGCGGCGAGACGGCGGAGATGCCGTCGTTTTATCCGGAAGGCGAATACGACCTGGCCGGTTTTGCCGTCGGCGTGGTGGACAAGCTGAAAATCATTGATGGCGCGACGGTCAAGCCGGGTGACGTGCTGGTTGGGCTGGCCTCAACCGGCCTCCATAGTAATGGTTTTTCGCTGGCGCGCCGCGCGCTGTTCGAAGACGGAGGGCTGGATGTCCGCAGCAAGCTGGTGGATCTCGACCGGCCGCTGGGCGAGGTGCTGCTGACGCCAACGCGGATTTACGCCAAGCAGGTGCTGGCGATGGCTGCCGAGTTTCAAGTCAAAGGCATCGCGCACATCACCGGTGGGGGTCTGACGGAAAACCTGCCGCGCGTATTCCCGAAAGACTGCAAGGCGCAGCTCCGCCGGGGTTCGTGGCCTGCGCCGCCGATCTTTTCGCTGATCAAGAAAATCGGCCGCGTGGACGAGGCCGAAATGTACCGGGTCTTCAACATGGGCATCGGGCTCGTGCTCATCGTGTCGGCGAAAGATGCCGATGCCGTGATCGCGAAAGCCGCGACGTTCGGAGACAAGGGCTACAAGATCGGCGAGATGGTCTCCGGCGAGCCGGGCGTGGAGTATGTCGGGTAGGGTGGCGAAGAAACTTCGCATCGGCGTGCTCGCCTCCGGGCGCGGGTCCAACCTCCAAGCCATCGTCGATGCGATCGAAGCGGGGCGATTAGACGCCAAGATCGTCCTCGTCTTCAGCAACAAACAAGATGCCGTGGCGCTGGAACGGGCGCGCAAGCACGGCCTCGCCGATGTCTTTCTCGACCCCAAACCGTTTGCAGACCAACCGGACAGCCGCGAAGCCTACGATCGCGCGGTGCTGGATCTGCTTCGGAAGCACGATGTCGAACTGGTGCTTCTGGCCGGATACATGAAGATCGTCACGTCTGTGCTAGTCAAGGCCTATGAGAACCGCATGATGAACATTCATCCCTCGCTGCTGCCGTCGTTCCCTGGTTTGGACGTGCAGAAAAAAGCGCTGGAGCATGGCGTGAAGCTATCTGGTTGCACGGTGCATTTCGTGACCGAAGGCGTGGACGAAGGGCCGATCATTATCCAGGCCGCGGTGCCGATTCTGGAGGGAGACACGCCGGAGACGCTGGCGGCGCGCATCCTGGTCGAGGAACACAAGATCTATCCCAAAGCCGTGCAGCTCTATGCCGAAGGCAAGTTGAAGGTGGGCGGCCGTGTTGTGCAGGTGAGCAGTACATCATGAACGCTCCCCATGACATTATTGACGAGCAGCTCCGTATGGGGCGCCTCAAGCGCGTTGTGGATGTGACGGCCTACTGGTTGGAGCAGGGATCATTCAACCACGAGGAAGCCTTATCCATCATCGAACATGCCCGTGGGGAAATTCTCAACCTCTGTCCGGGCAAGGAAGAGGTGTTTGAGATGGTGATCCGGCCAAGATTTCTACGGGTCTTGAATGAACGAGCGCTGGCGGAATGGGGCACGACGGAATCGATGAACTAACGATCCAGTGGAGTCTGCGCGGAAGGTTGTGTATACTTCCTCTCGTCCTCTTCGCTATCTGCTATTTGCCATTCGCTATTCGCACTTGGTTTCGAGTGGGGGGCTAGCTCAGTTGGGAGAGCGCGTCGTTCGCAACGACGAGGTCGGGGGTTCGATCCCCCTGCCCTCCACCAAAACTAACGTCCAGTTGGTTTTGGTGATCAAATAGTAAAGAGCGAACCCCCGATCTGGGGGTTTGAAGGGGGTGTGCCCCCTTCATGGGGAGCATACGAGGGGGCTGGCCCCCTCAGTAAGAGCCGGTGAGACGGGCTTCAGAGCCGAACCGGCGAGGGAGGGTGGTTCGATCCCCCTGCCCTCCACCAAACCAACCTTTGGCTGACGCTCTACCGCCCACTTTTAATTTCTATTTCTCGCAGCGACTGCGTGTAGGGCGCGCAGAAATCGCGTGATTTCTGGGGTTCGTTCTCATACTTCTTCAGGCATTCACGGTAAGCCCGCATGAATTCCGCCCGCTCTTCCTGGACATCCGACTGGGTTTGTTTCAGCCGATAGTCGGCATAGTACTGGCAGCCGGATAAGCTGACTAGTAACAGGCCGGCAAGAAGTATGCGCATCATGGTTATCCCTTGCTCAGTTTCGATTTCACCAAATCGCTGACCTGCTTGCCATCCACCGTCTGTCCCGCCAGCTTCGCCATGACGGCTTTCATGAGATTGCCCATGTCCTTCATGGATGAGGCGCCGGTTTCCTTGATCGCTGTGTCAACGGCTTGAGCGATGTCCTCCGTGGATGCAGCCTTGGGCAGGTAGCCTTCGATAATCGCGATTTCTTTGATCTCTTTCGCGGCCAGGTCGTCGCGCTTGGCCTTCTGGTACTGCTCGATGGATTCCCGCCGCTGCTTGAGCATCGTGGTCATCACCTTGCTCATCTCCGCGTCATCGAGGTTTTTTTTGAGTTCGATCTCTTTGTTCAATAACGCGGCCTTGATCATGCGGATGACGTGCATCCGGAGTTGATCCTTGGCCTTCATGGCTGTTTTGAGGTCATTCGAGAGACGGTCGGGGAGCGACATGGTGAGCCCTTTCTGTTGATTCTCTGCTCGGGTTGGATGTGGGCGAGAATAGTCCGCGGCAGTGGCGGAGTCAAGGATTGCAGAGTAGAATAAATTATAGTTGTTGAAAAGGAGACGCGCATGAAAATCCTGATGGCAGTTCTGGTGTCGATGATCTGGCTTGGTACGGTCGGCTGCGCGGAGCAGAAGGCGGCGCCGGCGCCGTCGCAGCGGCAGATTCAAGCCGACTCCGATCGGTTTTTCGACAAGATGAAGCAGGAAGAGCGCGACCACGGGGCGGAGCCGGGGAAGGAACGTTAATCGTTAAACGTGAAACGTTAAACGGGGGAATAATCCCGGGCAGGTATTTCGTTTAACGAATAACGGTTTACGTTTAACGTCGAACTACTGACGGCTTTCCCGTCCGGCCAGGACATCGGTCAGCGGTTTCACGAACGGCAGTTCGGTGACGAGCTGCCGGTGTGTGATCGGTTCGACGGAGCGTGTCTCCCGGAACGTTCGCAGGAGGCCGAGCGAGACGAACAGCCGCAGGACGCCGGAGATAAAAAAGACCACCTGCAGGTTCGACGCGAGCGATAATTCGATCCCGGCCAACGTGAACCGGGCCGGCACCACCGTTGCCAGCCAGCTTCCGAGCATCGCCCCCGCAAACCATCCCATCGCATTGATCGTGTTGCAGACTGCGATGCCCTTGGCGCGGTCTTCCGGGTGCACGGCGTCGAACACGTAATTCTGCAATCCCAGCGCGAGTCCGGCCCAAATCATGCCGCCGAGGAAATTCACCAGGACCAGATACCAGACGCTCGTGCCGAACAGATAGAGCATCGGCAGGAAGGGCACGGCCAGGCCGGTCGCCACGAGCAGTTTCTTGTTTCCGAAGCGGTCGCTGAGGCGTCCCCAGGGCTTCAGCGTGAGAAACTGCCCCAGCACGCCGGCGGCCAGCCATGCCGCATACATCCAATAGGAATAGTGCAGGTCCCGGAGCAGATAAATGACGAAATAGGGGCCGGAAATCAGAACGCAGACGTGCATCAACCCCGAGAACCACAGGAAGCGCTTGTAGTTGATGCTCCGCTCATGCCGCAGGAATTCGAGCAGGCGAAATTCCGCTTCCCGCGTCGCCGGCGCCACAGATTCGTCCATGCGGCTCAAGTACCGGGTCGAAAGAAACCGCGCCGTCGAAGCGGCGAGAAAGATCAGCGCGAATCCCACCCAGGCGCGCTCGTGCGATTCCGCTCCGTGCAGCACGAGGCCTGCGGCGCAGAGCGCGGAGAAACTCAGGACCGCCATGACCTTGCTCCGGCGCGCGAAATAGGCCCCGCGTTCGTTGGGACTGACCAGGTCGGTGATCAGGCTGTTCCAGGCCGGGACGGCAAAATGGCCCAGGCCGAAATAGGCGACCGTGCAGGCGATCAGAATCCAGGGGCCGTAGGTCGGGGACAGCAGGGGCAGCGCCAACAACGGCAGCCAGGAGAGAGCCTGGCCGGCTGCGCCGGCCAGCATGATGGTTTTGCGGTGCTGGAAGCGGTTCAGCACCTTGACCGAGAGCAGTTGCGTCCAGGTTCCGACCAGTTGCGGGAGAGCGGAGAGCAAGCCGACCTGGAGCGGCGTGGCATGCAACAGGAGCGCAAAGGCGGACAGATACTGTTCGCCGCCGCCTTGCATAATGGCCTGGCAGGCGCCGTCCCGGATGCCGTAGCGGCGGCTCTGCTCGCCGGCTGGATTGTGCGTGGAAGACACGTCGGACACGCGCGCATTATAGCAGACGCGGCCTCCGCCGACCGCCCTCACGGTTGCAATGCCGACAGCCTTGCAGTAGGCTGGTTTTATGCACGATGCGTCGAGAAAGAGGGCCTGGATGTTCGAGCCGGGAGGTGCGCCATGAGCCACTTCGCTGGAAAACTGAACGGGACGATGCCGAATGTCATGTCGGCAGGGCTGGCGCTGCTGGGAGCCGTTGTTCTGATGGTGCCGGACATCGGATCGGCCCGTGATTTGATGACGCCCAAGGAGCAAGGCCATACCGGCGAGGAGGAATCGACCAAGCTGCCGTCCTTCGATCAGCAGAAACAGGGCGTGCCGCAATCCATCTTCGTGTCCATCCACATGGCGAGGGGATTTCAAGAGGAGTGGGATAGCTTCGGCCGCAAGGGCTGGTATACGCAGGACCCGCGCCTTAAGCCGATCGATCCGGGCACGACGGTGTTTGCGCCCGATGCGCCTGCCGTCTACATTGTGTTTGAAGTGGCTCCCCTGGAAGATCCCGCGCAGTTCAGCGCGCAATGGTTTTTATTGGACAAGGACGGCAAGTCGTCGTTGGAGCCGGCAGGCAAGGATACGCTCGAAGTGCCCGGGCATGAGCGTTACGGCTATCTCGAATTAAAAAAACCGGCCGGTGGGAATTGGACGAAGGGCGACTATTTTGTGAAGCTGTTTATCGCGCCGCTGGGGCAGCAGCCGTTCCACGCGGCCAATCAGGTCGGCACGATGCAATTCAAAATTACCGATCAGCCGGTTGTATCTGGAACGGCAAAATAGGACAATCTTCTCTCTCCGGACGTTCATCATTCTACGTTCATCGTGTGAAGGCCTATGCCCATTTACGAGTATCTGGCGGAGCGGTGCGAGAGAAACCCTCCCTGTTCCAAGCGCAAGGAATACATTCACGGCGTGTCGGATCCGGTGTTGACCACATGCCGGGAATGCACGGCGCCGATCCGGCGTGTGCTGTCCTCCTTTGCCGCCCGTTCGGGCGCCGTGGGCGTCTCGACGCCGGATCCGACCGGGTTGAACATGACCGGCATCCCGGCCCCTTCCAGCATGCCGTCGGATGGAGAAGGCGGCTGCGGGCATGACCACAGCCACGATCACTAATCGTGGCAGGGTCGAAGTAAAAAATTACACGTACAAAGTGGAGAGAGGAAAAACAAAAGCATGAACGTGACGGATCCGGAGAAGTTGGCGCTCCTGTACGATCGGTTCAAGGACGTCTGTCTGGTCGAGAAGGAAGTCTGGAAGGAGATCTTCATGCCGCGGGAGATCGCCCAGAGCGGGCCCGTGCTGACCAACCGGCAGGATCGCTACGAAGTCGTCATCGACGATCCGGGAGTGGAGAATACGCTGGAAGCGAATATCCCTCTTGGAGGGAAAGCCTTGGCAGCGGCCATTCAGGAGTATCGCGCCCACATTCGTTTTGTGAAAAAGGGCTAGGGGCACGAGGCAAGGGGCTAGAGGGAAGAGAAACGCGATCAAGACAGAAGAAACTGAACCTCTCGCCGCAAGTCTCTAGCCTCTCGCCAGCGCTAACGCGCTGCCAGCGCGGTTTCGATCCCCTTCACAATTTCATCCGACAGCGGCTTCGTCCGGTGGTTGAAGCGGGCGATCACGTTGCCTGACCGGTCCACCAGATACTTCTGAAAATTCCACTCGACCTCGCCGGGGAAGGGACTCTGCTCCGTGAGGTAGCGGTAGAGCGGATGCTTGTCCGATCCCTTGACGCTGATTTTGCTGAACAGCGGAAACGTCAGGCTGTATTTCGTCAGGCAGAAGCCCTTGATCTCCTGATTCGTCCCCGGCTCCTGCTGGCCGAAATTATTGGCCGGGAAGGCCAGAATTTCGAGCCCTCGCTCCTGATATTTTTCGTAAATCGTTTCCATGTCCGTGTATTGCGGGGTGTTGCCGCACATGCTGGCGGTGTTGACCAGCAACAGGACCTTGCCGCGAAACTTGTTCAGCGGAGTCGGCTTGCCGTCGATGTCGTCCAGGGTGAAGTCGTAGATGCCTCCGGTCTGTGCCGCCATGAGGATTCCTTTCTGGTCCGTCTCGCCGGCTTGAACCGGCGGGGTGTGGAGGAAATATCCTGAGCCGCATGACGCGACGATGCTGAACATGAACCCGGTGAGGGTGCCGATCAAAAATCGCATGAGAACCTCCATACCAAACTTCGTTTGATCCGCTCGCTTTTTATCGTCTTATTGAAATTGACGCGAGCGGAGAAGCCCCGCAAGTGTCTCGTAGTTTTTGCATTACAGTTTTTGCAACGCCGCGACTCGATCTTCAATGGGGGGATGCGTGGCGAACATGTGCAGGAAGCCGGACGACTTGCCGGAGATTTTCATCGTCGCCAGCGCGTCCTGCGCCGAATGTTCGAACTGGGCTTTGTTGACCCACTGGTCGATCGCGCGCAAGGCCGCGATCATCGCATCCTTGCCGTAGACCTTGGCGGAGAAGGCGTCCGCCGCGTATTCCCGGCGTCTTGAGAACCAGCTGATGGGAATCATGGCGAGAAACGACAGGACGATCTGCAGGAAGTAATACACTCCCAGCCCCAGCATGGCGTTGCGCTCAGCCAGGCTCCGATACGCCCACCGGCTGATCAGGTACACAAAGGTATTCATCAGGCCGGCCAGGATGGTCGTCGTGAACATGTCGCCATTATAGACGTGGCCCATCTCGTGGGCGAGCACGGCCCGGACTTCCTTGTCGTTCAGATTGCTCAGGAGACCGGTGGAGACCGCCACCATCGAATTGTTCTTGCTGGGACCGGTCGCGAAGGCGTTGGGATCGGGAGAGTCATAGACCCACACTTCGGGCATCGTCATATGGAGCCGCTGCGCGATCTCCTGAACGGCGCCGTAGATGACCTGCTCGGCCTGGTTGCGGGGCTGGGTGATCTGGTAGCAGTCCAGCATCATGCGGGCCATCTGCTTGGAGAAGGCCAGACTGATGAACGCGCCGCCGAAGCCCAGCACGATGGCCCACACGAGGTCTTGCTGCTCCACCGCGCCGCGCACGTCGATGTCGAAGGCGGGCAGGATGACGTTGACCAACAGATTAAACGAGATGGACAGGGTGACGAAAATCAACGCGTTGGCGATCAGTAAGAGCGCCATGCCTTTCAACCACTTCATGAGAATGCCTCCTCTACGTGTCACAGGGAATGTCACAAGCGAACGGTCACATTATACAGCCCGCCCGGCGAAAAAACAGCGGGTAGGGGAAAGATAAGGCTGTGTTGTCTTTGGTCAAGTCCTTAACATTGACGCATCTTTTCGCTTCTGCTAGAAGGACACGCATGAACCGGATACCCAAGACGTTGGCCTTGACCCTGTGCGCGGTGCTGGTGGCAGTCGCCCCGCTGTCGGCGGACGAGCCGACTCCGGCTGCAGCGCCGCCGGTGACCGCCGAGATGGGGACTGACGGGGTGCAGCGAGCCACGATCACCCTCGACAGCTATTCTTATGCGCCGGGTCATCTCATTGTCCAGGCCGGCAAGCCGGTGGAACTGACCCTGACCAGCGTAACCACCCTCGTCCCCCATAACTTCATTCTGAAAGATCCGGCGGTCGGGTTGAACGTTGAGAAGGACGTAAGCGCCGGCAAGACCGATAAGGTGACCTTCACGCCCACTCAGGCGGGAACCACGGCGTTCTATTGCGACCGGCGGCTGTGGCCGATGCCGAGCCATCGGGACAAGGGCATGGAAGGCCGGTTGGAAATTCGCTAGGGTGCTTTCCACGGATACCAGTTTCTCCAAACGCTCCCTGCTGCACGACATTCTCAAACAGGTCTCCCGTTCCTTCTATCTGACGCTTGCCGTCGTGCCGGCCAATGTTCGGGACCAGATCGGCCTGTCCTATCTCTTTGCCCGGGCCGCCGACACGATCGCCGATACGGATATGATCGAGCGCGCGCAGCGGTTGCAGTTTCTCAAGCAGTTCCGGGCCCAGTTTGCAGGCGAGCAGATCAGTTGGGATGCAATCCGTGGCATTCAGGCGGCGCTTATCCCCCATCAGGCCGACACGGCTGAGCGCGTGCTGCTCCAACGGCTCGAAGATTGTTTCAAGCTCTATCAGGATTGTACGCAGGACGATCGACTTCGGATTCGTCGCCTGATGGGCACCCTGCCGAACGGGATGGAGATGGATCTCCTGCGCTTCCACGGCGACACGGCCAGGGACCTGACGGCGCTCCAGACCCTCGATGATCTCGATCAGTACACCTATTTTGTGGCCGGCTGCGTGGGGGAATTCTGGACAGACATGACATGCGGGCACCGACCGGCGTTGGCCGACTGGAATGTCAGAGAGATGTCAGCCATTGGCGTGCGGTTCGGCAAGGGTCTGCAACTGACGAACATTTTAAAGGATCTGGCGAAGGACCTGCAGCGCGGGCGATGCTACATTCCAGAGGCGATGTTGAAAGAAGCCGGTCTTACGCCGAAGAACCTTTTGCAGCAGGACAAGACCGCCGCTTTCCGGCCGGTGTTGCGGCAACTGCTGACCATTGCGAGGGAGCATCTGGACCAGGGCTGGCTCTATACGATGGCGATTCCGAGAATGGAAATCCGGCTTCGCCTGTCCTGCATGTGGCCGATTCTGTTTGCAGGCGAGACGCTACGATTGATTGCCCGCTCGGACGAGCTGCTGAACCCGGCGGTGACGCTGAAAATCTCACGGGGAACGGTCTATCGCATCATGGCGCTGACGATCCTGACCGGCGCCTGCGGTTACACCGGCACGGCCTACTGGGGGTATCTAAGAAAGCAGATCGCGTAGCACCTACTTCGCCTTCGTCTGTTCTTTCTTCGGTTCCAGAATTTTCTCGCCTTTCTTGAAGACCGCATAGATCGCCTGCGATGGGCAGGCATCCAGGCACAAGCGGCAGCTTTCCATGCAGCGCGAAGCGTCGAACTTGAACGGCGGGGTGGAGACCCAGGCACCGGTCGGGCAGACGGGGATGCACACGGCATTGTGGGTGCAGCGGTCGGGATGGCGGACGAGATGATCGCGAATGAGCATCATGGGTTTCACTCCTTCAAAGAGACCTTGCGAGAAGATCTCGAGCATGTTCTTTTCTTCCATGGGACTCTACTTCCACTCTTTGACGAGCTGACGAATCCGATCCTGTAATTCAGGAATCTGCTCCAGATTGTTCCGGATCGCGCCGATGATTTTCTCCAACCGCGCGGCCCTGGTCGTGTTCTTGTCCTGTTTCACCAATCGGTCATACTCTTTATACGGCTCCGGGTGCCTGGGCTCCAACGATGCGCGCGCGGTGTTCAGCCCTTCGCCGAGTTCTTTCGGCTGTGTGTCCAGCGGAGGGGCGACGATAAACGAACCGTCCGTGAACACCAGCGTGGCAAAGCCTGGTTTCGAAGGCAACGGGGTGACTGCTTCGATGGTTTTGCCCTCGATCTGTTCCCACGATCCGGCCAGTCCTGGAAATTGCTTTATAAAGGCAACTTTCTCCATATTGGCTTTCCATTTCTCTTCCATGGCAGTCTCGTTATTCGTTAACCGTTACACGCAAGAATACTGGTCTTGCGCTTCACGCTTCACGAGATACGCTTCACGTCTTCAAAGGTTCCAGTTTTTTCGGGACCGGATGGTCCGGCATCAGCAGCCGCTCGACGATCTCGCCCTTCATGACGTGGCGCTCGACGATCTCCGTGACGTCCGCTTCGTTGCCGACCCAATACCAGACCCCTTCGGGA
>Ga0247727_10019447_pt1 | contig 10522 bp, 8 predicted proteins | sample WisWelCaveWW1625_FD_202498 | JGI IMG/M metagenome (GOLD analysis project Ga0247727, IMG submission 202498) | Biofilm microbial communities from Wishing Well Cave, Virginia, United States - WW16-25 | ecosystem: Environmental > Aquatic > Deep subsurface > Groundwater > Cave microbial mat | place...
CGCCATGTCGACCACGTTGCCTCTGAGGGCGAATTCCTTGAATTCGTTGAGCACGCTCATGGCTCTTCTCCTCTTTGGCCAGACGATATCCTGCACCCGCAAAGCTCCGTCGGCAAGCCAGCGCCTTGACTCTAAATGAACCGCTCGCGGCGTTGGACACGGCACCCGTCATCGGGCAGAATGTCCGTCCAGCATCGCCAGCGGTGCAAGTAGTTGACCTAATCGCGTTTTCACACGCCGTAGCAGGCAATCATGATCGAGGGCTGGATCGTCATTGCGCTCGCGCTCGGTTACGTGAGCAGCCTGTTCGCCCTGGCCTGGTATGCAGACCGAACCTTCCGCTCCCGCAAGGGAAGCGGCGGCAGGCCGCTGATCTACGCCCTTTCACTGGCCGTCTACTGCACGTCCTGGACCTTCTTCGGCAGCGTCGGCTTCTCCGCCTCGACAGGCTACGACTTCTTTGCCGTCTATCTCGGCCCCGTCCTCCTGTTCGTGTTCGGCTGGCGCTTCATCTTGCGTATTGTGCGGCTGGCCAAGAGCCAGAACATCACCTCCGTCGCCGATTTTCTAGCCGCGCGTTATGGCAAGAGCCAAGCTGTCGGTGCGATTGTCACGGTCATCGCCGTCCTCGGCACGCTCCCTTATATCGCGTTGCAGCTGAAGGCCGTGGCCCTGTCCGTTACAGCGTTGCTGGGCGCGCCGCCGCTTCAACTGTTTAGTCTGCAAACCGACACGGCCCTGGTTATTGCCCTTCTCATGGCGGCCTTCGCCGTCTTGTTCGGCACGCGCCACATCGACGCGACCGAGCATCAGGAAGGGCTCATTGTCGCTGTCGCGGCGGAGTCGCTCGTCAAGCTGGCTGCCTTTCTGACGGTCGGATTCTTTGTTGTCTTTTCAGTATTCGGCGGCATCGGCGGGTTCGTTGAGCGCGCCGCCAACAATGCCGAGGTCCAACGAGTATTCGCCTCGGGGATCGACGGCGGCTTCTGGCTCACCGTCACTTTCCTGAGCCTCGTGTGCATCGTGCTGCTGCCGCGGCAGTTCCACGTCACGGTGGTGGAGAACAATTCCGAGAACGAGGTTCGCCGTGCCGCCTGGCTGTTCCCCGTCTATCTGGTGCTGATCAACCTGTTCGTGGTGCCGATTGCCGCAGCCGGCCTGATGACGCTCCCCAGAGGTTCCTTCACCGCCGACATGTACGTGCTCGGCCTGCCGCTTGCCGCCGGCGCCGACCTCGTCACCCTGCTGGCGTTCGTCGGCGGTCTCTCAGCTGCCACGGCCATGGTGATCGTCGAATCCGTTGCCCTCGCGATCATGGTCTGCAACGGACTGGTCGTGCCGCTCCTGCTGCGCGGACGTTTCGATGAACCCAGGGGCCAGCGGGACATGGCGTGGCGGCTTCTCGCCATACGCCGCGTCGCCATCTTCGCCATCATTCTGCTTGGCTATCTATTCTATCTGTTGCTTGAGCGCGGCCAATCGCACGGTCTAGTCTCTATCGGACTCGTTTCGTTCGCGGCAATCGCACAATTCGCACCCGCATTCTTCGGGGGCCTTCTGTGGCGCAACGCAACTGCTCGCGGTGCCATAGCCGGCATTCTCACCGGCTTTGCCGTGTGGGCCTACACGCTACTGCTGCCATGGATTATCGAAGCCGGCTGGATGCCGCGCTCGATCATGACGGAGGGTCCATTCGGCCTCGGATTCCTCGCCCCGCAGTCGCTGTTCTATTTGCAGCTCCAGCCGCTGACCCACGGCGTGTTGTGGAGCATGGCAGTCAACGTGACGATGTTCGTGGTGGGCTCGCTGCTCAAGGCGCCCGAGCCGGTTGAGCGCATGCAAGCCCACCTGTTTGTGCTCGACGACCTGTCACAGCCGCCGGCGGCGCCCGCCTTTCGGATGTGGCGCTCGTCGATCACGGCGGGCGAATTGCAGCGAACGGTTGCGCGCTACCTCGGGGCCGAGCGGGCTGAACGCTCGTTTCTCGAGTATGCCGAGAGCAGCAACACGCCGCTCTCGCCCAACGCCGAAGCCGATATCCACCTCGTGCGCTTCACCGAGCACCTGCTGGCCAGCGCCATCGGCGCGGCATCGTCTCGGCTGGTCCTGTCCCTGCTGCTGCGTCGCGGGGATGCCGGCAGCCATTCGGCGCTCAAGCTGTTGGATGATGCATCCGAGGCCCTGCAGTACAACCGCGATCTGCTGCAGTCAGCCCTGGACCAGGTTCGCCACGGCCTGAGCGTGTTCGACAAGGACATGAAACTCATTTGCTGGAACCGGCAGTTCCGTGAGCTTCTGAGCCTGCCCCCGGAGCTTGGCACGGTGGGTGCGCCGCTCGATCAGATTCTGCGCACATGTGCGGAGCGCGGTGATTTCGGTGCAGGCGACATCAACACGCTTGTCGCCGATCGGATGATGAAGCTTGCGGTCGCCCACGAGACATTCCAGGAGCACTTCGACGGCGGCAAGCGCATCCTGGAAGTCCGCACCAGCCCGATGCCGCAAGGCGGCATCGTGACCACCTACTCCGACCTCACCGAGCGCGTCGAGGCGGCCGACGCGCTGGCGCGCGCCAACGAGACGCTGGAGCGCCGCGTGCAGGAACGCACCGCGGAGATTACTGAGGTGAACCAGGCGCTGGCCATTGCCAAGCGGAAGGCGGACGAAGCCAATCTCGACAAGACGCGCTTCCTGGCGGCGGCGAGCCATGACGTGCTGCAGCCCCTGAACGCGGCCCGCCTCTATGCAACGAGCCTCGTCGAGCGCCAAATCGCCGAGCCAGAGGCCAAGCTCGTGCGCAACATCGATGCCTCGCTTGAAGCGGTGGAAGAAATTCTCAATGTCCTGATCGAAATCTCCCGCCTCGACGCTGGCCGCCTCGAACCGGACATCACCATCCTCGCCTTGAACGACGTATTTGAGCGCCTGGAGGTGGAATTCCAGCCCCTGGCCCGCGAGAAGGGGCTCGAGTTGCGCATCGTGCCCACTAGGCTGTGGGTATCTTCGGACCGCAGGCTCCTGCGCCGCATGCTGCAGAACCTGGTGTCCAACGCTATCAAATACACCACGAGCGGAAGAGTGCTGCTGGGTGTGCGCCGCCGCGGCACGAAGCTGAGTGTACAGGTGCACGATACCGGTCCCGGTATTCCCACGGCCAAGCGCTCGCTGATTTTCAAGGAATTCCATCGGCTCGAGGAGACGGCGCATTCTGTTCGCGGGCTCGGGCTCGGGCTTGCCATCGTCGAACGCATCGGCAAGGTATTGGGCCATCACATCGAGCTCCAGTCGGCGCCTGGCCGCGGTTCGCTGTTTGCGGTTGAATTGCCGCTGGCGGAGCCGCAACGGAGGGCGGAAGCGGGCGCTGCGACCCCACCGACCGTTGGGCGCATGGCTGGACTGAGCGTCTTGTGTATCGAGAATGAGCCCGACGTGCTCAATGCCCTGCGCGTTCTGCTCGAGGGCTGGGGCTGTATCGTGCTCGCCGCGCAGAGCGGCTCCGATGCCCTCGCCCGGTTGCGCGAGAGCGATAGCGAACCGGACATCATCCTGGCAGACTATCATCTCGATGGCGGTACTGGTCTCGAGGCGGTGGCAACCCTGCGCAAGGACGCCAAAGCGCGCACGCCTGTGATCGTTATCACCGCCGACCATTCGGCGGAGGTGCAGCGCGCCGTGCGTGCGCGTGGGTTTGCGTTGTTGAGAAAGCCGCTCAAAGCGGCCGCGCTGCGCGCGCTCATGTACCAGCTGACGCGGCAGCGCTCCGTAGCTGCGGAATAGACCTGGGCCTTAGTTCGGCAAGCGCGACCAGTCGCCGGAACCGCCGATCTTGTTGACGGCGATCACGGCTTGCGTGCGACTGTCGACACCTAATTTCTGCAGAATGGCGGATACGTGAGCCTTGATCGTGGCCTCTGAGACGCCGAGCTTGAAGGCGATCTGCTTGTTCAGCAATCCCTCACCAAGCATCATGAGGACACGCACTTGCTGGGGCGTCAGTGTAGACATCCGCGACACTAGCTCCGCGGTCTCACCGGTCGGCGCATTGGCCAGGTCGACATCGGTCGGCAGCCATATCTCTCCGCCCATGATCTTGCGGATGGCGTCGCGGATCCCCTCCACGGGCTGGGACTTGGGGATGAAGCCGGACGCGCCGCAATCGAGGCAATGCCTGATGGTACCGGGATCGTCGCTGGCGGACACGATGACGACCGGCACCTCGGGGTGCTGGGCACGCAAATACAACAGCCCCGAAACCCCATGCACTCCGGGCATCGTGAGATCGAGTAGGATCAAGTCGATCTCGCCCGCGGTTGCCAGCCGTTCCGTCAGCTCGTCGAGCGAGCCGGCCTCGAGTACTGCGGCATCTCCAAATGCGTCACCCAGCGCCTGACTCAAGGCACCGCGAAATAGCGGATGATCATCGACGATGATGAAACGGTAGCCGGTCATGCTGCCCGCATCCATCCCGCATCCAGTGCGCGACACTTTCCAATCACCGTCGGCCGCGATGGTGACGCGTCGAAACTTTACCGGTTTCTTGACGCCTTGGCCAATGCCACCCATCCTCATGCCTAAGACTTCCGCACGTTAGCACCAATTGCCCGAATGCTGCCCTCGTGCAACCATGAATGGGGCAATACTAGGGATTCTGGGCACCTCTTGAAAGCAGCTAGGGGCCGCCAGGGCGGAAGGGCACAGCCATGATCGAATGGAGCGAGCGCAAAGCCTATTGGCGGCACACTAAAGTGCAAATGCTGACCAGCCTTCTGCCCTTCTTGCTTGCCCTGATCGTATTGCCGTTCTATGCGGAGGTGCTCAACGACGCGCGCGTCCTCGGCATACCGCTCGGCTATTTCCTCGCCTGCCATGGGCTTCTCGTCATTGCGTTCGTAACCATGGCCGTGTTCGTCAATCGCCAGGACGCCATCGATCACTGGCACGGCGCACACGAGGATATCTGAGAGATATGGCGGGAACCTCGCGCACGCGGCTGGTCAATCCGCGACTGGGTACATACTTCGGCATCTTCGCCGCCGCCCTCGCCGCGCTTGTCATAATGGCGCTGATGTTTGAACAGCTTGGCGCCTCAGATTCGGCCATCCGATTCCTGATGTTGGCCGGACCCATTGCTCTCTACGGGGCGATTGGTCTCCTGTCTCCGGCCCGCGAGACCAATGACTACTTCGCCTGCGGCCGCAGAGTGCCGGCCTTTTTTAACGGCCTCGTGCTTGCCGTCAGCGCTTTGGGCGGCGCGGGTTTTCTCGGCCTGACCGGCGTCTTCTTCGCTGTTGGCTTCGACGCCTTGTGCCTCAGCCTCGGAATTTGCGCCGGCTTGGTCTTCATGGGTGTGTTGTTGGCGCCCTTCCTGCGCAAATTCGGCGCCTACACGGTCCCGAGCTATCTTAGCCGACGCTTCGAAAGCCCGGCGCTGAGAGTTGTTGCGGCCGCCACCCTTGCGGTACCTCTGCTCCTGTTACTTGCTGCGGAGGCTCGATTTGCGGCCTATGCCGCCGCTTGGCTGACCGCCCAATCCGAGCGCCTCATGGCTGTGGCCGTGGTGGTTTGCGTGACCGTGATGGTGCTCGCCGGCGGGATGCGCTCCCACACTTGGTCTGGTTCGGCGAAGGCAATTGCCGCCTTGGTTGCCCTGGCGGTGCCTGCGACAATTGTCGCCATCATGATGTCGAATCTTCCGCTGCCGCAGATAACGCATGGCAATACCCTGCGCGTCCTGACACGCGTGGAGAGTGCGCGCGGCTTGCCCCTTGTTGCGGCGCCGCTGCTCGCCTTCGACTTCCCGGGCGAGGGCCTTGAACCCCTGGCCAAGCGCTTCATCCAGGCTTTTGGCAGCGTGGGCAGCCTTGCCTTCGCCCTCATGTCGCTGGTTGCGGCGGCGGGTATTGCCGGCTCTCCATCCCTTCTGTCGCGACCAGGATCGTCGCCAGGGGTCCACGAGTCGCGCAAGTCTTTCGGCTGGGCGGTGCTGATAGCGGGCGTTGTGCTTCTCACACTGCCGGCCGTGGCAATCTTTCTGCGCCTGATGCTGCTTGATCAGGTCATAGGCCAGCCGGTCGATCGTCTGCCGGCGTGGTTTCAAGCCTTGCAAAAGGCCGGCATTGCGCGGGTCGATGCCACCACACCAGCCGTTGGTTTTGGCAATGTCAGCTTCGATCGGGACGCGGTTTTGTTCTCGCTCTCGTTTGCCGCCGGCTTCCCCCAAGCCCTGGTCTACTTGGCGCTTGCGGGTGCATTGGCTGCCGCCCTCTTGGCCCTTGCTGGCGCCCTTGTGGGAAGCGCAGTTCTCCTATCCGAAGACATCGTGCATGGATTGCAGACCGAGGGCGCACCCGACAGCTCGCGCGTCGGGGCGGCGCGGGTGGCGCTTGTAGGCGTTGCTTTCCTGACCGGTTGGCTCGCGGTTGCGGCGCCGGCCGATCCGTTCAAGCTATTCCTATGGTCCCTTACATTCAGCGCCTCAGCGGCATTCCCTGTCCTGGTCTTGTCGGTCTGGTGGAAGCGCATCAACTCCTGGGGAGCCATGGTCGGCATGCTAACCGGGCTCGGCGTGGCCGCGTTTGTGATCCTGCTCGCCGAAGCGGGTGCATTGACCATGCCGAGCGTGCTCGCTGGCGCCATCGGCCTGCCTGCCGGCTTTGCAGCGACCGTGGTTGCAAGCATGCTTACGCCTCTTCCAAGTCGCAACGTCGTCAACATCTTACAGGAGATACGCGTGCCCGGGGGCGAGACGCTCTATGATCGGGAGCTGCGGCTGCAGCGGCTGCGGGGCCGCTCTCCGGCTTGAAACCTCGCGCCCCGCTTGCCTTGGGCTAGCGGCCCCTTGTAGTTCGACACACGCATGTTTGGCTAACAGACGAACCACGGGACACCTTACACGATGTCGGCACGGGAGCGGCTTGTTCTCTATCCGCCACTCGAGCCTTACCGCCACGCCCGCCTCAAGGTGAGCGGGGGCCACGAGATCTACTACGAGGAGTGCGGCAACCCGCATGGGAAGCCGGCGCTGGTCGTGCACGGTGGGCCGGGCGGGGGCTGCAACGCCACCATGCGGCGCTATCACGACCCGTCACGCTATCGTATCGTACTCTTCGACCAGCGGGGCTGTGGGCGCTCGCTGCCGCATGCCAGTCTGGATGCCAATACCACCTGGGACCTCGTTGGCGACATGGAGCGGCTGCGTGTCCATCTCGGCATCGAGCGCTGGCAGCTGTTCGGTGGCTCGTGGGGATCGACTCTCGCCCTTGCCTATGGACAGACCCACCCCGAGCGTGTCACCGACCTTGTGCTGCGCGGAATCTTCCTCCTGCGCCGCGAGGAGCTCATATGGTTCTACCAGGCCGGCTGCGGCTGGCTGTTCCCTGAAGCCTTCGAGGAATTCCGCAAGATCATACCGCCCGACGAGCGGGGCGACATGATCGCAGCCTACTACCGCCGCTTGACCGATCCCAGTCGCGAGGTGCAGATCGCCGCCGCTCGGGCCTGGTCGGTCTGGGAGGGAAGCACGCTATCCCTGATGCAGGACCCCGAACGCCTGAAGCTGTTCGGCGCCGATACCTACGCCATCGCGTTTGCGCGCATCGAATGCCACTACTTCGTCAACCGGGGTTTCTTTGAGCGCGAGGACCAGTTGCTCGCCAATGTGTACCGCATCCGCCACCTCCCCTGCATCATTGTGCACGGGCGCTACGACGTGGTGACGCCGGTGAAGAGTGCCTGGGATCTGGCGCGGGTATGGCCTGAAGCGGATTTGCGCATTGTCGGCGATGCCGGCCACGCCATGACGGAGCCTGGAATTGTCCACGAGCTGGTCGGCGCCACTCGGCGCCATGCCAGTATTGCGCCTGCTTAAGCTTCACTCAAATATTGAACCCACACAGCGTTCGGACCAAGGCTTTTGACGAACTCGCGGTGAGCGGCTTCGTCTTCAGCTGACAGCATCGAGGGAAGCGCCATGGGGCGTTGCATGGCCTTGCCGGCGTCGGCGCGCTCCGTGCCCTCCGCTCCGCTCCGACCGTTGAATACGAGGGCAGCCTGGCGCTCGCCAAGCAGCTCTACGTAGACGCCGGCGAGCAGCATCGAATCGAGCAGCGCTCCATGCTTCGTGCGCTGGGACAGGTCGATGCCGTATCTTTTGCACAACGCATCGAGAGTGTTTGGCCCAGCTGGATGGCGGCGCCGCGCCAGGACGAGCGTATCGACGACCCGGTCGGACCCGAGGGTGGCACGTGAAGCTCGGTCGAGTTCGGCGTTGATGAACCCCAAGTCGAAAGCGGCGTTGTGCGCCACCAGTGGTGCGTCATCAATAAAGGCCAAGAAGTCGTCGGCTATGTCCTTGAACAGCGGCTTGTCTTGCAGAAATGCCGTTGTCAGGCCGTGCACGGCGACGGCATCGAGGTGGATGTCACGCTCGGGATTGAGGTAGCGGTGAAACTCCAGCCCTGTAGGAATGCGGTTGACGATCTCGATGCAGCCAAGCTCGATCAGGCGATCGCCGTTGGCGGCGTCGAGGCCCGTGGTCTCGGTGTCGAGCACAATTTCGCGCAGCATTTGCATCCGCCGTGGTGGAACAACGCGTGCACGCTACGCCCAAACCTTGCTATAGGCCGCTCCGGGACGGCCTTTGAGCGATTCGACAATCTTATCGACCTGGAGTTCGGTCTCGGCCAGAGTGCCACCGGTGTCCACAACGAAATCGGCGCGTGCTCGCTTCTGCGCATCGGGCAACTGCCGATCCACAATCTGCTCGAGCTTCTGGTTCGTCATGTTCGGGCGCTGCATGACGCGCTCACGCTGCTTCTCGGGCGGGGCGCTGCAGACGACCACAACGTCGACCCGGCGCTCGCCGCCGGTCTCCAGCAAAAGGGGAATTTCAAGCACTGCCATCCTGGCGCCTCTGGCTGCTTCACTGCGCAGGAAAGCGCGCTCGGCCTCGACAACCAGGGGGTGCACGATCGCCTCCAGGCGCTTGAAACCGTCAGGATTTGCAAGCAGTGCAGCAGCTAACCTCTGGCGATCGACCTTGCCCGCATGGGTCGTGCCCGCAAATGCGGCCTCGATGAGTGGCGCTGCGGTCCCGTCATAGAGTTTGTGGACCTCGGCGTCGGCATCGCAAACGGCAATGCCAAGGCTGCGAAAGCGGGCAGCAACGGTTGATTTGCCCATGCCGATCGAGCCTGTAAGTCCGACCACCAGCATCACGAGCCCTCGATGTCCCGTTCCAACAGGGCGCGCAGCTGGTCGGTCACCTGGGGGCGTACGCCGAACCACCTTTCGAAGCCGGGCACTGCCTGGTGAAGCAGCATGCCCAGGCCGTCAACGATAGCAAGGCCGCGTTCGCGCGCCGCCGCCAGAAGCAGCGTCACGATCGGCACATAGGCGATGTCGGCAACGACGCAATTCTGATCGAGAGTGCTAACATCCATGCCGAGGGGCTCCATACCTAGCATGCCCAGAGGTGTCGTGTTGACCAAAAGCGAAGCGTCACGGGAGTCGCCGCTACGTCGGCTCCAGTCGCACGCTTTGACCTTTGCTCCGAAGTCGTTGGCGACAGCCTCGGCACGCGGGCGCGTGCGATTGAAGACGCGAATCTCGCTCGCTCCAGCCTCCAAGAGAGCAAACACAATGCCACGAGCGGCGCCGCCCGCGCCAAGGACCGACACGATGGCGCCGCCAACGTCGAGCCGAGGTGCAACGGCTCGAAGGTTGCTCATGAACCCTACCCCGTCGGTATTGTCTGCAACGAGCCTGTTGCCTTCGTACCAAAGCGTGTTGGCGGCGGCAGCAGCGCGAGCCGCCGGCCGCGTCTCGGCTGCGATGGCGTAGGCTATCTCCTTGTGAGGAATGGTCACGTTGCAGCCGACGTAGCCCTGAGCCTGCAAATTGCCGAGGAAGCCAGCCGCCTCGTCCGGCCGCACAGCCAGCCGAGCATAGCTGCCCTCTATCCCGTACCGCGCAAGCCAGTAGCCATGGATCAACGGCGACCGCGAGTGTGAAATCGGCCAGCCCACTACGCAGGCGCGCTTCATGCCTGGATCACCCCGCGCGCCCTGAGTTCAGCCAAGAGCGGCATCAGCGGTAGGCCGATGATGGTGAAATGATCACCCTCGACCCGCTCAAAAAGTTGGATTCCCGGCCCCTCGATCTCGTAGCTGCCGACGATCTGGCAAAGGCCAGTGCCGGACCGGGCAAGATACGTATCCAGAAACCCGCTACTGAAGTCGCGCATGGTCAAGGTGGCGCGTTCGACTTTGCACCACACCATTTGCCCGCCCTGTGCCAGGGCGACGGCGCTGAACAACCGATGCGTCCTGCCACGCAACTGCTCGAGTTGCGCGCGTGCCGCAGCAAGGTCCGCAGGTTTGTCGAGCATCTCGTCTTCTAGTGCAAGCACCTGATCGGCGCCGACGACAAGGTTCTCGGGAAAGCCGGAGCTTACAGCCTCGGCCTTCGCGGCTGCGACCGCTTCCGCGACAGCAGCCGGCGCGAGCCCTCTGGCCGACAGGGT
>Ga0247727_10019448_pt1 | contig 10521 bp, 8 predicted proteins | sample WisWelCaveWW1625_FD_202498 | JGI IMG/M metagenome (GOLD analysis project Ga0247727, IMG submission 202498) | Biofilm microbial communities from Wishing Well Cave, Virginia, United States - WW16-25 | ecosystem: Environmental > Aquatic > Deep subsurface > Groundwater > Cave microbial mat | place...
GGCGGCTGGTTCGTTACCGGATCCTGATGGGCATTGGCGATACTGAGCCGGCGAGCTGGGACGGCTCCGTCCGCGTGGCCGGCGGAAGGATCACCGCCGTCGAGCCGTGGCGTCCGGCCGCCGACGATCGGGTCGAAGGGCAGAGCTGGAAGCTCTCGACGCACCGGCTGCCGCCGCAAGGCGCCGCGGCGATTCAGGCGGGACGTCCGGGGCCGATGGTCGACACCGGCGTACTGGTGACGGCCGAGCTCGCCGATCCGTCGGCGAAGTTCGAAATCGAAAGCGCGCCAGGCAACTTCGCGTTTGCCGCTAGCGAGGTCCGGCTCGGCGAGCCGCAGGCGGCGCTCGACGGCCGCGCCACGATCGAGCGCGTGCCATTGACGACGCGGCTGACCAGCTCGCCGGAGGAGCAGGACCATCCGGCAGTCGCCCAGTCGGGCGACACGGTTTATGTCGCTTACGTGGAGTTCACGCACGGCGACCGGTCGAAGAAGTGGGCGCAGCAGATGAGCGAGAAGCCCAAGTCGTTCGAGCCGCTGGCCCGGCCCGCGGGGGGCGATCAGGTATTGCTAATAGAGTACTCGAAGTCGAAGAAGACCTGGAGCGCGCCCTACCCGGCCTCGGCGGCGCGCCAGGACGTCTACCGCGCGGCGGTCGCGGTCGACGGCGAGGGACGCGTCTGGGTGATCTGGTCGGCCAACGTGCGCGGGAACTTCGATCTGTTCGCGCGCTCGCGGAAAGCCGGCGTCTGGTCGGGCGAGATCCGGCTCACCAGCGAACCCGGCCCCGACCTGAGCCCGGTGGCGGCGACCGACTCGAGCGGCGCCGTGTGGGTCGCCTGGCAAGGCTACCGCAAGGACAACTTCGACGTGCTGGTGGCGCACCAGAGCGGCGGGGGCTTCGGCCGCGAGGAGCGCGTCTCGACGTCGCCGGCCAGCGACTGGGAGCCGCAAATCGCCGCCGGCCCGGGCGGGGAAGTGTCCGTCATTTGGGATACCTACGAGAAGGGCGATTACGACGTGTGCCTGCGGCGCATGCGGTTCGCCGGGCGAATCGGGATGGAAGCGCCGCTGCCGGTGGCGGCCACGCAAAAGTTCGAGGCGCGGCCCAGCGTGGCTTACGCGGGCAACCGGCTGTGGGTGGCCTACGAGGAGTCGTTCCCGGGCTGGGGCAAAGACTTCGGCGCGCACGAGACCACCGGCAGCGGGCTATATCAAGGTAATACCGTGCGCGTGAAGGCCCTGGAGAGCAACCAGTACTGGACCACCCTCGACAAACTGGACGACGTAGTCGGAACCGCTCCGGGCGGGCAGCCGGCCGCGGCGGCGCCGCTGCGGCCCGGCGCGGCTTTGAAGAAAGCCCAGCGGGGGGCGGCGGAGCTGCCGGATCCGCAACTGGCCGGCCGCCGGCCGCCGAGCACCACGCCGTACGGGCCGCGACGCCCGGCGCGGGGTTACCCGCGACTGGCGGGAGACGCGGACGGCGTCGTCTACCTGGCCTATCGCGCGGCCGCGCCGGCGACTCGCGGGGCGATCGGGTCGGTGTGGTTCGAGCATGTCGCCTACTTTGACGGCCGCGAGTGGACCGGTCCGATTTTCGTTCCCGACTCGGACAACCTGCTCGACAATCGGCCGGCGCTGCTGGCGACGGGCGCGGGGGATTTGCTGCTGGTCGGCTCGAGCGATCACCGGCTGATGGCCGCGCAGGCCGGCGGGGCGCGCCGTCAGGAGGGAGTCAACAACGATCTGATTCTGGCGGAGCTCGCGACCGGCGCGCGGGCGCAGAAGCCCGAGCTGGCAGCGATCCCCGCCGAAACGCGCCAGGCGCCGCCGCCCGAGGTGAAGGCCGAGCTCGACCAGGTGGCGATGATGCGCAACCATCGCGTCACGCTGGGCGGCGAAACGCTGCAGCTTCTGCGCGGCGAGTTCCACCGCCACACCGAAATCAGCGGGGACGGCGCCGGCGACGGCTCGCTCCTCGACGCCATGCGCTACATGGTCGACGCCGCCTACATGGATTGGGTGGGCTGCTGCGACCACGACAACGGCGGCGGGCGCGAGTACAGCTGGTGGACCACGCAAAAGCTCACCGACGCCTTCCACGTCCCGGGCCGATTCGTGCCCATGTTCAGTTACGAGCGGAGCGTGCGGTATCCCGAGGGCCATCGCAACGTGATCCTGGCGCAGCGCGGCATCCGGCCGCTGCCGCGGCTGCCGAAGATGCCGGACGAGTCGGCGCCGTCGCCCGCGCCCGACACCCAGATGCTTTACGAGTACCTGCGCCGCTTCGACGGCATCGTGGCCGTGCATACCTCCGGCACCGACATGGGGACCGACTGGCGCGACAACGACCCCAAGGTCGAGCCGGTGGTCGAGATCTACCAGGGGGACCGGCAGAACTACGAGATCCCCGGCGCGCCGCGGTCGAACGCCGAAGGCGACTCCATCGGCGGGTGGCGTCCGCTGGGCTTTGTGTCGCTGGCCCTCGCCAAGGGCTACCGGCTGGCGTTCCAGGCTTCGAGCGATCACATCTCGACCCACATGTCGTACTGCAACCTGTGGGTGCGGGAGCCGACCCGCGCCGGCGTGCTGGAGGCTTTCAAGAAGCGCCGCGTTTATGGCGCCACCGACAACATCCTGGCCGAGGTCACCGCCCACGGACACTTCATGGGCGAGGAGTTCCGCGTGCCGGGCGCGCCGACCATCCGCGTGAAGCTCGCCGGCACGGCCGACTTCGCCCGCGTCCACATCATCAAGGACGGCGCCTACGCCCACACCGCCGAGCCGCGCACGCGCACCGTGGATTTCACCTGGCGCGACAACGCCGCCAAGCCCGGCGCGACGTCTTATTACTACGTCCGCGGCGAGCAGGTGGACGGGGAGCTGGTGTGGGTGAGCCCGATGTGGATTACGGTGGAGTGAGGAAGGTGGGTTCGGATGAATCGGAAACAGGGATTGCGTCCGAGGTGCTGCGACTGAGCCGACCGTCTCCGTGAATGCGGCGTCAGTCGGGTTCAGTTATCATAGACACGAATGAGCAAAGCTGTCGAACTTCTCGAGGCGTTTGAAGGACTTCCGGCGGACGAGAGGCGGCGCTTCGCGGCCGAGGTTCTGCGCCGGTCGCTGCCGTTCGATTCCGGCGAACTGCGTGACGAAGAGATCGCCGACGCTGCTGATCAGCTGAACGCCATCCTCGACCGCGAAGAAGATGCGACCGGCGCGCGGTGACGTCTGGCTGTTTGATTGTGGCTTCACTGGAAAGGTTCGCCCGGTTCTTGTCGTCAGTGTTCCGTACGGCGATCGGGACCGCGCCCTAGTAACCGTCGTCCCACATACGACGGCTCTCCGCGGTTCGGATCACGAGATCGCCGTCGATGCCGCTTTTCTACGCCCGGGCGCCTTTGTGGTGCAGGGCATCTCGACGTACCCCCGCGCTCGAGCGCTGCGAAGGCTCGGGTCGTTGCCGCCGGGCGAATTCGCCGCGGTCTACAGGGGCCTCCTCAAGTGGCTGGGACACGCCTGAGTTTGGAATCGGACTTCACTCCCCCATCACCTTAACGATCACCCGCTTCGCCCTTCGGCCGTCGAACTCCGCGTAATAAACCTGCTGCCAAGGGCCGAAATCGAGCTTGCCCTTGGTGACCGGTACGATCACTTGGTGATGCACCAGCAGGCTCTTGAGGTGCGAGTCGCCGTTGGTCTCGCCGGTTTGGTGATGCCGGTAGTCGCGGCGGAAGGGCGCCAGCTTTTCCAGCCACTCGTCGATGTCGGCGAGCAGGCCGTCCTCGGCGTCGTTGACCCAGACGCCGGCCGTGATATGCATCGCTGAGACCAGGATCATCCCTTCCTGAACTCCGCTCTTTTTCAGCGCCGCCTCCACCTGCGGCGTGATGTTGACGTACTCCCGGTGATTGCGGGTGTGGAAGGTCAGGTGCTCGGTGTGGAATCGCATACCAGGCGATGATACAGTAGTCCGCATGTGGAAAGAGATCGCGCAGAAGCTGGGTATGGAGATTCCCGAGCAGCAGATGGAAAGAATCTCGCCGGTGCTCGACCGCCTGTGGAGCGACGTTCGGCGCGTGCTCGATAAGGACCTCAGCGAGCTCGATCCGGCCGTCAACTTTCATCCCGACCTGCGGGGCGAGCCGTGACGATCGCGGAACTCGCGCCGCGAATCCAGGCGGGGAAGCTGTCGCCGGTGGAGCTGGCGGCGGAGACGCTCTCGCAGATCAAGCGGCTCAATCCCGCGCTGAACGCCTACATCACGGTGCTCGAGGAGCCGGCCATGGAGGCGGCGCGGCGGGCCGAGCGCGAGATTCGCACGGGTCATTACCGCGGGCCGCTGCACGGCATTCCCTACGCCGCCAAGGACCTGTTCTACACCCGCGGCGTGCGCACCACGGCCGGCTCTAAGATCTTCCGCGACTTCGTTCCCGGCCACGACGCGGCGGCCATCGAGCGGCTGCGCGAGGCCGGCGCGGTGCTGCTCGGCAAGGCCGGCCTGCACGAGCTGGCCTATGGCATTACCAATGACAACCCGCACTTCGGGCCGGTGCGCAATCCCTGGGACACCTCGCGCATCCCCGGCGGCTCGAGCGGCGGCTCGACCGCGGCGCAGGCGGCCGGGATGTGCGTGTTCTCGCTCGGCTCCGACACCGGAGGCTCCGTCCGCATCCCGGCGTCGTACTGCGGGGTGGTGGGGCTGAAGCCGACGTTCGGACGCATCAGCCGCTACGGTGTGTTTCCGCTCGGTCATACGCTCGATCACGTCGGCCACTTCGGCAACTCGGTCGCGGACGTGGCCACGATCCTCGGCGCGCTCGCCGGACCCGATCCTCGCGACGACAGCTCCGCCGCCGAGCCTCTGCCGCCGCTCGAGCTGCCGGCCGCGCCCAAACTGAAGGGCTTCCGCATCGGCGTGCCGCGCAACTTCTTCTTCGAGGGACTTCAGCCGGAAGTGGAATCGGCCGTGCGCGCGGCGATCAAGACGCTGCAGGGACTCGGCGCGGAGGCCGAGGAGATCGTGATCCCGGACATCGAAGATTTCATCGTGATCAGCCGGCTGGTGCTGCTGGCGGAAGCTTCGGCGCTGCATCGTCACAGGCTGCGCACGCGCCGCGCCGACATCGGGGCGGACGTCGCGGCCCTCCTCGATCAAGGCCAGTTCGTATTAGCGACCGACTATCTCAACGCGCAGCGGCGGCGGCGTCAGTTCGTGGCGAGCCTCAACCGGCTGTTCGACAAGGTGCAGGTGATCGTTGCGCCGACAACGCCGATCACCGCGCCGAAGATCGGACAAACAACCGTAGAGCTCGCCGGCCGCACGGAAGACACGCGCCTGGCCTCGACGCGCCTGGTGCGGGCGTTGAACCTGGCCGGAGTGCCGGCGCTGTCGGTGCCGTGCGGCTTCGACTCCCAGGGCCTGCCCATCGGCTTGCAGATCTTCGGCCGGGCATTTGACGAGCGCAGCGTTCTCGTCGCCGGCCACGCCTTCGAGCAGGCCACCGAATGGCATCGCCGGCGCCCGCCGCCGGCCGCGGCGGCGCTATAATCGCACCAGGAGATTGAACCATGCCCGATCGAAACATCAGCCGTAGAGCTTTCCTCGGCACGAGCGCCATCGGGGCGACCGCGGCCGGCGCGGCCGCGGCCCAGCAGTCCGAGCCGCCGCGCGCCACGAGCGCCAACGGCCGCGTGACCGTCGGGATGATCGCCACCGGCGCGCGCGCGCACGAGCTGCTCGAGGCCATCAAGCGCGTCGAGGGAACCGAGATCGTCGCCGTGTGCGACGCCTACAAGGGGCGGCAGGAGCGCGCCGTCGCGCGCACCGCCGGCCGCGCGCGCGTCGCCGCCGACTACCGCGAGATCCTCGCCGACAAGAGCATCGACACCGTCACGGTCGCCTCGCCCGACCACTGGCACCGCACCCACGTCGTCGAGGCGCTCCGGGCCGGCAAGGACGTCTACTGCGAGAAACCTCTTACTTATACAGTCGAGGAGGGCAACGAGGTCATCGAGACGGCGCGCCGCACCGGGCGGCTGGTGCAGGTCGGCAGCCAGGGTATGAGCTCGCAGATCCAGCACCGCGCGCGCGACATCATCCGCTCCGGCCGCCTCGGCCAGGTCACCATGATCCGCGCGTTCTACAACCGCAACACCGCCAGCGGCGCCTGGATCTACCCGATTCCGCCCGACGCTTCGCCGCAGACCGTCAACTGGGACATGTTTTTGGGCTCCGCGCCGAAGCGCGCCTTCGAGCTGGCGCGCTTCTTCCGCTGGCGCTGCTACAAAGATTATTCGGGCGGCATTTCGACCGACCTCTTCGTGCATCTTTGTACTACAATCCACTTCCTGATGGGGGCGAAGATGCCGTCCCAGGTGGTGGCCCTCGGCCAGTTGTACCGCTGGAAGGAAAGCCGCGACGTACCCGACACCATCAACGCCATTCTCGAGTATCCCGAAGGCTTCACCGTGAACCTCAGCTCGACCTTCAACAACCAGATGTCGGCGGAGGGCGGCTTCCAGATCCTCGGCACGCAAGGCAGCATGACGCTGGGCGGCGGATCGCTCACCGTGTTCGCGGAAACGGCGGTCGAGGACAACCGCTGGATCGTCGAGAGCTGGCCGAAGGCGCTCGAAGAAGCCTATTGGCGAGACCCGAAGGTGCTCGAGAGCGAGCGTCCGGCGACGCGGCCGCCGCGCGTCGTCGAATCCGTGCAGACCCATCGCGAGACCGGCCTGGAGGCGACCGTGCTCCACTTCCAGAACTTCTTTCAGTCGGTGCGAACCCGTCAGCCGACCGTGCAGGACGCCTTGACGGGCCACCGCGCCGCCGCCTGCGCGCACCTCATCAACCGGGCCGCCGAAACCAAGAAGATGGTGGCTTGGGACTTCTCGCGCGAGGCCATCAAGGCTTGAGGCGGGCTCCGCCCCCAAGCCGCCGATGAAGAAGCAAGTTGTAATTCACCCGATTCTGTTCTCGCTATTTCCGTCTTTGTTTCTCTTGGGGGTAAACAGCAGCTACTATGAGTTCGCGGTCGTCGTGGCGCCGGGACTGACCTGCGTCGCGATCGGCTTGCTGGCGTGGTACGTTGCGCGGATGTTGATCCGCGACCAGCGTGTCGCCGCCATCCTGGTTTCCTCGTCTTTCCTCGTGATGTTCTCTTTCGCCGCTGTGTACGACAGCCTGACGCGGGCGAGAATTGCGGCCCAGGGGTATGCCAGTCATGCCATCCCGCGGGGCGACTTGATCATCGTGGTTTGTCTGGGAGTCGGAATGGGCGCCACCGTTCTGATGCTTCGCCTGCGGCAGTACATGAACGAATGGACTTATCTGATGAACGTCGTGGGGACGATACTGGTGTTCGTTCCCCTCACCAACCTCGCCGCGAGCGGGTACGGCGCCTGGAACGCCCGCCAGCTTCTACCCGCGACCGCGACGCGGCTGCCCCTCGAGAAGAGCCGCGCCGACGATGCGGCTAAGCCCGACATCTATCACATTATTCTCGACGGATACGGAAGCGACGAAGTCTTCCGGAGGGTTTTCGATTCCGACAACTCCGAGATGACAGGTTTTCTCCGCCAGAAGGGGTTTTGGGTGGCCCGCCATGGCCGCTCGAATTATCCTGAAACGGCCAGTTCGGTGGCGTCCATGATGAACGCCGTTTATCTGCACGACGTGGTGGGCGGCAACTTAGCGGCCTTCGGAGACCACCAGTTCCTTCGGGAACTCATGGCTGACAACTTCGCGCAGAAGTTCCTGCGCGCTAACGGCTATCGAATCGTTGCCTTCGGAACCGCGTACGAGAACGTTCGCCTGAGGAACCCGGACGTCTCCCTGGACGAGTGGTGGGCGGTGCGGCCGTTCGCGCTGGCAGTTTTCGAAATGACGCCGTTTCCGTGGGTTCTGAGGCAGTTGGGCTACCCGCTGCTCTATGACCTTCATCGGAAGCGCATCCTCCACACACTCGACCAGCTCGGTGAGGCGCCGCGGCTCCCGGGGCCGAAGTTTGTTTACGCCCATATCCTGTTTGCTCACACCCCATTCGTTTTTGGACGCAACGGCGAGCCCATCGATCCCGAGCGGCGCTTCCATATGTGGGTCCACGGCGATCTTCAGGAAAACATCGACGGATATCGCAACCAGGTGCACTATCTGAACGGACGGCTCCGCAAAACTGTGGAGAATATCTTAGAACGGTCGGCGAGGCCTCCGATCATTTTGATCCATGGGGACCACGGTCCTGGTATGAAGGACCACGGCAGGCAGGGGCTGGACATTGAAGAACGATTCGGCATACTGTACGCCCTTTTCCTGCCGGGCGCCGGCCAGCGGAAGCTTGCGGAAACAGCCACTCCGGTCAACGCCTACCGGCTGATTTTTAACCACACCTTTGGAACCAGTTATCCGATGCTGCCCGACGTTAGTTATTACACGCCGCAAGGCCGCCCTTATGCCTTCGCAGCCGTGGACACTCTTCGCCCCCCACGAGACAACTGACGTCGTAGATCCGCACCTTGTGTCCGCCGCTTCGAAAAACCAGCGGCAGCGCGGATTCGAGCTGCGCCATCGTTGCCTCGAGGAGCGGCCGCAAGTCGCCCTCCGTCAAGAAGTCCGCTTCGGTCGAGATCCAGTACCGCGCGCCGATCTTCCGTCCGACATCGGCGATGCTCGCCAGGGCTTCAGGCCGACGCCCTTTCTCAGCCCCGTAGTGCAGGTCTGTTGTGAAGGAGATCGGCCGGATGGCCTGGCGGCCCGTGTGGAGCCACAACAGGGCATCTGTGTAAGCCAGGAAGCGCGCGGCAGGATCGGTGTTTTGGCGAATCCACACATAAGCCTCGGCGGCCTCCGGAGCGAGGGCGGCCAGATTCTGATTCCTCGCTCGCAACTGTGGCCGGAACCCCCGCGCATAGTGGTCGACGGCCAAACCGAAAACGGCGGCGACGGCCAGCCCCATCCCGGCCGCCAGCGCCCGTTGACTGGCAGGCTGGCCGGCGCGCCAGCTTCCGCGAAGCAGTGTGCAGAGGCGGCTCGCCTCAGTCCATAGTCCGGCGTAAAACAGCGGCATGAAAAGCAGCAGGAAGCGGTCCGCCAGAGCGTAATTCCAAAGCAGGATAGCCGCGCCGTAAAAGGGAAACACAAAGTGGATCGGCTTCCAGCCGGCGCTGCGGCCCTGGCGCCAAACCCCTGCGAGGATCCACGCCGTCAGGGCGACGCAGGCCATCAGGCCGAGCCGTGATCCACCTAGCGGTGGGAACAAGCAGTAGCTCGCCGGCTGTTCGAGCAAAGATTTCAAGTTTGCCAGCGCCATGGTTCCGAGAACCCCGGCGTCGGGAACGCTAAGTTTCCAAAATCGCCAGTAGCTCGAATAGTAGAAAACCGTTTGGCGCCAACCTTGTTCGCCGGCCAAGTCCCAGCCTGGCGCCTGGGCGCCGGCTGCGATCCGCGCCACACCGGGCAGGAGGAGAACGCCGGCGGCCAGGCTGAACAGCAGCGTCTGGCGCCACCTCCGGCGGTAGAGGCCGCACGCGACGATACCCGCCACCACGGGGACGCCCAGACTGCGCACTTCCAACGACAGCCCCGCTAGGACTCCGGCTAGGATGGCGGTCCGCCTCTGGCCCTGGAGGGAAAACGCCGCGTCGGAAACGATCGCCGCCGTCACAACCAGAGCCGCAAACGGCATGTCGCTCAGCACGGCGCCGCTCAGCGCCAGGAACACCGGGTGGAAGGCGGTCAGGCTGACGAAGACCAGCGCGAGCCAGTCGCCCGTTCCGCCGAGCTTGCGGAGTAACTGAAAAGCGGCGATCAGGAACCAACAAGAAAAGAAAGCGGTAAGCCCGATGGCGATCGGAACATTGTCCGGAAACGAAGGACGCCACTTCCAGATCCAGGAAAGCAGCCACGGGTACAGCAGCGGATACTTGGATTGCGGCGGGCTCCCCGGGACGCTCGGCAGGATGTGACCGCGACCTTCCGCCACCGCCTTGGCCGAGCTGAAGTAGAGTGTGTTGTCGTGATACCAACTGAAGCCGGCGGCCGGTTCGAGGGCCGCCAGGTGGGCCAGGAAGAGAGCCAGCACAACGGCCAGGCAGAGCCACGGGCCGTGGCGGTGGAGTGATGCGGCGCGGGCCACCTAATGTTCATCGACCAGGCCCGCAATATGGTGCACGCGAACGCGCCCGCCGGAGCTGGCGAACACCACCGGCGCGGCGCGGAGGGCCTCGTCCAGGAGCTGCTGGGCGCCCCCTTCGTCGAACTCGTCGGTCGCGCGCACCCAGTAGTGGGCGCCAATGTGCCGCGCCGTGTCGAAAGCGTGGCGCAGGTCCCGGCGCAGCACTTCGCGGTCGTGTGAATAGAACCACTCCGTAGAGTAGGTGAGGCCCCGCATGGCCTGCCGCCCGGTCTGGAGGTATAGCTCGCCGTCGTCAAAGGATATGAATCGCGTGGAGGAGCCGGCGTTTCGGCGCACCCATTCATACAACTCCTGTTTTTCCCCGCGCATCCTGGCTCGCTCCGGGA
>Ga0247727_10019449_pt1 | contig 10521 bp, 9 predicted proteins | sample WisWelCaveWW1625_FD_202498 | JGI IMG/M metagenome (GOLD analysis project Ga0247727, IMG submission 202498) | Biofilm microbial communities from Wishing Well Cave, Virginia, United States - WW16-25 | ecosystem: Environmental > Aquatic > Deep subsurface > Groundwater > Cave microbial mat | place...
CGAACGGTCACCGGCTGGTGGCGAACAAGGCGATTGAGACGCTGCCACCAGAACTGCGGCCGTTTTTCGAAGCGAACCGGATCTTCATCACGCAGCACGCGGCCGACCCGCTGGACTGGCTGGCGAAAAACCCGACTGAGCGGCAAAACCATGTGATTCTGTTTGAGCGGTACGGGCGGTTTCCGTTCAGCGCGCTGCCGCGGAATTATCAAGCGGCACTAAAGAAGTACGGCAAGACAAAGCTGGACGCCAACGGCGTGCTGCCGTGGCAGATCGGCGTGTACAGCGAGAAGCTGACCAACGCGTTCCGCAAGGGGAATTGGGAAGAGGCAAGGCTGATGGCGGCGCTCCTGGCGTACTACGTGGGCGAAGCCTACGACCCGTTCAACACGACTGAGAATGGGGACGGGCAGCTTTCCGGGCAGCCGGGCGTGAACCTGCGGTTCGCGAACAGCCTGGTGGACCGCTTCTCGCAGTTCCTGTTCTTGCGGCCGAACGATGCCTACTTCATCAGCGAGCCGACCGACGCGGCGTTTGAGGCGTGCCTTTCGTCGCATAGCTGGCTGGAGATTATCCTGCTGGCCGACCTGCGCGCGCGGCGCGGTCAGCCGGACTATACCGACGAATACTACGCCCAGTTCTACAACCAGGCCGGGGCGGTGCTGATCCGGCAGTTTTCCGACGCGGCGACGGACGTTGGCGCGTACTGGCTAACGGCGTGGCGCAACGCTGGCAGCCCGCAGATCCCGCAACGGTAGTTCCCTTTCCCGTGTCCTTCAAAGACGACGCAGCCCTGATTGCGAAATTCCCCAAGGCCGAGCTGCACCTGCATTTAGAAGGCTCGATTGAGCCGGAGACGGCAGTAGAGCTGGCGGCGCGGCACGGAATTGCGCTGACGCGGGAAGAGGTGGCGGCGAGGTATCAGTACACGGATTTTCTGGGGTTCATCGAGGCCTTCAAGTGGGTGACGTCGCTTTTGCGAGAGCCGGCGGACTACGCGTTGATCACCGACCGGCTGGCGGAAACGCTATTGCGGCAGAACGTGGTTTATGCCGAGGTGACGCTTTCGGTTGGCGTAATGCTGTGGAGAAAGCAAGACGCGGAGGCGAATTGTTTTGCCATTTGCGAAGCGGCTGAACCCGCACGGGCGAAAGGACTACGGCTACAGTGGATCTTCGACTGTGTGAGGCAGTTCGGGCCGGAAGCGGCGATGGAGGTGGCGCGGCTGGCGGTGCGGATGAAGAACGAAGGTGTGCTCGCATTCGGGATGGGGGGCGATGAACTCTCGCGGCCAGCAGAAGACTTTCGCGCAGTGTATGACTATGCTGCCGAGCAGGGGTTGCATCGGGTGGTGCATGCGGGAGAGATTGGCGGGCCGGAGGAAGTGCAGGACGCGATCGAGATTCTGGGTGCCGAGCGGGTGGGGCACGGGATCAGCGTGGCGCGTGACGAGCAGATCATGGAGCTGGTGGCAGAGCGGGGCGTGACGCTCGAGGTGTGCCCAACGAGCAACCTGCGGACGGGGGCGCTGGCGAAGCAGCTCGGGCGAGCCGATGCGAGCGTCGGGGACCATCCGCTGCCGAAGCTGGTGCAGCGTGGGCTGCGCGTGTCGGTGGGGACGGACGACCCGGCGATGTTTGGGAGCACGCTCAATGGCGAGTACGCACTGGCATTGCGGCTGGGGCTTAGCGCGGCGGAGGTGGCGCGGGTGGCTGAGTGCGGATTTGCGGCAGCGTTTTTGCCGTCGGGAGAAAAAGCGACGCTTGTGAACCTATTTCGCGCCGATGCAAAGGCACAGGGATTGGTATACTGAGGGCCATGAAAGCACACGTTTGGGTGATGTTGAAGCCGACGGTACTCGACCCGCAGGGAAAGACTATTCAGCACGCGCTGGCGGGGCTGGGCTACGAACAGGTGAAGGACGTCCGGCAAGGGAAGTTTTTCGTGCTGGACCTGGGCGGCGCCAGCCGCGAGGCGGCGCAGGCGCAGGTGGAGAAGATCGCCAAGGACGTGCTGACCAACCCGGTCATTGAAGAGTTCCACTACGAGATCCTTGAATGACTCCGATGGAGGACTGAAGACCGTTCGTAGGAGGCAGGTGATGGACTCACGAACAAAACAGCAAGTCAGTCGGATTTGCAGCTATTGGAAGTGGGGCGGACTGCTGATGGGGATCTTCATCGGCAGCTTTGTCACACGATTGCTAGTCGCAACCGAGATTACCTCAGCGGTCATCGCCTGGAGGTTCGTAGCGCCTCTCTGCCTTCTCGGGGGCGCAGCGCTCTCTCTTTTGGCCCACAGAAAATATAACGTGTTGGCGGTCGAAGGGCCAATCGAAAAGGGCTTCTTGCCGCACAGCTAGAGAGTCCTTTTGAAAGCTGCGTCTTTAAGCACTGAGGGGGCCCACCTATATCCCTTACTCGTCCTACCGCTCTGGCTTTACAGGAGGGAAACATCCCCATCCACCACGCGCGCCAGCCTCGAAGCGGTGTGCTACTCTGAGGAACAGTTGCGAAGGCCCGGCCGGGCGCCGCAAGCGAGAGAACCACGGAGAAAAGACCATGTGCGGGATAGTGGGTTATATCGGACCGAAGAAGGTGGTGCCGCTGATCATTGACGGGCTGCGGAGGCTGGAGTACCGCGGCTACGATTCCGCGGGGATCGCGGTGGTGACGCAGAACGGCAAGTTGGACATCCGGCGCGCGTCGGGGAAACTGCGCAACCTGGAAGAGGCGATTCGGCTTTCGCCAATTGACGGCCTCTACGGCATCGGGCACACGCGGTGGGCAACGCATGGGCGTCCGACGGAAGAGAACGCGCACCCGCACCGGGACTGCTCGGGCGAGATTGTGGTGGTGCACAACGGGATTATCGAGAACTACGTGGAGTTGAAGAAGCAACTGGCGGCCGAAGGGCACAAGTTTGTGACTGAGACCGACACCGAGGTGATTGCCCACCTGGTGGAAAAACACATGAACGGCGGGCCGCTCGAGGAGGCGGTGCGCAAGACGGTGAAGATGCTGAACGGCGTCTATGCGCTGGCCATCCTTTCGACGCGCGACGCGAACAAGATTGTGGCGGCGCGGTGGGGCCCACCCTCGGTGATCGGGCTGGGGCAGGACGAGTACTTCGTGGCCAGCGACATCCCGGCGGTTCTCTACCACACGCGGGACGTTTTCTTCCTGGCCGACGGCGACCTGGCCGTGATCACGCCGCAGGGCGTGCGGCTCCTGGACTTCGAGGGGCGCGCGATCCAGCGGGCGGTGCAGCACATCACCTGGGACCCGATCATGGCGGAGAAGGGCGGGTTCAAGCACTTCATGCAAAAAGAGATTTTCGAGCAGCCGCGCGCAGTGCGCGACACGCTGCTCGGGCGGATCTCGCTGGACACGGGAAAAGTTTTCCTGGACGAGATGGACATCACCGAGAAAGAATTCCAGGAGTTCCGCAACGTGAAGATCGTCGCCTGCGGAACGAGCTGGCACGCGGCGCAGGCGGGGAAGTTCCTGATCGAGCGGCTGGCGAAAGTGCCGGTGGAAGTTGACTACGGAAGCGAGTTCCGCTACCGCGACCCGATCGTGGACAACAATACGCTGGCGATCTGCATCAGCCAGTCGGGCGAAACCGCGGACACGCTGGCGGCGCAGCGCGAAGCGAAGCAAAAGGGCGCGAAGACGTTGGCGATTTGCAACGTGGTCGGGTCGATGATCACGCGCGAGGCTTCGGGGACGATCCTGACGCACGCGGGGCCGGAGATCGGCGTGGCGTCAACGAAGGCGTTCACCGGGCAGTTGACCGCGCTGACGCTGGTGGCGCTGTATCTCGCGCAGGTGCGCAACCAAATCACGCCGGACTGCGCGCGGGTGCTGATGCAAGAGTTGACGCGCATCCCGCACAAGATGGAGACGATTCTGCAGGCGGACGAGGACTACGAAGAGCTGGGGCGGCAGTTTTTCCGCTACACTGATTTTCTGTACCTGGGCCGCGGAATCCACTACCCGATCGCGCTCGAAGGCGCGCTGAAGTTGAAAGAGATTTCCTACATCCACGCGGAAGGCTACCCGGCGGGTGAGATGAAGCACGGGCCGAACGCGCTGATTGATGAGAACCTGCCGGTAGTGGTGCTGGCCACACGGGATGAGTCGGATGCGGACTCGATGACGAGGTATGAGAAGACGGTCTCGAACATCAAGGAAGTGAAGGCGCGGGACGGGATTGTAATTTCAGTGGTGACTGAGGGAGATCACCTGGCAAGGGAGTCGTCGGACCATACGATCGAAATTCCGCACGCGCCAGAGCTGCTGGCGCCGATCCTGGAGATCGTTCCGCTGCAACTGCTGGCCTACCACATTGCGGTGCGGCGCGGGTGTGACGTGGACCAGCCGCGAAACCTGGCGAAGTCAGTGACGGTGGAGTAGAAAAGCTTTCTGCTGTCAGTTTTCAGCTATCAGCTTTGAGTGGTCAGTCGTCAGCCATCAGCAAATCTTAAAAGCTGCGCACGATAGCGGTCGAATCGCGTAAAATCAGGATGACGTGAGGACGCGATCCTATCGGGCGGCCTTCCCTTGCCTCTGCCTGCTATTCCTCCTGGCAACAACACCCCCACTCTTCGCGCAGAAAGGAAGGGTTACAGCAATACGGGTGACCGGGACGCAGAGGTATGCGGAAGCGCAGGTGGTGGCGGTGATCGGGTTGAGCGTGGGGCAAACCGTCGAGCGCGAGGAGATTCAGGCGGCGGCGGACCGGCTGGCGCAACTGGGGCCGTTTTCGAAGGCGCAGTTCCGGTTTGCGAGCAAAGGCGAGGAACTGACGGTGGAGTTCCAGGTGGAGGACGCGCCGACGGTGCCGGTGTGGTTTGACAATTTTCCGTGGTTCACCGACGCCGAGCTGACCGAGACGCTGAAGAAGGAGGTGTTGCTCTTCGATGGGACGGCGCCGGAGCAGGGCGAAATCCTGGAAGAAATGCGCGCCGCAATCGAGAAGCTGCTGACGAGCCGAGACAGCAAGGGAAATGTCGAACGGACGCTGCTGGCCTCGCCGGTGGGCGAGGGGATGATCCAGCAGTTTAAACTGACCGGGAGGACGCTGAAGGTGAACGGAGTGCAGTTTGGCGACCCGCTGGCGGCGGAGTCGCGGGCGATACAGCAGAGGTTGTCGGACCTGTTGGGCCAAACGTATTCGCGGTTTGCGATTGAGGTTTTCTCGAACGAGCAGGTGCGGCCGATCTATGCACAGAAAGGATACCTGCGAGCGAAGATTGGGCCGCCGACGGCGCGGTTCAGTGGGCCGCCGGATAAGCCGCTGGCGGACAACGTCCTGGTGGTGGTGCCGATCGAGCCCGGACGGGTTTATCACTGGAGCGGCACGCAGTGGAGTGGGAATGCAGCCTACGGGCCGGCCGCGCTCGACCAGATGGTCGGGATGAGGCCGGGAGACGTGGCCGACGGAATGAAGTTGGCCGGGGCGTGGGAACAGATCGAGAAGGAGTACGGGCGGGTGGGCTACCTGGACGTGAAGACCACGCCAGAGCCGGTCTATGACGATGCGAAGGCAAGGGTGAGTTACCGCGTGGCGATCGAAGAAGGGCCGCAGTACCGGATGAGCGAGCTGGTGATTACGGGTCTCTCGCTGGCCGCAGAAAAGAAACTGGCGGAGGTGTGGAAGTTGCCGAAAGGGCAGGTATTTGACAACGAATACTTTCAGGAGTTCTTCGACAAGATTATTGCGCAGACCTTTGCGGACACGCCGATTCGATTCGAGAGTAAAGGGTTCTGGCTGCGGAGGAATGCACAGACGAAGACGGTGGACGTGTTGCTGGACTTTAAGTAGCTGTCAGCTTTCAGCCATCAGCTTTCAGCAAGACCTCGTTCGTAGAAAGTGGAGTAGGATGACGAAGTGAAATCGCGAACAGTTCGAATGATAGCGATCGCGGTGGCCCTGAGCGTTGGGTCTGTGCTGGCGCAGGAGCAGGAGAAGAAGCCGGCGACGCAAGCAGCGCCAGTACAGCCAGGGCAGAAGGCGGCGCCGACGCAGCCGGGGCAGGCGAACGCTCCGGGCAAGACGCCGGCACCGGTGAAGCCGGGCACGCCGGCGACGGTGAAACCCGGAGCGCCCGCTGCGGATGCTCCCGCGGCCAAGCCAGACCCGGAGGCAGAGCTGCAAAAGGCGGTGATCGAGGTGGGAAACGACCGGGCGGCGCTGGTCGGCAAGCTCGAGGAGTACCTGAAGCGCTACCCGGGGACCCCGCACAAGCCGGAGGTGTACCGGGCAATTGTGGAGGCGTCGGTGCAGTTGCGCGAGCCGAAGCGCGCGCTCGAGTATGCGGAGCGGTACGTCGCGCTACGGCCCGACGACGCCGCCATGCTGCTCTTCGCCGTGGACCTACTCGAGCAGGCGGGCGACGATGCCAGCCTGAGAAGGGCCGTGGGCTACGCGACGCGGGTGCTCGACCGCGTGGAGAAAGCCGGCGTGGAGCGGAAGCCGGCGCGGACTTCGCAGGAGGAGTGGGAGGCGCAGCAGAAGCGCTTGCAGATGTCGATTTACCTGGTGCGCGGGCGCTTGGAGATGGAGCGGAAAAACTACGACGCGGCGGTGGCAGATCTGGACAAGAGTTACCGCTTGCAGGCCAATGCCGCGGCGGCGCTGCGGCTGGGCGAGATCGCCGAGCTGCGCGGGGAGAAAGAAAAGGCGATCGAGCAGTTCCTGGTGGCGTTTGTGCTGCCGGACCAGTTTGGCGTGCCGGTGGACCGCGCGGAAGTGCGGCTCAAACTGGGAAACCTGTGGAAGCAGGTGCACGGCAACGAAGACGGGTTGGGGCGGCGGCTGCTGGAGACCTACGACAAGGCGGTGGCCGAGTCGAAGCCGGCGGTCACGGCCGGGCGCAATCCCGGCGTGAAGGAACTGTACGGGTTTGAGCTGCGGCGGCTGGATGGCAGCGCGGCGGTGAAGCTCGGCGAAGCAAAGGGGAAGATCCTGGTGCTGAGCTTCTGGGCGACGTGGTGCCTGCCGTGCAGGGAGCTGGAGCCGCTGTTTGAGCAAGTGGAGAGGCAATACGCAGGACAGACGGACGTAGTGTTTTTTGCTGTGAACACGGATGAGGATGAGGCGCTGGTAAAGCCGTACGTGGAGCGGGAGAAGGTGCGGTCGACGGTGGTGTTTGCCGACGGGCTGGACCAGTGGATGAAGATTGCGTCGATTCCGACGGTGATGGTGCTCGACCGCGAAGGGAAGATTGTGTACCGGGCGTCGGGGTTCGCGCCGGACGGATTTGCAGAGGCTCTGAGTCAGGCGATCGAGCGGGCCAAGACCGGAGCTAGTTGAAGCCGGCGACCTCCCACTTCTTCAGAGTGTCCTGAACGAGACCTTTCACTTTAGCGACAACCTTGCGGAAATATTCGTCGGCCTTTTTCTGGTCGAAGTCCTTCGGCCAGCCCTGACCATCCTTGTACAGCGTGATCGAAGAGGGGAACGGCGTGGCGGACCAGGCGCCGGGAGCGGGATTGGGCGTGGCCATGTCGCGGCCGGTGTAGAGGTCGCGATGGACGAGCTTGGGATTGATGGCCTGAATGAAAGCGGTCTCGTTGATGGCCGCGTGGCCGCCATCTTCGCCGAAGACTTCAAGGGTGACGTCGCCGGCGAGTGCCCACCACTGGATGACCAGCGTATTGACGTTGCGGGAGAGAGAGATTTCGCGGGCGGTTTGCTCGAGGATGGCGGTCTGCGGGCCGCCGTGGCCGTTGATGACGATGATGTTGCGGAAACCGTTCTTGACCATGCCTTCAAGGACGGCGCGGACGTAGGCGCGGAATGCATCCTCGGGGATGTGCACGGCGCCGGGATAGGGCGCCATTGCGCCGGTGACCCCGTAGGGAATGTGTGGAGCGATGAGGGCGTTGACGTAAGGCACGATGGCCTGGGCAATGGCGAGGGAAGCCGTGTTGTCGGCACCGTTGTTGATGACACCGTGAGGCTCGAGCGTGCCGACGGTGACCAGCACGGTTTTCGTTTTTGCGGGGACGAGTTGGCGGAATTCCATCCAGTTGAGCTCATCCATCAAGCGAGATGAAGGCTGCTGAGCCATGCCGCGGGGCGCGCAAAGAGAGATGAGCGCCAGGCACAGGAAACTCAGAAACGAGTGAGTCATGGGACCCTCCTGAAATGCCTCGCCCCGGCAGGGCGGGCAACAAACGCCGGGATTGTAGCCGAGGTCAGCGAGAAGTGGCGTCGGATTGTTTGGGGGCGAGGTCGCGGGCGGCGAGGATGGTGTTGATGTGGATGCGGACGGTGTCTTCGACGCGGCGGGCGTAGCCGCCGGCGAGGGTGATAGCGACGGGGACGCGGAGGCGGCGGGCGTGCTCGTAGACGAGCGCGTCGCGGCGGCGAAGGCCTTCCAGTGTAAGCGCGAGGCCGCCCAACTGATCTTCGCGGTAAGGGTCGGCGCCGCCAACGTAGAAGAGCAGGTCGGGGTGGAAATCGTGGAAGGCTTGCATGAGGTGCTTTTCGAGAATGGCCAGGTAGTCGTCGTCAGTGGTGCCGTCGGCGAGGTGGAGATCCATGTTGGAGGGCGGCTTGGGCATGGGGTAGTTGTTTTCCTGATGGATGGAGAGAGTGAAGACGTCGGGATCTCCGGCGAAGATTTCGGCGGTGCCGTTGCCCTGGTGGACATCGGTGTCGACGACCATGACGGCGCGGATGGCGACGTCGGCCTGGAGGCGGCGGATGGCAATGGCGACGTCGTGAATCATGCAGAAGCCTTCCCCGTGTCCGGGGAAGGCGTGATGGAAGCCGCCGCCGATGTTGGCGGCGAAGCCGTCGGTGAGGGCGCGCTGGGCAGCGAGGATGGAGCCACCGGCAGCGAGCCAGAAGGCCTCGACGGTTTCCTGTGAGTACGGGATCTCCAAGCGCAATTGTTCGGTCGGAGAAAGCTTGCCGGTCCGGAGCTTGCGGACCCAGTCCTGGGAATGGACGCGAAGTACGTCGGCATCGGAGGCAGGCTGGGGCGTGAGGAAGTCGGAAGGCTCGGCAAGGCGCTCGGCCAAAAGAGCCTCGCGGACGAGGCGATATTTCTGCGAGGGAAAGACGTGGGCGCCGAGGTGGAGGTCGTAGTGTTCGTGATAGACGAGCTTGAAGGGCAACATACAGAGACAGCTCCAGCCTATCTGGAACGGCAAAGCGAATCAACCAATGGAACAGCGCCGTTGGCTACAGGACAGGCTAAAGCCCATTCCACTAGCGATCGCGGTCGAGGATGAAGTCGGGGATGGAGTGGAGGGCGCGGGCGAAGTCGGTGTTGCCCAAACCATTGAGGCAAGCTTTGGCGCGGGAAGCGTAGTCGTTGGCGAGCAGGCGGGCGCGGTCGAGCGCGCCGGAATTGCGAACCAGGGCGGTGATCTGGTCAGGGCGGACGCTCTGGAAACCTTTCTCCTCGAGGACGGTGGCCACCAGGCGGCGGCCGGATGAATCGCCATTCTCCATGGCGTAGATGAGCGGCAGAGTGACCTTCCCTTCCTTCAGGTCGCTCAGGACCGGCTTGCCGAGCTGCTCGGGCGAGGCAGTGAAATCAAGCAAATCATCTACGAGCTGAAAGGCGAGGCCAGAGTAACGGCCGTAGTCGGCGAGAGCCTGTTCGGCGACCTCGGACTTGCGGCCGAGCACTGCGCCCAGGCGGGCACAGCCGCTGAAGAGACAGGCGGTCTTGCGATAGGAAAGGGCCAGCGCATCGTCTTCGGAGAGGTCCATGCGGCCGATCTTGGTGAGCTGGAGAAGCTCGCCTTCGACCATGTTCTGAGTAAGGCCAATAAGGATACCGAGAAATTTGAAGTTGCGCTCGCGCAGAGCCATCTGGAAGGACTGCATGTAGAGCCAGTCGCCGGCGAGGACGCTCATGTGGTTGCCCCAGCGGGAGTTGGCCGAGGGGCGGCCGCGGCGGGTGTCGGCGCCGTCGATTACGTCGTCGTGGATGAGGGTGGCGCTGTGAATTAGCTCGACGACGGCGGCCAGGCGAATGGCGCTGGGGCCGCGGTAACCGCAGTAGCCAGCCGAGAGCAGGAGCAGGGCCGGGCGAAGACGCTTGCCGCCGCCGCTGAGCAGATAGCTGGTGATTTCGGCGACCGGCTCGATGGCCGAGCCGTTCTGGGCGGCAATCTCCTTTTCGACGAGGGCGAGATCGTCGCGGACGAGGTCGAAGAGTTCCTTGACAGCCAGAAGGGTGATGGCGTCCCCCTACGACTGCGGACCGCGGCCCTGAATGTTGCTGAGCCCGAAGAAGCGACGAAAGTTGTCCGCAGTGGCGGCGGCGATCTCAGCCGGGGTGGATTTTCTCACACTTGCGAGGGTCTTTGCTACCTCGGCGACCCAGGCGGGCTCGTTGCGTTTGCCGCGGTAGGGCTGAGGGGCGAGGAAGGGCGCATCGGTCTCAATGAGAAGACTTTCCAACGGGAGGGCGGCGGCAACGTCGCGGAGAGGCTGCGCTTTGGGGTAGGTGCAGTTGCCAGCGAAGGAGATGAGGAAACCCATGTCGAG
>Ga0247727_10019450_pt1 | contig 10520 bp, 7 predicted proteins | sample WisWelCaveWW1625_FD_202498 | JGI IMG/M metagenome (GOLD analysis project Ga0247727, IMG submission 202498) | Biofilm microbial communities from Wishing Well Cave, Virginia, United States - WW16-25 | ecosystem: Environmental > Aquatic > Deep subsurface > Groundwater > Cave microbial mat | place...
GCGTCGCGGGTGGTGGCGCTCGCGGGCGTGAGCCTCGAAATCCGCTCGGGCGAGAAGCTCGCGATCATGGGACCGAGCGGCTCCGGCAAGACCACGCTGCTCTCGATCCTCGGCTGCCTCGACCGGGCGACCGCGGGCGAGCACGAGTTCGAGGGCAGGAGCGTCGCCACGCTCGACGACGACGAGCTATCACGCCTGCGCAACCGCTCGATCGGCTTCGTGTTCCAGTCTTTTCACCTGATCCCCCAGCTCACCGTGGCCGAGAACGTCGAGACGCCGCTGCTCTACGAGGGTGCTTCGCTCCCGGAATGGCGTCCGCGGGCGCTCGTCGCGCTCGAACGCGTCGGCCTCGCGCACCGCGCCGAGCACCGGCCGTCGGAGCTCTCGGGGGGCGAGGCGCAGCGGGCCGCGATCGCGCGCGCCCTGGTCACGACGCCGCGGCTGCTGCTGGCCGACGAGCCGACCGGCAACCTCGACACGGCTACGGGCGAGGAGATCGCGTCGCTGCTCGACGAGCTTCACGCCCACGGCGCGACCGTGGTGCTCGTGACCCACAACGAGGCGCTCGCCCGCCGCGCGGAGCGCGTGGTGCGGCTCCGCGACGGGCGCGTCGAGTCGGAAGAGCGGCGATGAGCCCCGCGCTCGTCGTGCTGCTCCGGCTCGGGGCCCGCAGCCTGCGGCTCCACAAGCTCCGCTCGAGCCTCTCGATCCTTGGCGTCGTGTTCGGCGTGGCGGCCGTGGTGGCGATGTCCTCGGTCGGCGAAGGCGCGCGCCGCGAGACGCTCGCCCAGATCGCCGCGCTCGGGATCGACACCGTCACGGTCAAGCTCCAGCCGGCCCAGCCGGGCGAGCCCATCGCTTCCCTGCCGCTCGGCACGGCGGAATCGCTCCGGCGCGTGGTCCCCGGCGTGCGGGCCGTGGCGCCGCTGCGTGTGGCGGACCTCACGGCCGACGCGGGCGGGCGCATCACGGGAGTGATCGCGCTCGGGACGACCCCGTCCTACGGCGACGCGGCCCGCCTCGAGATCGCCGCGGGCCGCTTCCTGGCAGACCTCGACGTCACGGACCGGAAGCGGGTGGCTGTGCTCGGCGCTTCCGTGGTGCGCGCGCTCTACCCGCTCGAGAGCCCGCTCGGCGAGAGTGTGCGGCTGGGCGGCGACTGGTACCGCGTGATCGGGGTCCTGCAGGAGCGGGCTTCACCCCGTGCCCGCAGCGCCGCGATCCGCGCGCGCGACTTGAACCGCGCGGTGATCGTTCCGCTGCCGGCCCTCGACCGCGGTACCGATCGTCAGGCGGACGGCGTCGACGAGATCGTGTTCCGCGTCGCGGCGCCGGAGGCCGTGGTGAGCGCGGCGGGAGTCGCGCAGGCGCTCGTGCGGCGCACGACCGGCGCCGCACCCGAGGTGGTGGTCCCGCGCGAGATCCTGCGCCAGCGCGAGCGCACGCAGCGAGTCTTCAACGTCGTCACCGGCGCCGTCGCCGCGATCAGCCTGCTGGTGGGCGGGATCGGGATCATGAACATCATGCTGGCGAGCGTCGCCGAGCGAACCCGTGAGGTGGGTGTACGCCGGGCGCTCGGCGCCCGCCGTCGCGACGTGGCGGCCCAGTTCCTGGTGGAGAGCTCGCTGCTCACCGTCACCGGCGGACTCCTCGGCAGCGCGCTCGGCCTGGTGGGCGCGATCCTGATCCAGGCCTTCGCCGGCTGGCCGACAGCGGTCCACCCGCTGATGCTGGTCGTGGCGCTCATCGTGGCCCTCGGCATCGGCATCGGCTTCGGCTTCTACCCCGCCTGGCACGCCGCCGGCCTCGACCCGGTGGAGGCGCTGCGGCGGGAATAGTCCCGGGGGCTAGGGGGCGGGATGCCCCCCTTCCTCAGTCCAACCTGTCGAGTAGCGCCCGGCTCAGGTCTTGAACTAGGGTAGCCGAGAGCCTTTGATGCGTCGTTTCAAGACCTCCCCCTTGCTTCCTCTTATCGTCGGTCAGGTCCCGCTGCATCGACGTCCAGTCAGGTGGTCTCGTCCTGGAACAACGCCTGGCAGGCCGGTGCCAGGCGTGCCAGGCGGCGGGGCTGTACGGACGGAGTCGCCGATGCTAGCCTCGGTGGCCAAGGCCTCGGGAGGTGATGCGTGAGGTTGCGCGAGTTTTCCTTGCTGCTCGCCGCGGCTTTGGCTCCGCAGTCCGCGTCGGCCGTTGCGCATCCGGTGCGGGCGCGCCAAGGCATGGTCGTCTCGCAGGAGGCGGTCGCGTCGCGCGTGGGCATCGAGGCGATCGGCGACGGCGGAAACGCAGTCGACGCCGCGGTGGCGACGGCGTTCGCCCTGGCGGTGACGCACCCCACCGCGGGCAACATCGGCGGCGGCGGCTTCCTGCTCTATCGGCCCACCGCAGGCGAGCCCGTGGCGTACGACTTCCGTGAGGTGGCGCCCGCCGCGGCCACGTCCACGATGTTCATGAAGGACGGCAAGTACGACTCCGCATTGCACCACGACAGCCACCTCTCCGTCGGCGTGCCGGGGACCGTGGCGGGCCTGCACCTGGCGTGGAAGGAGCACGGCAAGCTGTCCTGGAAGCGTCTCGTGCAGCCGGCGATCGACCTGGCGCGCGATGGCTTCACGGTCACCGACGGCTTCGCGCGCTCGCTCGAAGCCGTCCTGCCCGACATGCAGAGCTACCCGGCCTCGGTGGCGCAGTTCTCGAAGCTGGGAACGCCGTACGCGATGGGCGAGGTCTTCAAGCAGCCCGCCCTCGCGCGCACGCTCGAGCGGATCCGCGACCAGGGCCCGGCCGGCTTCTACGAGGGCGAGACCGCGGCGCTGATCGAGAAGGAGATGAAGGCCGGAGGCGGCCTGATCACGCGCGACGACCTCAAGGCCTACCGCGCCAAGCCGCGCGTGCCGCTGCGCGGCAGCTACCGCGGCCACGAGGTGATCGCGATACCGCCTCCCAGCTCGGGCGGGACGGCGCTGCTGCAGATGCTCAACCTGCTCGAGCCCTACGACCTGGCGGCGAAGGGGTTCGGCTCCGCCGCCCACCTGCACCTGCTGGCCGAGGCAATGCGTCGCGCTTTCGCCGACCGCGCGCGCTTCCTGGGCGATCCGGACTTCGTGGCGGAGATGCCGATCGCACGGCTGATCTCGAAGGAGTACGCCGCCGAGCTGCGCCGCTCGATCCGCCCGGAGCGTGCCTCGATCTCTTCGCCCGCCACGTTCGCGTGGCCGGCCGAGAGCGACGAGACCACGCACTTGTCGGTGGTCGACGCGGCCCGCAACGCCGTCGCGCTCACCTACACGCTCGAGTACGGTTACGGCTCGCGCATCGTGGTTCCGGGCGCCGGTTTCCTGCTCAACAACGAGATGGGCGACTTCAACCCCGGCCCCGGCCTGACCGACGAGCAGGGCCTGATCGGGACCGAGCCCAACCTGCTGCGGCCGGGCAAGCGCATGCTCTCGAGCATGACGCCCACGATCCTGGCCAGGGACGGCCGGCTGTTCATGGTCACCGGCAGCCCCGGCGGCCGCACCATCATCAACACCGTTCTGCAGACGATCCTCAACGTGGTGGACTTCGGCATGAACGTACAGGAGGCGATCGACGCCCCGCGCATCCATCACGCGTGGTTGCCCGACCGCATCTTCCACGAGAAGTGGGGCTTCTCGCCGGACGCGCTCGTGCTGCTGGCCGCCCGTGGCCATGCGCTGCGCGAGGTGCGCGCCCTGGGTGTCGCCGAGGCCATCGTCTACGACGCGAAGCAGGACCTGCTCGAGGGCGGCAGCGACCGCCGCGCCCCCGACGGCGCGGCGGTGGGCCGCTAGCGCCACCGTGCGATGGAAGCGCGCGCCGCCGCCGCTCGGGCCGGAGGACGCTCATTCCCTGGCCGGGGATGAAACAAGCGAGGAGGACCATTGATGCGAGCCGCGATCCCCTCTTTCCTGGCGGCGGCGCTCCTCGCCGTCTCAGCCGGCGCGCTGACGAGCCCGGCTCCGACCCGCCCGCCTGTGCTGCCCGGAACCATCGTCGACCTGACGCACGCCTTCGACGCGGACACGATCTACTGGCCCACCGCCGGCGGGTTCGTGCTCGAGCGAGTTGCCCACGGCCTGACGGACCAAGGCTACTTCTATGCCGCGAACCGCTTCTGCGCAGCCGAGCACGGCGGGACCCACCTCGACGCGCCGATCCACTTCTTCGAAGGCCGAAGGACCGCCGATGCGATCCCGCTCGAGCAGCTGATCGGGATCGGAGTCCGGGTGGACGTCAGCGGGAAGTGCGCGAAGCACCGCGACTATCGAGTCAACGTCGAGGATCTCGCTGCATGGGAACGCCAGCATGGCCGGATCCCCACGGGAGCCATCGTGCTGCTGCAGACCGGCTGGGCCGAACGCTGGGGCGATCGGGCGGCCTACCTCGGTACCTCGCGCACAGGGCCAGAGGCCGTGCCCGAGCTCCATTTCCCGGGCCTGCACACGGATGCCGCACGCTGGCTCGTGCGCGAACGAACCGTCAGGGCCATCGGCCTCGACACCCCCAGCATCGACTACGGCCAGTCGACGCGGTTCGAAAGCCACGTGATCCTGTTCGAAGCCAACGTGCCCGCATTCGAGAACGTGGCCAGCCTCCAGCGATTACCTGCGAAGGAGTTCGTCGTGGCCGCGCTTCCGATGAAGATCCGCGGCGGTACGGGAGGCCCGCTCCGCATCGTCGCGTGGTGGTAGAGGCTTACCCGGTCGACTGAAGGACGCTACAGCGCCCGCAGGGTGTGGGCGACGTTGGCGCGGGCGGCGCGGATCGCGGGGGGCAGGCCGCCGAGGGCGCCCATCACGAGCGCGAACAGCATGCCCAGGAACAGCAGGTCGGGCGTGATGCGGAAGGCGAACGCCAGGTGCGAGAAGGTCTGCCAGTTGATCGTGCCCGTCGTGATGCCGTTCACGGGCAGGGCGGCGAGGCAGCCCACGACGCCGCCCACGAAGGCGATCAGCAGCGCTTCCAGGAAGAACGAGAGCACGATGGCGCCGCCGCCGAAGCCGATCGCGCGCAGCACCGCGATCTCGCGCGAGCGCTCCGAGACGGCCGAGTACATGGTGTTGAGGGCCCCGAACACGGCGCCGAGCGCCATCACGGCCGCGATCAGGCTGCCAAGCACCGTGATCAGCGTCGTGACGACCTGCGACTGCTTCTCGTAGTAGGCGCGCTCACGCACCACCTGGACGTTCAAGCGGGGATCGCCCTCGAGCGCCGCCTCGAAGGCGGGGAAGTCGTCCGCCGAGCGCAGGCGAACGGCCGCCGACTGGAAGATGTTCGGAGGCCGCTGGTAGAAGCCGTTCAGGATCGCCGCGTCGGCCCAGACCTCGGAGTCGAAGGCGGTGCCCTTGCCGTCGAACACGCCCACGATCGTCCAGGTCCCGGCTCCGATCCGCACGGTGGAGCCCAGCTCGAGGCCCGCGTAGGCGTCGCGCGCACCCTTGCCGACGACGGCTTCGGCGAGTCCGGGTGTGAGAAAGCGCCCCTCCACGAGCCGTACGTTCTCGCGCACCTGGAGCACGCGCGGCTGTACCCCGCGCACCTGGACGTTGGCGTCGGTGCCGGTCGCCCGCAGCGGCAGCGCTACGATCACGACCACCTCGGGGCTCACGAGCGGACCCGAGGCCTCCCGCGCCACTTGTGGCGCGTCCTCAACGAGCCGCACGTCCTCGATCCGCAGGGCGCTCGTCATCTCGGTGTCCGATCCGGCGCGCTGGACGAGCGCGTTCTCGGGGAGACCCGAGGAGGTGAGCGTCGCCTTGAAGCCGCGGGCGAGCGCGAGCATCGCCACGAACACCGCCACGGTGCCGGCGATCCCGAGCACCGCCACGACCGACGACATCCAGCGCTCGCGCGCGCTCAGCAGATTGTAGGAGACCGGGATCGCCATGCTCAGACCCTCCGCAGTGCGTCCACGACGCGGAGGCGCATGGCAGAGGTCGCCGGCAGCAGGCCGGAGAGCAGGCCCGTTCCGAGCGCTACGGCCGCACCGGCGGCGAGCGCGCCCCCGGACAAGTAGATCGGGATGATCCCCCCCGTGATGTCGCGCGCGGCCACGAGGTGAGCGAGCCAGAGACCCACGGCGCCCCCCACGAACGCGATCAGGGCCGACTCCGCCAGCACCAGGCCGAGCACGAAACGGTCCGAGTAGCCGATCGCCTTCAGCACCGCCAGCTCGCCCGTGCGCTCGCGCACTGCGATCGCCATCGTGTTGCCGGTCACCAGCAGCAGTGTGAAGAACACGATCGAGCCGATCGCCATGATCAGGAACTCGATGTTGCCCATCTGCTTCATGAACGACGCGGCGAACGCCGACTCGGTCTGGGTGCGCGTCTCGGAGGTAGAGTTGGCGAACTCGTCGTCGATCGCCTTCGTCACCCGCAGCGCGTCGTTCGCCTCGGCGACGCGCACGACGTACCAGCCCACGACTCCCTTCCAGAAGCGGGGTGCCTTTTCGTAGAAGTACCTGTGCTGCAGCCAGAGCTGGCCTTCGTCGTCCTGCGGCCGCGTGCCGCGGTAGATGGCGCGCACGTTGAACTCCCAGGCCGTACCGCCCAGGTAGCCCGGAGCCTTGAGCGGGACGCGATCGCCGACCTTCCAGGAGAAGCGCTCGGCGAGCTTGGCGCCGATCACGACACCCTGGCGGTCGGCCAGGAAGTCCCGCCACTCCGCTTCCGGCACCTTGAACTCGGGATACATGCGCAGCCATTCGTCGGGATCGACCACGAACTGCGGGAAGAAGTTCTTCGCGTCCTGGTAGATGCCCCCGAACCAGGTCGCGTGCACGACGTCCTTCACGCCCGGGAGCCGCCGGATGCGTTCCTGGTAGGGCACCGGCAGCGGCTGGATCAGGCCGGTGCGGCCGAATACGACCAGGCGATCCGCGCCCGCGATGTCGACCCCCTGGCGGAAGCCGGCGCGCACGCCGGCCAGCAGGCCGAACAGCAGCAGCGCCACGGCGAACGAGCCGATCGTGAGCAGGGTACGGATCTTCTTGCGCCGCAGGTTGGCGAGGAGCAGCGGCAGGAACCTCATGCGCTCACCCCTGCCGCCCGTGGCACCTCGCCCCTTTGCTCCGCCTCGACCAGGACACCCTTGTCGAGGTGCAGCAGCGCGCTCGCCCGCTCGGCCGCGCGCGGGTCGTGGGTCACCATCAGGATCGTCTTGCCGCGCTCCGAGACGAGCAGCGACAACAAGCCCAGGATCTCGTCGGCGCTCTTGCGGTCGAGGTCGCCGGTGGGCTCGTCGCACAGCAGGAACGTGGGGTCGGCCACGATCGCGCGCGCGATCGCCACGCGCTGCTCCTGCCCGCCCGAGAGCTGGCGCGGGAAGTGGTGCATGCGGTCCTGGAGCCCCACGATCCGCAGCGCGCCCTCGACGTGCTCCTTTCGCTCGGCACGCGAGAGCGGCGTGAGCAGGAGCGGCAGCTCGACGTTGCGGTAGGCCGAGAGCACCGGGATCAGGTTGTAGGCCTGGAACACGAAGCCCACGTGGCGCGCGCGCCAAGTCGTGAGCTTGCGGCGGGACATCGCGGTGATCTCGTCCCCGGCCACGCTGACGGTGCCCTGCGACGGCACGTCCAGGCCCCCCAGCAGGTTCAGGATCGTCGTCTTGCCCGAGCCGCTCGGACCCATGAAGGCGATGAACTCGCCCGCGTCCACGTCCAGGTTGAGCCCCTGGAGGACGTGGATCTCCTCGCCGCCGCGCGTGTAGCTCTTGTCGAGCCCGCGCGCGCGGATCAGCCCCTGACTGTTGCCGTTGCCGTCGACTCTGACCATGAATGCCCCCGCTGCTGTCCACGCCCGTGAGACCGGACCGTCTTCGCGAAAGGCTACGGGCCGTCGCCTACCGCCGTTCCACAGCTATCGGCGAGCGCCCGGCGGCGGCCGGTGTACGCGGTTAGGAGGGCGGGATGCCCCCTCGCTCCGGGGGGTAAAGGGGGGGCGGGATGCCCCCCCTTTGCTCAGTCCAGCCCGTCGCGTCTGTCCGTTAGTCCGTTGTCCGTTTCCGTTGCCGTTGTCCGTTTCCGTTGCCGTTGTCCGTTTCCGTTGTCCGTTTCCGTTGTGCGCTAAGCCACGGGCTCCCGGAAGCGCTCGCAGAGGTCCACGAGCGTCTTCACGCCAAAGCCGATCGCCCCGGCGTCGAAGTACTTCCACTCCTTCTCCTTGAACATCGGGCCCGCGATGTCGAGGTGCGCCCAGGCGGCGCCCTGCGGCACGAACTCGCGCAGGAACAGACCGGCCGTGATCGCCCCGGCCAGGCCGCCCGCCGCGATGTTGTTGAGGTCGGCGTAGGGGGTCTTGAGCGACTCCTTGTACTCCTCGACGAGCGGCAGCTCCCAGAAGGGCTCCCCGTGGTGCTCGCCCGAGCGGATCACGCGCTTCACGAGCCCCGCGTCCGTTCCCATCACGCCCGCGACGCTCGGCCCGAGCGCGCGCACGACGGCGCCCGTCAGGGTCGCGATGTCGACGACGTGCGTCGCGCCCTCCTCGCCCGCCCGGGCGAAGCCGTCGATAAGCACGAGGCGGCCCTCGGCGTCGGTGTTGTCGACCATCACCGACTTGCCGTTCTTGGCGACGAAGATGTCGCCCGGGCGCTGCGCGTTCGCGTCCGGCATGTTCTCCGCGCAGCAGAGGATGCCCACCACCTTGACGTCGGGCCGGATCTTGCCGAGCGCGCGCATCGCGTAGAGCACCGCCGCGGCGCCCGCCATGTCGCCTTTCATCTCCCACATCTTTTCGCCCGGCTTCAGGCTGATGCCGCCCGAGTCGAAGGTGATGCCCTTGCCCACGAGCGCGATCGTCTCTTTCGACGCCTTGCGCGGCACGTGGCGCAGCACAACCATGCGCCCAGGGTGAGCGCTGCCCCCGCCGACGCGCAGGATGCCCTGGTAGCCCTTCGCCTTGAGCGCGGTTGGGTCGAGCACCTCGACCTCGAGCTCCACCTCGCGTCCGATCTCGCCGGCCGTGGCGGCGATCAGCTCCGGGTTCACGACGTTGGCGGGCTCGTTGATCAGGTCGCGTGCGCGGTTGACGTTCTCGGAGACCCACGAGTAGCGGGCGCGGCGCGCCTCGGCATCGGCCTGGTGGTCGAGATGGGTCAGGATCGTGAGCGAGGCCTCCTTCGCGAAGAACTCGTCCTTCTCCTGGCGGTAGCGGTCGAAGACGTAGGCGCCGAGCACGGCGCCCTCGACCGCCTTGCCCACGAGCGGGGCCGCGTCGCCGCTGTTGAGCACGAGCCCCACCTGCGGCAGGTGATAGTCGCGGGCGAGCCGCAGCGCGCGCGCCGTAAAGGTCTTCAGGTTCTCCCACAGGTTGAAGCTCTTGATCTGCGGGCTCCAGTAGACGACCACGGCCTTCGCGGGCGAGCCGTCAGGAAGCGTCGCGTAGTACTCGCGCTTCAGGCTCTTGTCGCGGAAGGCCGCGGCGGCCCGCTGCACGTGCCCGGCGACGAGCGCGTCGTCGATCGCGTGGAGCGTCTTCTCGTCGTCGAGCACCACGGCGAGCAGGTCGAAGGAGTTGCGGGAGACGGGCGCAAAGGAGAGCTTGACGTTCATGGAGACCTCGCGCGGGCTCGAAGCGGCGCTCCGCGAAGGCGCGATTATACCGCCGCCCCGCGGGGCGGGCCTCAGCTCGAGCGCAGAAGGTCCTTGCGCCCGCGCCGGACCACGGCCCAGAGCGCCGCGGCCAGGAGCACTACGGCAAGCACCACGGCCCCCACGAACAGCATCACGGTCGAGGACAGGATGCTGCGGCCGTCCATCTCGGCGCCGAACTCGAGCCGCCCGCCATCGAGCGCCGCCCGGGTCTCCTGCCGCCAGCCGAGGATGTTGCCCCGTTCGACGCCGTCGTCGGCGCGCCGGTGGCCGTAGACCTTGCTCGGCAGGTGGAAGCGGACGGCCATCAGGCCGTCGCGGTCCTTTTCGCCTCCGGGAACCGCCTCGATCGGGCGCTGCCAGCTCCCGTCGAGCTGCAGCCGCCCGGCTTCGCGCCGCAGGCCCACACGGAGGTCCGGGAACGCCGGGGTGTAGGAAATGCGGTTGACGTCGCGAAAGTCCGCGGAGACGAACAGGTACCGCTGGCCGCGGCGCGTCGTGAGCGTGACGCGCTTGACCTCGAGCCCGGAGCGCTCGAACAGCTCGCGCGCCGCCTGCTTGATCGCGTCAGGCTTGCCCCCCGCGCCCTGCGGGAGACTCTTGAACGCGGTCCACAGCGCGGGCCGGCCGGTGACGTTGATCGTGCCCGACCCGTCTACGCGCAGCCAGATCTCGTGCTCGTACTCGTAGCTGACGCACCCGCGCAGCGCGGTGGCGGCGAGCAGCGCGACCGCGAGGTGCTTCAGCATGGCGGTGGATTCTAGCCTTAGAATCGTCGCCCCATGGTGCGTCTTGAACGAACCCGCCCATGGGGGCGGGTCCGGTGCTGTATCAGACCAGCGGGTGCAAGTCCCGCCGCGGTAAGCGCCGAGCGCCGCGTAGCAGGCTCCGGGTGCGGAGGCGAAAT
>Ga0247727_10019451_pt1 | contig 10520 bp, 6 predicted proteins | sample WisWelCaveWW1625_FD_202498 | JGI IMG/M metagenome (GOLD analysis project Ga0247727, IMG submission 202498) | Biofilm microbial communities from Wishing Well Cave, Virginia, United States - WW16-25 | ecosystem: Environmental > Aquatic > Deep subsurface > Groundwater > Cave microbial mat | place...
GAGGCAGGTTGGGGGGCCAAGCGCGGCTGTGCAGGCGGGAAGGAGGCGGTGAACGTCGGCGAGGTCGGCGAGATCGGCCGGCAGCACGGCAGCAGCCCCGCCCATCGCCGAGATTTCGCCCGCCAGCTGCTCGGCCTCCCGCCGAGAGCTGCGGCAATGCACGCCGACACGCCAGCCGCGGGCAGCGAAGTCGAGCGCCAGCACGCGCCCAATACGCTGAGCGGCGCCTGTGATGAGTACCGTGGAGGCGGCTGATGGCATCGCTTTGGTCCGTTCAAACCGGCCCCGCGTAGGGAGCGCCCATGCCGACAAGTAGGTCGCCTGGGCATTCGAGGCAATCACGCGGTCGCATCTGCCTGCGGACTAGGCACCTTGCCCAACTAAGGACGCACGGAAACTGGGCAACGCTGCCTGCAAAGTTGCCTGTTCATCCATGGTGTTGCCCGACTGGCACGCCGCTTTCTCGACTATCCGGCAGAAGACCAAATGTTGTTGCACGGCGGAACTGCAATGACCCATAAGACGACACACGACGAATCGGTAGGGAAGCCACAATGACAATCATCAAAGCCGCAAGTTTGGGGGCCGCCTCGCTGTTAGCAGTGGCGGTGTTCGTTAGTCCGGCGCTCGCGGACGGCATGCAAAAGAGGGGCAAGGTCAAAGCTCCAGAGCCAGAGGCAAGGGCGTGCGTGGTGTCCGCAAACGTGGGCTTCACGACGGACTACGTTTTCCGCGGCATCTCGCAGACCGGTGAGGAAGCCACTGTCCAAGGCGGCATCGATCTCACCTGCGGAAAGTTCTACCTGGGCGTTTGGGGCTCCGGCATCAACTTCGGCAACGGTACCGAGATCGACATCTACGGCGGCTTTAAGACGACGACCGGCGCGATCGCGTGGGATTTGGGCTTCATCTACTACGCCTATCCGGGTGCGCCCTCGTTCCTTGACCTGGACTATGTGGAGCTCAAGATTGGCGCCAGCGCTGAGATCGTGAAGGGCGGCACAGTTGGAGCAACCCTGTTCTACTCGCCGGAGTACACATTCGCCACCGGCGAAGTCTTGACCTGGGAGCTGAGCTACTCGCAGGTGCTGCCGAAGGTCGGCATGTTCACCCCGACGTTCAGCGCCCTCTACGGCTACTCGGACTTCCAGGATCTCGGTTTCCTCAGCTACGGCTACTGGAATGCCGGCGTGTCGCTGGGCTTCATGGAGAAGTGGTCGCTCGACCTGCGCTACTGGGGCAGCGACAACGACGGTTTCGCCGCTGGGCCTTTGGGCGACGATCGGGTCGTGGCCACAGTGAAGTTCACCTACTGAGCCTGCGAATCTCAGCTTTCCGACGGTTCCGGGCCCCGCAAGGGGCCCGCTTCCGTTTGGCCCTCGCTCGGCAGCGGGGACATCCTTGCCCGCTAGTCAATATTCGTTGACCTCCACAGTTGTGTTGCCTGGTTCGCACGGTGCTTTCCGGCGCCTGTGGTCGCGCGCTGATTTGGGTTGCCCCATCCGACTGCTACACGCAAAAAGTGTGGCAAGAACGAATCGGCGGGGATGCGACGATGACGAGGCCAACTGCGAAATCTGTCTGCTTGGGAACTGCCGCTCTTCTGGGGGCAACGCTGCTTTCCGCTCCAGCGGTCGCCGACGGGATGCCGCGCGGCAAGGTCGTCACACCGCCGCCGCAACCCGAGGCTCGGCGGTGCACCCTCTCGGCCAATGTGGGCCTCACCTCGGACTACATCTTCCGCGGCTTCTCGCAGACAGCGGAGGGGCCGGCCATCCAGGGCGGCTTCGATGCCACCTGCGGCATCTTCTACATCGGCGTCTGGGCCTCGAGCCTGGATTTCGCCGGCGGACAGGGCGGAACGTCCTCGATCGATACCTTCTTCGACGCCAGCCTGGAAGTCGACACGTACGCCGGCATCAAGCCCAAGACCGGACCGATCACCTGGGACCTCGGGGTCATCTACTACGCCTATCCGAACGCCTCGGACCTCAATCTCGGTTTCGGCCGCCGCACTCTGAACTACGTCGAGCTGAAGATCGGGGCGAGCGGGGAAATCTGGAAGGGCGGCACGCTCGGCGTGACGGCATTCTATTCGCCCGACTACCAGCTCGAATCGGGTCCGACCTGGACCATCGAGACCGGGTTCGTGCAGACCCTGTCCGCGCACTGGGGGGTCACACCCTCGGTCGGCGCGCTGCTCGGCTATCAGACCAATTCCGGCACTGCCAGCTATCGCTTCTCCTTCGGCAACGGCGATGACGAGTATCTCTACTGGAATGCCGGCCTGACGCTGGGCTTCCTGGAGAAGTGGTCGCTCGACCTGCGATACTGGGATACCGACGTCTCGGACAGCTTCAATTTCTGCTCCCTCAGCACCTTCCAATGTGGCGAGCGCTTCGTTGCCACCTTGAAATTCACCTATTGACTTGAAAACGGAGCTCTTCAGCGGCGTCCGGGCCCCTTGCGGGGCCCGATCCATTTTGAGGGTCGAGGAAAATCAAGGTCCGAGGAGGACGGCAAAACCTCCCAGTTCCCAGGAAGCAAAGAGGACTGCACCTCCGGCCAATACCCAGCCGCACCAAGCCATGGCGTCAGCAATCGCCCGCCTGTGCCGAACAAGGCAGGGGAGGGCAAAGCCGAATGGAACGTGCCTGGGCGGTCCACGATAAGCAGCCTGCTGCCGTCCCTGCCCGATCGCTCGCATGATAACCCCTACGGTTGTCGCGGCCGGAGTCGTCCTGCCAGTATTGGGAACCTCGCAGAACCCGGGGAACGTGGAAAGCGAGGTGCGGAGGGCGGCCAGTGGACGGCCGACCTTTATCCGCGCAATCCACAGCGGCGGGGAACACCTCGGCTACTCCTTTGGCGCACCGGCGCGCACCGGGGGTACGTACATGCGGTCGGCCGAGCAGAGACGGCGCTGGTCTTCGTTGCGGCCGCAAGGGCGGAACGCTCCCGCCTTGGTGAAGCAGATGCGCACCTCTCTAAGGCGATTGCCGGCACCGCCGCACTGCACCGACATCATGTCCGGCTTGAGCTCGGGGTTGGCGGCGAGAAAGTCGCCGACCAGCTCGCTGACACCGACGAACATGCGCTCATCCGTCAACCGCACGAAGCGGGGTGGAATCTTGACCTTCTCGTAGAGCTGGCGCGACAGCTTGAAGTAGTCGTCGACGCCGAGCCCCGAGCAGGTGCCGTGCTTGCGGTACTGGTGGAAGACGAGCTGCTTGCTCGGCATGATGTCGAGCATGCGGTCGGCGACCGGACCGGGCACCCAGCCGCGGTCGTCGCTCTTGCAGTCGTGCGGCCAGCCGCGCTCGAATTGGGGCCACAGCCCGTGCAGCACGAACGCAAAAGGTCGACCGCTCTTCGCGTTGCATTGCGGGTCGTTGCGCCTGTCTCCGGCGTCGGCGCAATAGGTTGGGCTCCACGACAGCGCCAGCACGTAGTAGTCGAACACGCCGGGCTCGTTGCGTTGGGCCAGAGCCTGGGTGCCGGCAAACCCGAGGAAGACGAAAGCAATCGCAAGCTTGACGATCCTGGCATGCAGCATGGGGTTGATCCTCTCTCGGCGACCCGTCATCCCGGAAGCCGAGCCCCGCAGGGGCGAGGCTATCCGGGACCTCGTGCCGCAAAATGGAACCTAATGCCCCAACCATGAGGGGGCTACGGCTCGGTGATATCCGACCACAGATCCCTCCAGGATGGGTTCTTCCCTTCAATAAGTGCAATCTTCCAATCTCTCCGCCAGCGCTTGAGGCGCTTCTCCCGTGCGATCATCGCGCCGCGAGCTTCGCCAAGATGCGCGCCCAGCTGCGCGCGCCCTTGCGGAAGGAGGAGAGGTTGTACTTCTCGTTGGGCGAATGGATGCGATCATCGTCGAGACCGAAGCCCACCAGCAGGCTGTCCATCCCCAGCGCATCCTTGAACGCCGTAACGATCGGGATCGAGCCGCCGACGCCCATGAGCGCCGCCGGCCGGCCCCACTCCTCCTCCAGCGCTTCCGCGGCACGGGCAATGAACGATGCCTTCGGATCGAAGGCGATGGCGGCCGACCCGCGCGTGCTGATGAATTCGGCACGGGAATCGGCGGGCAGCCTTGCGATGACGAACTCCTCCAAGGCCTTCTGCACCTTGTCGGGGTCCTGTCCCGGCACCAGCCGGCAGGTGATCTTCACCGACGCCTTGGAGGGTATCACGGTCTTGATGCCAACGCCCTGGTAGCCGCCGGTGATGCCGTTGAACTCCACCGTCGGCCTGGCCCACAACTGCTCCAGCACGCCGTAGCGCTTCTCGCCGGCGGGCGTGTTCAAACCGACCCCGCCCAGATATCTGCCTGGGTCGAAACCAAGACCATTCCACTGCGCAACCTGCTTTGCGGAGGGCTTCTTGAGGCCGTCGTAGAAGCCGGGTATGCGCACCCGCCCGCTGGCGTCGTGCATCTCGCCCAAGACCTTCACCAGGGCGCGAATGGGGTTCATGGCCGCGCCGCCATAATTGCCGGAGTGCAAATCGCGGCTCGGCCCCGTGACGATGAGCTCGGTGGCGGCGAGGCCCCGCAGCTGGGTGGAGATGGCGGGGGTATCCTTGTCCCATTGCCCGGTATCGCAGACCAGAGCCAGATCGGCCGTCACCTCTTTGCCGTACTTGGCGAGGAAGCCGGGCAGCGAGGGCGAGCCGCATTCCTCCTCGCCCTCGATCAGGACGCTGATAGGAATCGGCACCTGGCCGGCCGTGCTCCTCCAGGCCCTCACCGCCTCGAAGAAGGTCATCAGCTGGCCCTTGTTGTCCTCCGCCCCGCGCGCAACGATGACCTTGCCGTTTGCCTTCTCGGTGGCGATGCGCGGCTCGAACGGGGGCGACTTCCAAAGTTCGAGCGGGTCGGGCGGCTGCACATCGTAGTGGCCGTAGAAAAGCACATGCGGGCCACCGTTCTTGACCGCCCCGTTGTCATGACCGACCACCATGGGATGGCCCGTGGTGGCCACCACCCTGGCGTCGAAGCCCAAGTCGTCGAGCAGGCGCGCGCACCACTCCGCGGCGGTCCGGCATTGCGGCTTGAACGCGGGATCGGTCGACACGCTCGGGATGCGAATGAGCTCAAACAGCCTCTCGATCGCCTGCTCGTGCGTTTGATCGAGCGTTTTCAGGACTTTGGGAAGATGGGCGTGCATCGGTCCACCTGTAGCTTGCGCAAATCGGCGGGCGCGCAGAATAGCGGTCGGCACAGGCACCCTGTCAATCGCTGCCAAGATCGCCGCTGCGGCTACGCCCGCATGGCGGTGCGGACAAGCGCGCTCACGTCGGAACTGACCTTGATGAGCGGAGCAAGCACCCGGTGGAGTGGACCCTTCTTGATCAGCAGGTCGTGCAGGACGAGATAATCGATCCCGGTGGCGAGGAAACACGCCATTGCGTCCTGCGGCGTTTCGACGATCGGCTCACCCTTTACGTTGAAAGACGTATTCAGCAGCACGGGCACCCCCGTCATGGCCTCGAATGCCTTGAGCAACCGGTACAGAGGCGCATTGGTCTCCGCCTCGACCGTCTGCACGCGCGCCGTGCCGTCGACGTGAACAATCGCGGGAATCCTGTCCCGCCACTCGGGGCGGACGCGCTTGGCAAGCAGCATGAAGGGAGATGGCTCCTCGCCTTCGAAGACTTCGTTCGCTCGCTCGGCGAGAACGATCGGGGCAAACGGCCGGAATGCCTGCCTGTGCTTGACGCGGCTGTTGAGGATCGCCTTCATCTCGCCCTTGCGCGGATCGGCCAGGATGCTGCGGTTTCCCAGTGCGCGGGGTCCGAATTCGGAGCGGCCCTGAAACCACCCGACCACATACCCCGCGGCCAATACCTTTGCCGTATCGGCACAGATGTCAGGGCTCGGCGCCTTTCTGGTAGCCATGCGAACAAGCGCCGGGTCGGTGGCCGCCTGCACCTGCTCGTCCTTGTAGAGCGCGCCCCAATAGGCGTGCGTCATGACGAATGAGCGCGCCGCCTTCTTGACCGCCAGATGGCCATAGTAGGCGCAGCCAATGGCAATTCCGTCGTCGCCTGCGGCCGGCTGAATCCAAACATTGTCAAAGCCTGCCTCCCGCGCAATCCGCCCGTTGGCGACGCAGTTCAGGGCCACGCCGCCTGCCAGGCAAAGGTTCTTGGCACCGGTGGTTTCGCGCAGCCAAATCGCCCGCGCCAGCAGCACGCGCTCGGTGTCGTCCTGGACCCGCCAGGCGAGGTCTTTCCAGTGCTGCATCGATGGGCTGTCGTCCCATTTCTCTCCGCTCTCGCCTTCCGACAGCCATGGCTGGTTGAACCTGGTGGTCCAGACGGGAACCTGCAGCTCGCCGTTGTCGAGCGCCATGAGCGGCTCGGCCTCGTTCGGCCGGCCGTACGGAGCCAGGCCCATCAGCTCGCCGCACTTGTTCCAGTCCCCGAACACGTAGCTCGAGGCCCGGCTGTAGAGGGCGCCGAGGCCCGGCATGTTGTAGAATTCATCGCTCAGGAAGCCGCGGCTCGGCTGCAGCCAGACCTTCTTCAGGGTCTCGATCCTCGACCCTTCGAACCGGTAATAGCTCTCCGACTCGCGCGCCAAAGCCGCAACGCTGCTGGCCGGCGGATACGTTTCCGAGATGTCCGAGCTGTAGTTGCCAACTCCGTCCACAACCATGATGACGCCGTCGTGGAAGGGACAGGGCGCGAACGCACTATAGGCGTGCGCAAGGTGATGCGAGACCGTCACGACCTTGCTTGAATTCGAGAGAAACAAAGGATGCTGCGTCGCCTGTGTGCGCTCCTTTTCGTTCAAGAAGAATGGCGCCTCTTGGGGCAGCAACCGCTGCTCCATCTCGGCAACTGGCAGAATGTAGCAGTTGCTAACGATCAGATCGACGTCATCGAGCGAAATGCCCTCCGCGTTGAGGCAATAGTCGACGACTTCCTTGTAGAAGCCGCTGGCGTGCTTCTCGCGCGTGATACGCTCTTTGGCGATGGCGAACGCAATCTCCCCATCGCGGAGCAGACAAGCGCTGACATCGTGGTCGTACGTGTTCAGCCCAAGGATGTAGGTGTGCTTGCTTGGCATCGCTCGTTCAGCTGCAGCAAACGTGGCGTGTTTGTGTAGCCTGGCCGCCCCGACGTGATCGGTACGATTTTGCGGTCTCGCGCCAGCGCGTCAAGTCGGATCGGGATCGGATGAACTCTGGAACCATGCTGCCGGCCTTGGCGTTGACGGGTGCGGTGACTCCATTGTCGCGGTGTGTGCTGAGCGTGTGATCGACTCACGGTGCCGATGATGTGAGTGCGGAACCATACCACAGGCGCAACCGCGAGATGCAAAGCGGCTTGACCGCCACTTTGTGTCCCCCCTACAGTCTCGAGCAGCGCCGGAGCGAAGAATTGAAGCGAGCGGGAGGTCGCAGAAACGAGGAGGACCAAAATGCGAGGAGGAATAGCGGCCAGGTTGCCGACGCGGTTCTTGGCCGCAGCGGCCTTGGTTGCAGTGTATTTTGTCGGCGCGCTTCTGCCCTCTAGCGTCCTTACCAGTACAGCCGCAGAGGCTCGAGGTCGCGGACGTGGCCGTGGTAGAGGCCGTGGTAGAGGCCGCGGTCGCGGCAGAGGTCGCGGCCATCTCTACTTCTTCGGCGGTGGCCTTGGGTATTGCAGCTACTGGGCCAACGTCTGTGCGAACCGCTGGGGTTGGCGCAGCGGTGGCTTCTACCGCTGCATGTGGCGCCACGGTTGCTAGCCCGTGCAGGCCGGGCGAGGTTGCGCGGATCGTGCGAAGCCTCGCCTGGCTGTATGGTTGGCGTTCCCGACGGGGACGCGGCGCCGCCTCCTCCCCTGATGGCGCTGAAGGCTCCTTAGCGCTCGGGGGTCGGCCGGGCCTAGGCGTAGAGTTGCAACACCTCTTTCAGCGGACAGGTACGAGCCGTGTCGCTGCCTATCGCGACAGGTCGTGGCTTGTCGTGGGCCGCATGTCGCAAGGACGGCGCAGGCGAGGGGAGCCACCCCGAGCTGTCGCCAGCCGGGCGGACGGCTGGTCAGCTGTTAGCCCCAAGTTCAGATGTCCCCTTTGAGCAAAGTAGAGATGTCCCTATTCCGCTCCAGCGCCAGACGCCTCCTTCCGGTTGTGCACGCAAGGCTCTTCCCTCTGGTCAAGGCAGGTAGATTCTCGGAGAACTTCGTGTGGCCTGGTCCGCTTGTCCGACAATATCGTCGGCCGGCCGGCCATGCTAGTCGCCCAGCCGCCGGCGAGGAACTGTCTGTCCCCGCCACCCCCGCCATGCTCATGCACCGTTGGCAAATGCCAACGCCAGGCACAACGGGACGCGGCATGGTCAGCCTCGGTTGGGTCAACGGAGGATGGCCATGCGCGATGGGATCTCTCATTCATGTTCATCGGTCACGGCCCCACGAGCAGAGCCCACGGGCTGGATCAAGCTCGCAGGCCGGCGGCGACACCACTCTGCGTCCCCCAGCGCCGATGCCTGCCGCTTCCCGTGGCATCGTGCGCTAACAGGCGCGTTTGCTGGCTTCCTGGCCTACGGCTTGTGGGGAGCAGCAGTGAACTTTGAGCACGGCCTTGGGACCGCGCTCAGAGTTGGCGTCGGGCAGGGAGCCTACAGTTTCTTTGTTACGTTGCTGCTCAGCCGCCTCCTTGAGGCGCTGGTGCGTTGGTCCGGCGGAAGCATCTGGGCCGCTTTCGGGCTCGGCGTGGTTGCTCTGCACGGCGGCTCGCTGACAGTACATCTCGCGATCGCAACGCCTGAGCTGGCGCTCAGCATGGCGCCGGGTCTCCTGATCGGCACCCTCTACGTGGCGGCATACCTGCGAGGGCTGGCGCGCAGTGCAAGCGGCACGCCCAGTCGGGGGGTAGGTAGCATGCGTTTCGGGCGCCTCGATCTGGTGGGGTTGCGTTCATCTGCGGCGGACGTTCGCTGGACTGCCGCTAGACGAATCTTCGAGTGCTGGCTGCCGCTATTCCCACACCTGGCAGACAAGGAGCCATCATTCGTCTTGAGGAAATACGTCGATGATCCGACGCCTGTGATGCTGCGCGCCTACTTCGCGTGCGATCGGGAGGGGCGAGACCGTGGACTGCTCATCACCCGGTTCAGGCTGGTGGAGATCGCAGGACAAGATATCGGCGTCGCTACGCTCCACGCCGGTATGCATAGCCCGGTGCGAACGCGCGATTTCGGACTACGCATCATCCGAGATCTTATCGAGTTTCATCTGCGCCATCCGCGGACGCCGCTCTACTTCGCCGAGTTGCTGACCAACCCGGCGGTCTATGTCACGCTCCGCATCATGTTCCGCGACATGATACCCGGGCACAACGCGCAGCTAGGTCCCGCGCACACCGCGATCATCGGGTGCGCTGCCGCCACGCACAACGCCGTTCCGCTCGTCGGCGGCATGCTCGGCCTCTGCCAGGCGCCCATCTCCAGTCCGAAGGTGCGTGCTGTGACCAACGACGACGCCCGCTGGTTCAGCGAGCACGTAAAGCCCGGCATGGGTTTGGTCGTTATCGCACCGATGAGCGTTGGCCACGTGCTCGGCGCCCTGGTCCACCTGCTTGCCTGGCGTGCGCGGCGCTCGCTCGGGCGGCGGCGCATTCGACGGCAGGAAGACCGCGCATAGGCCCAACGAGCGTTGGCTCATGCCGGGGAGCACCAATCCTGCCCGAGCCGACGCTCCCGGGCCATACCTCATCCAAAGCCATGGAGACTCTCATGGAGAACCTCGTGAACCTCGTCATCGTCGTCCTGCCATTCCAAGCCTGGCGCGTCGACGCCGTCGCGCTCACGGACACGCCCGGCGTGCAGTGGGCGATCATCACGGATGCCGGCAGCGTACCGCTGCTCGACACCGACCGCTTCGCATGGGTCGAGGTGGCCAATGCGTTCGATGCAGAGAGCTTAGCGGGCATTGTGCGCCGGCGTTGCGCTAGCGGCCGAGGGGTGCGGCTCGTCGCGATCCACGAAGGTGCGGTGCGCGCGACGGCACAGGCTCGCGAGCGCCTCGGCCTCGCCGGTCCCGGCGAAGCCAGCGTGCACCACTTCCTCGACAAGCCGGCAATGAAGCAGCGGCTCGCCATAAGTGCGGCCGATCTGCTGCCGCGCTGGCGCGTTTACGACACGGAGGCCGCCGCGCGTGCGCCGAAGGCCTACATCACAGATTTGCTCCACGATCCAGGTTTGCCAATATTCGCCAAACCGATCGACAGCGTCGGCTCGGAAGGGACGGCGCTGCTCGCCAACGAGCACGATATCGAGCGCTTCCTTGCCGCAGCCGGCAAGCGACCCTACGAGCTCGATGAGTACCTGCACGGGCCCGTGTACAATGCCGACGCCGTGCTCTTCGGCGGCAAGGTGGAGTGGTTCGGCGTATGTGAGCTGCTCAATCCACCGAGCGAGGTGCTGCAGCGCGGCCGTGCGCTTGCCTCCTGGACACTGCCGGCCGACGCGCCCGAGTTTGCGGCCTTGCGCAAGATGGTGGATCGCGTGATCGCGGCC
>Ga0247727_10019452_pt1 | contig 10520 bp, 10 predicted proteins | sample WisWelCaveWW1625_FD_202498 | JGI IMG/M metagenome (GOLD analysis project Ga0247727, IMG submission 202498) | Biofilm microbial communities from Wishing Well Cave, Virginia, United States - WW16-25 | ecosystem: Environmental > Aquatic > Deep subsurface > Groundwater > Cave microbial mat | place...
TATTGGAGAATTGAAAAAATGAACGTGAGCGCAGCGGAAAAATCACCCCATCGCGACAACCAAAAAGATGATGATCGCCGCCAGCTTCATGGCTTCGGATACGCGCAACAACTTTTTCGCGATATGGGCGGGTTCTCTAATTTTGCGATTTCGTTTTCGATTATCTCGATCCTCACCGGCGCGGTGACATTATACGGTTACGGCTTGAATGCCGGCGGGCCGCTGGTGATGACGTTGGGATGGCCGCTCGTTACTATCTTCACGCTCGCCGTTGCCGCCGGGTTGGCGCAGCTCGCTTCGGCCTTTCCAACTGCCGGCGCGATGTATCACTGGGCCTCGATTCTCGGCGGACCGGGATGGGGATGGTTTACCGCGTGGTTCAATTTCACCGGACAATTTGCGATTCTTGCCGGCATTTCGTTTGGATGCGCCGAATTTATGACGCCGCTGCTTGGCCTGGAAACGACGTATGCCAACAGGCTGATCGTCTATGCCGCCATTCTATGTTCGCAAGGAATTTTCAATCACCTCGGCATTCGGTTGGTCGCGCGCGGCAAGTGGACGCATCGCGGGCCGTGGCATCTCGGCAAGTGGAGCGCGCCCAATGCGGTGATCGCAACTTTATGGATCGGTTTTATCCCCGGGCTTTTCATCGCGCCGCCGAATGAACTCACCGGTTACACATTCGCCGGATTAACTGCGGTATTGCTGATTTACTATTTTGTGGAGGTGCGGCATTGGTTCCGCGGCCCGCAACGAATGGGAACGGAAGAAGAGTTGTTGCAGATGGAAAAGGAATTGGGAGATAAAACGTAAGGCGTAAAACGTAAAATGCAAAGATAAAATTCAAAAAAGATGCAAAGACGGTTGTTAATGCGGCCGCCAAAAGTCCAAAAGATACTCAAAGGTCACGCCCATCGTAATGTAATTTGACGGCCAGCCGAAGATGCCGGCGCGGTTGACGATATTGGTGCGATCCCAAATAATCGTGTTCCGCAGCTCGTAGCCGATCTCGGTCAGCGCTTTGACCACATGCACGTGAATCGGAATGCGTTGATTTTCCCACCACATATCGGCGACGTTGATCACGCAGTGGCCGCGCGGCCGCAACAACGGCAAAATGCCGGCAAATATTTCTTGCATCGCCGCGATATAATGATCGAGCCCCAGCGTTCCCAGGTCGTTCGGATCTTGACTGTATTGCTCGACTTTTAAATATTGTTGATTTTTGCGATCGCCGCCACGCCGGCTTTTGTTCAAACGGCGACGGTTCAATAAATTCGCATAGGGCGGGCTGGTCATGACCAGCGCAATCGAGCCTTCCTCCAAATAACCTGAAATGTGCCGCGCATCGGCGCGAAGCGGAATTTGCTGCGTGCGATCGGAGCAGACGTTTTCCTCTTGCGCTGCCTTTTTGATTTGCGTCAGCCGCCGTTCGCAGAATTGAACGTATGGCGTATTGATGTCGAAACCGGCGGCGTTGCGGCTGGTGTCCAACGCCGCGACCAACGTCGTGCCGCTGCCGACAAAAGGATCGAGAACCACTTCCCCTTTGTGCGTAAACAATTCGATGACCTTTCGAGCCAGAGCGATCGGATAGGTGGCAGGATGTATTTGTTTGTCCCGAATGTCACGCCCTTCATAAGCGAATTGCCAAACGCCGAGCTGCGCCTTGATCCATTCTTTCGCGCTCATGCAATTGAGATGATTTGCCGGGCAGTCACAAAGACGAGTCGAAGTAAATTGTAGTTTTTGATTTTTCCGCATATTATCTTCCGCGCCATTTATCCAATTCGCGCCGCGTTCTTTTGGTCGGCCGGCCTCTCATCTCGCGCTGTCGCCGGCGATCCGCCGTGGCTTGCCATTTCATCATCTCGATAACTTCCGGCGGCAAATCCGGCATCTTTTCATCATAAACCAGTCTGGCGTCTTTCGCCGAAAGCCCGCGGGTGGGAAGTTCTTTAATCGTGAGCGTGCGATAAACATTCTCAATCTTCACCACGATCTCATCACCGGCTTTGACTTCCTTCGAGGGTTTAGCTTCGTGGCCATTGAGCTTGACGCGGCCGAGATCGCAAGCGCGACCGGCCTCCTCCCGGCTTTTAAAGAGCCGCGCCATCTTCAACCATTTGTCGATTCGCATGAAGAAAAATAATTCATTCGCAGGCGCCATGCAAGCAAAATAATTCCCGCCGGTTTGATTTGACATCGGCGGCAAATTTTATTATCTTGGCTTGAGCAAAATTTAAATAAAGTGCATGAGTTTTATTGTGAGGAGGATCAAGCTGAAATGAAAATGTTTGCCATCTTTATCGTTCTGGCCATGGGCTGGGCTGGCTGTCAAAGCCGACGCCAACCTGCCGATATCGTATTCACGAACGGGGTCATTCACACCGGCGATGATAAAAATCCCTCGGCGCAAGCCATTGCCATTGCCGGTGATCGCATCGCCTTTGTCGGCTCAAATACCGAGGCGCAAAATTGGATCGGCGACAAGACGCGCGTTATCGATCTCGGCGGCAAAACCGTTGTGCCCGGATTTATCGACAGCCATTATCATTTCCAAAGCGTCGGCCGCCGCGCGTTTAATTTGAATCTCGATGGCTGCAAATCTCTCGAGGAATTTCTTTCTCGCATCCACAATTGGACGGCGGGCAAGCCGGCCGGTGAATGGATTACCGGTCGCGGCTGGATGGAAGAAGATTGGCCGGAGAAAAAATTCCCGACGACAAATGAACTGGATCGCCTCGTGCCGGATTTGCCGATTTATCTCAATCGCGCCGATGGTCACATGGCGCTGGTTAATTCGAAAGCGTTGGAGATTGCCGGAATAACCGCCGAAACGCCGAATCCGCCCGGCGGCGAAATTTTAAAAGACGCGAGCGGCAAGCCGAATGGATTGTTGGTTGATAAGGCGATGAGCCTCGTCACGCAACACATTCCCTCCAGCTCGCCGGAGATGCAGGAAAAGTTTGCCGTCAAAGCCAATGAAGTGGCGCTCGCTTATGGCTTGACCACGATTCACGATGCCGGCAGCAGTTGGGAGACGGTGAATTTGTGGAAGCGTTTGTACGGCGAAGAGAAATTGCAAGTGCGCATTTACGAATTCGTTCGCGGCCCCGGCGCCGAGGTTGATTCGCTTTTGCAAAGCGGCGCGCAAATCGGCCTGTTTGAAAATCATCTCACGATTCGCGGCATCAAGATTTCCATCGACGGCGCGCTCGGCTCGCGCGGCGCGGCGCTGCTCGAAAATTATTCCGATGAAAACACGCGCGGTCTCTTTCTTTTCAAAGATGAAGAAGTTTATCCGACCATCAAAACGGCCACTGCAAAAGGCTTGCAAATGGCGATTCATGCCATTGGCGATGCGGCGAATCGCAAAGTGCTCGATCTCTACGAACGCGCGTTTAACGAAGTGCCGGTCGAAAAACGTAAAATTGCCGAGCCGCGTTTTCGCATCGAGCATGCGCAAATCCTCGATGCCGCCGACATGCCGCGTTTCAAAATGCTCGGCGTGATTCCGTCGATGGAAGCGAGTCACGCCATTGGCGACTTGCATTTTGCCGTGCGCCGATTGGGATTGAATCGCTTGCGCGGCGCGTATGCGTGGCGCACGTTCATCGCTCAAGGCAATTACATTGCCGGCGGCTCCGATGCGCCGGTGGAAGAAGGCAATCCGCTGATTGAATTTTACGCCTCGGTTGCGCGTCGCGATACGACCGGTTTTTCCGCTGAAGGTTGGCATCCGGAGTTGCGCATGACCCGCGACGAGGCGCTGAAATCGTTGACGCTTTGGGGCGCGATGGCTGCGTTCGAGGAAGATTTGAAAGGCTCGCTCTCGCCCGGCAAACTTGCTGATCTCGTCGTTTTAGATCGCGATCTCATGACCGCGCCGGAGAACGAGCTTTTTCAGATCAAAGTTTTGATGACGATGGTGGGCGGAAAAATGGTTTTTACACAAAATTCATTTCGTCATCATTCAAATTAAAGGCTGCAAAGAGCATTGCATTGCTAACTCATCCACTCGCGCGCGCATTCGACGGCTTTCTTCCAATTCATATAAAGATGCTCGCGTTGCATCGAATCCATCTGCGGATCGAAACGTTTCTCCATTTGCCAATGCTCGGCGATGTCTGCCAAACTCGACCAGTAACCAATGGCGAGACCGGCGAGATAGGCCGCGCCCAATGCCGTTGTTTCCGTCACCGCCGGGCGAATCACCGGCGTGTTGAGAATGTCGGTCTGAAATTGCATCAGCAAATTATTGACGACGGCGCCGCCATCGACGCGCAATTCTGCAATTGGCGTCTGCGCATCTTCTTTCATCGCTTCGGCGAGATCGCGAGATTGGTAAGCAATCGACTCCAACGCGGCGCGGGCAATATGGTTGCGATTGGCGCCGCGAGTAAGCCCCACAATCGTTCCGCGCGCGCTGGCGTCCCAATACGGCGAGCCGAGGCCGGCAAAAGCCGGAACAAAATAAACGCCGCCGTTGTCATTGACTCTGGCGGCTAAATTTTCAATCTCGGAAGCGGACTTGATGATGCCGAGTTCATCGCGCAGCCATTGCACCGCCGCGCCGGCGATAAACACCGAGCCTTCCAGCGCATATTGCGCTTTCTCATTTCCAATCTGCCACGCAATCGTCGTGAGCAAGCCGTTCTTCGAATGATAAATTTTCTCGCCGGTTTGCATGAGCATAAAACAGCCGGTGCCATAAGTATTTTTTAACATGCCGGGCTTGAAACAAGTCTGTCCGAACAACGCCGCTTGCTGATCGCCGGCAATACCGGCAATCGGAATTTCCACGCCAAACAATTCAGGCGAAGCCACTCCGAAAATGCTGCTGCTGGCTTTCACCTGTGGAAGCATCGCCATTGGAATATCAAAATATGCGAGCAAGTCGCGATCCCATTCCAGATCATGAATATTGTAAAGCAACGTTCGCGAAGCGTTGGAGCAATCCGTCGCATGAACTTTTCCTTTAGTCAATTTCCACAACAACCAGCTATCAAGGGTTCCGAAAGCAACATCGCCGTTTTGTGTGCGTTGACGCAAATCCGGAATATGATCGAGCAGCCATTTAATTTTTGTGCCGGAAAAATAAGGATCGGGCACCAAACCGGTGCGTTGCGATATTTTCTCCGCGCCAAAATTTTTTCGTATTTCATCGCATATCGGCGCGGTGCGGCGATCCTGCCAAACGATGGCGTTGTGCACCGGCTTGCCGGTTTGGCGATCCCACAACACCGTTGTCTCGCGCTGGTTGGTTATGCCGATGGCGGCAATATCGTGGCCGGAAAATTTTGCCTTTTGCAACGCCGCCTTCGCCGTGGCAAGTTGCGTCGTCCAAATTTCTTCGGGATCGTGCTCCACCCAGCCGGGCTGTGGATAATGCTGCTTGAACTCCTGCTGCGCTATCGCATGAATTCGGCCGTCATGATCGAAGATGATGCTTCGACTGCTCGTGGTGCCTTGATCCAAAGCGAGAATGAATTTCATTTGCCTGCTCACCAATTGATTTTGTCGCCGGGGATATCGCGTTTGACCGGCGCGTTCACATCAAAAAAATTTTTAATCTCGCGCGCAACGATTTCCGGCGTTTCCACTTGCGGATAATGTCCGGCTTCGGCAAGCTCGATCAATTCGGCATCCGGGCGATATTCAAGCAGCGCGCGGCCAATCCTCGGCACGGCCACCGGGTCTTGTTGTCCCCAAACCATTTTGAACGGCATCCGCGACTTTCTCAAAACTTCGAGCCATTCCTTTTCATGGAGTTTTCTCTCTTTTATATAGCGAATCAGTTTCGCGTAATTGCGCTTGCCGTTGTTATAATTCATCAACCGCCACAATTCGTTCAACTCGGCTGGCGAAGGAACTTTATCCGGCGCCAAGACGCTGCTGAATTGCTGCGCAAAAAGTTTGTATGAAATCAAGCGCGAAAAAATCTCGCCAATGATCGGCACTTGCAGCAAGCGCTGGCTGAGCACGGGCCGATAATATTTGAGCAGCACGCCGCCATTGAGCATCAGATAACGTGATACTTGAATTCGATTTCTACGCAGCAATTCGAGACCGACCGAATTGCCCATATCGTGTGTGAGTAGAAAGCATTTTTTGAATTGGCAAATTTCAGTTAAAGCTTCAACGACATCGGCATGCTCGAAAATAGAATAACGATGTTGAAATGGTTTATCGGAAAAACCGAAGCCAAGAAAATCCGGCAGAATTAAACGAAAGCTCGCATCAAGCTTTGGTATTAACAAATGGAAATCATAAGAAGAAGTCGGAAAGCCGTGCAGAAAAAGAATGGTGGGGGCATCTTTCGAGCCAATATCTACATAGAAAATTTTGTGGCTGTTGAATTGGAAATAGTTGCCAGGCTTGCGCCAATCTTCGTTGCCGGGTATGGTTGGCATATTTCTTCGCAAGTAGATTATGATTATGGTACGGCTATGCCAACAGCACGCATAATCGCTTTTTCAACTTGTTGCATCTGAGCCACCGTAATTTTTCCACCGAGTGGGCCGCGCGCCAAAAAGATTTTATCTAAATTTGTGATTCACTCGCATTTGGCCATTGAAGACTGCAATAAGCCGGCGGAACTTGCCGGTAAATGGACATGTGTTGGAGAAGGACGTAAGGTAGTAGAGAGTGGAACGACGATAACATCATCGGCAAACTGATTGCGCGAATCCGACGAAACAATCAATACCGGCCGCTCTTTCGTATCTCCGGGTTGACCGGGAATTTTTGCCCAATAAATTTCGCCGCGCTTTGGGAAGGTCATTTGTCATCCCATCGTTGCATTGCCTGTTCGGAGGCAAATTGCGTCCAAATGCTATCTTCCTCTATTTCTTCCGGCGTAAGAGACTTATAATATTCTTCAGTTTTTCGATCTAATTCGAGTTGCAACCATGTCTCGTGCCAGCGCTGCAATATCTTTTCGATAGCGGCGCGGCTTGAAGACAAGCCAGTATTTTTTGCAACTCTATCAAGTGCGAGCAATAAATCACTTTCCACTCGAATCGTGATCTCGGTGCTCAATGAGTTTTCCATATTTATCATGTCGTTATTCATTAAAATTTAAACGCAGAAATTAATTGTATTTAAATTTAGTATGCCGAAATTTTAAACGCAAATAAATTCTCGGCGCAATTAAAGCCTCAATTTGAAGAAGTTTTGCTCAATTGTCGCAAACTTCCTCCCAACCAGCCTCCCAATCCACCGGCACAAAAAGCTATTATTGATGAAACCATAAGTAATAACCAGGTTTTCGCGCCGGAAAGATTGGCGAGAGAACCGGCCAGCGCCAGCAGTTGCGGACTTTGATCGCCGGCAATTTTAACGACGGCGATGATAAGCCAAAAAAATGCGGCGGTCAATCCGCTCATTAAAAAACCGCGTTGGCTTGAATTCACCAGCCATCCAGTGATTAGACCGGCAAGCGCGAGGCCGCCGGCGCCGAAGATAACTCCACCCATCGAGATGAAAATGATTGCAAAAGGCCACTGTTTCCAATTACGCATTTAGTTTTTTGAAAAAATTTTGACAGTTATCAGGCTATCCTACTTCGACGGCTTTAAATTGATCGTTTCTTCAATCTCTTCTTTTGGAAGATCATCAGGATTCAGAGCAAAACGAATCGGAAAATAATTGCCTGCCAGCCACTCGTCGATTTGATCTTGATAGTGCGGCGCGCCGGGATGGCCGCTTTGGCCGCCGAAGTTGACGATGTAACCGCGAATCGGATCGCCCATTTCAACAATGAGTCGCATCGACGGGCCGTGATCGACTTCACGGCCGGCAGCGACGTTGAGCGTGTGATCTTCGCCGTCGCGCGGCAAGGGGCCAACGCCAAAATTTGGCAGATGCAAAAGATGCTCGGCGCTAATGGTGTGATAGCGCCCGTAGCGCCATTGGCGCATATCCGAACCGAACTCGGCTTGCAAACTGTCGAGGCTTGCCGAAAAAACCTGGCGCACGCGATCGTAAAGATTTTCCGGCGCAGCGGTTTGCGGATCATCGAACCATTTGGAGTCAGGCTGCTCAAGAACGAGTTGCACTATAACTCGGCGCGGCGGGTTCATATAAGATGAACCATCTTGTGAACGAAAAGGTTTGGCCCAAATCTCCCGTCGAAAATTTTCCCAGAACGCATGATAAATCGCCGGGGTCACACGGCTAACACGAAAATCAAAATCCCAAGCGCGCAAGCTATCGAGCGCTGCTGCAGCGGCGGTGCCGGTTTCGCCGGCGCCGTCGAATGCTTTTAAAATAATCGGCGTGAGTTGCCGCGCGACGATTGAATGCGCATCGAGTTGTGCGGCTTTCATATCGTCGAGGCTGATTTTGCGATCAACGCTCAACAACTCGTGAATGCGCATGCCGCGATACGGCGCTTCGAAATTCCAATCATAAAAAATCGGATAATTGTCCGGCGTGGGTTTTTGATTGCACGATTCCACGAAACCTTCGGGAGGATTGAAAGCGTGCGGCAATTTCTCAAAAGGCACAAAACTCTGCGGCGCGGGTTCGAGCAAAATTTGATCCGCCCGCGGCGAACCGGGCCACGCCTGCGCCGGATCACCGGCATGGCCGCTGGATTGATAAAGCGCCGCGGGCTTGATCGGCATCAAGCCGGCGGAATACATGCCGACGTTTCCTTGACGATCAACATACGCAAAGTTCTGCGCCGGCGCGCCGTAGTTTTTGAGCGCGGCGCCAAAGTCGGAAAAGTTTTTCGCACGATTGAGATCGTAGAAAACACGCCATTCATTGCCGGAAATATGGCCGGTCCAACGCATCGCATAATCGACGCCGTCACGATTGATCAGCGGACCGATGCGGCTCCAACGAATTTGAATCTCTTCCGGCGTTCCATCTTTAACCGGAATTTTTTCGGAGCGAATTTGCAATCGTTCATTTTGGCCTTCGATGTTGGCAAACTGTCCCGTGCTGTCGAGATCGATTTTGTAATAATCGAGCACATCCCAACCGCAGTTGGTGACGCCCCAGGCGATGTCACGATTGAAGCCGATGATCACATCCGGCGAGGCAGGTAACGTCATGCCATAAACATCGACGCCGGGAGCGTGCAGATCGACTTCGTACCAATAATTCGGCAGATTATGGCCGAGATGCGGATCGTTGGCGAGCATCGCGTGTCCGTTGGCGCTTTTGGTGGCGCCGACCGCCCAGTTGTTGCTGCCGAGCATCGTCATATCAGCGGCATCGTGATCATCAAAGTTTACGTTTCGTAGTGATGCCTTCAGGCTGTGCGAGTCCTCAAGGCTGCTCCTAAAGGAGCTACTACGAACGTCGCGGAAGAGGCCGGGATAGATCGGCGCCGGACAACTATTTTCAATGAAGTATAATTCTTGCAAAACTTCCGGCGGATAGGCGCGGCGCAAACGATCAAACGCGAGTTCCTGACTATACCAGGCTAATTGACGCGCCATGTATTTGAGCAAATAAGCGCTGTTTTGCGGCTGCCATTTCGTCGGGGCAAAATTCAAAAGTTTAAATTCAAGCGGATAGCTGGCCGGTGCGAGCTGCTCGATAAAATAGTTGATGCCGTCGGTGTATTTTTGCAAAGTTTGATAGGCGGGATGGGAACGATCCGCCGCAGCAAAAGCGCGGTCCGCAGCATCACGAAATCCATTTTCTAAAAAAAATCGATCAGAAGGTAAGGCCAACGGCCCCACGACTTCGGACAATCGACCTCGGACCGAACGCATGATCATTTCCATTTGAAACAATCGCTCGCGCGCATGTAAATAGCCAACCGCAAAAGGCAAATCTTCAGCTTGCTCGGCAAATACATGCGGCACGCCGCGCCGGTCGAGCAGGATTTTTATCGATCCTTTTAAAGCCGGAATCGTTTTTTCTATAAATGAGGCGTGAGTAAAACCGGCTGCCGGCTGGAGAAATCCCCGCAGCGGATCAAAAAATTTCGCCGGCGGCGGCAAGCTGCCGAGTGGGCAATGAATCAACACCAAGTAACCGGCCAGCAAACTTGCCGGCAAAAAAATTTTGAGCGCTTGGCGCATAGTTCCGGAATAATTACGGTGTGTGCTTTTGTTAAAAAGAATTGCGCACAATCTGAACAAAATACGGCAAAAAGTCAAGAACTTTTCCGGAATTTTTTTTTCGCAAATAAATGCTGTTGACAAAGGCGGCATTTTTCGTTATAATAATGATGTTTTGCCCAGGTCGAAGCGAAGGTTTTTTATTGGCTTTCAGTTGATACTCCCGGCAACTGAAAATTTTTTAAATCAAACGGGAGACGAAATAACATCCACAAGGAGGTTTATATGTATCGCAAGACGCGGGTATTGACCTGCATGTTGGTCATCATCGGTGTGTTGATGTTTGGCGTTGTCGCTTTCGCGCAAGAGCATCCGGAGCATCCAGCGAAACAAGAAGTGAAAAAGGAAAATGCGGAGCATCCGGCAAAGGAAACGGCCAAAGCGGAGCATCCGGAACATCCGGCGAAGCAAGAGCATCCTAAGAATAGC
>Ga0247727_10019453_pt1 | contig 10519 bp, 10 predicted proteins | sample WisWelCaveWW1625_FD_202498 | JGI IMG/M metagenome (GOLD analysis project Ga0247727, IMG submission 202498) | Biofilm microbial communities from Wishing Well Cave, Virginia, United States - WW16-25 | ecosystem: Environmental > Aquatic > Deep subsurface > Groundwater > Cave microbial mat | place...
TTGTCAAGGCGATGCTCCAGAAACCGTCGGTTTTACTGATGAAAGCGCAAAAACCCGTATTCAGCTTCACTTGAGATGTTCGGTTTTTCACCCTAGTTTTGAAAAATCCCTTTATTTCGAAGAGATTGGAATGATGAAGGGGGCAGAATGAAAATCAACGATTGGCATGATTTTAATAAATTCCGAACCAACGAGTTGACAACTTTGAGATTCTTCAAAGACGACTCTTCCCTTCAAGAAGAATTTCCGTCACTGGCTACACAGGCGTATGCATCTTATTATCAGTTGTCAAATGTGAGAACTCCTTTTAGTTTTGAGACCGAAATAGAGATTCGAATTGATAAAAAACAAGGACACGCACACGTAGGTGTAAACTCTTTTTACGATGATTTCAAAAATTTCGTAGGCTTATCTTATTATTTGGCCGTCTGTGAAGTTAAATCACCTCGTCATCGTCTGCTCAGAAAATATCATTTTGATTATGTCTTAGCTGAAACTTATCGGCGCCAACCTCATCCTATCTTTCATCTCCAATACGCTGGCAAGTTATCAAAACGCCTTCAAGATCTACAAATTGAACACGAACATCTGGATGCTTGGTTGTCTGAACCAAGATTATTTTTCACGCCCATGTCTCTCGCTTTATTAGTAAATATTGTTCTAAAGGAATTTCCCAATGAAAGAACAGAAAAGATAATTGAGAGATCTGATTGGCGAAAATTAATCATAGATAATGAGAATTTCTTGCTGGCGCCATATTACGCGTGCTGTCACAATTTCATTTCCAGACCACAACGAACCCAACTCTTTACTAACGAATTCTGTTATGGAAATTGACAAATTAGAGGATATTCGTCGAAACGGAAAATATTACACACCGAAAACGCTCGCTGAATTTCTTGTGAAACCTCTGATTCGAAGTACAACAAGATCTGTCTTAGACCCGGCTTATGGCGATGGGGCTTTATTATTAGCCGTAGACAAAGTTTCACACGAGAAGGGGTTTCATCCTTTTGTTCAATTATATGGTTGTGATAAAGCGCCCGTAAATGGTTTATTGCAGATGATTCCTGCATCGCAGCTTGTGAAAGAGAATTTTTTCAGATACAAGCCGGAAAAAAAGTTTGATCTCGTACTTATGAATCCGCCTTATGTGCGCCATCACTTTATGAGTGAGAGTGCCTGGTCATTATATCAAAAAACCACCACCGAAATACTTCAATTAAATTCATATTCGGATTTGTGGGCTTACTTTCTTATTAAAGCCACACAACATCTAAAGAAGTCAGGAAACATTGGCGCTATATTACCGTGGGCGTTTTTACAAGCAGAGTACGCTCAGAATATTAGAGTTTGGTTGGCAAACAATTTTGGCCGTATTAAGGTTCTCGCTTTAGGTTCAAACTATTTCGATGCCGCCTCGGAACGAGTGCTGTTATTGTGGCTGGAAAACTATGGCGAAAGAGTGGAAGAGATTAGCTACGGATATTCATATCAAATAGAGCATGAAATCAACTACTATAAAATTAACAAAGAATCTTGGGAAGCCCCAGCAGTAGTGGTTAGTGAAAAAAACGATATCGAAGCAATCCTACAGACTTATACTAATAGCTATGGTTTTGTAAGATTTAATAGCCTTGCCAATGTTAGAATCGGCGTTGTTACTGGTGCTGATGAATTTTTCATCGTCAATAAAAACAATGCTGATGAACTTGATTTGCCGGATGAATGTTTAATACCCATACTAAAGAGCTTTAGGGAATTTGAAGGTTCAAACATGAATGGGAGAACCCTTACCAATATGCTTTTATTATTTTCTAAAAGCAATTCTAGAGAAGTTCAGCGCTATCTTCGTGCTGGTCGAAAAAAAGGCTTTCATCGCAGATCGCATTCTGTGCGAAGAAAGCCTTGGTATTGTGTTAATCCCGGAGAAAAACCCGATGCCTTTTTTCCATATCGCTGCTCACATACACCTTATTTGATGATTAATAATCGAAATATACAATGTACAAATTCAATTCACCGAATATATTTCGATGAAACCGTTTCAGAGAGTCAAATAAAGTGGATTCAATTAACTTTGCTCTCTGTACCAGGGCAATTATCCTTGGAAGCGAATTCAAGAGTGTATGGTGAAGGCGTCTTGAAAATTGAGCCGCGATCGCTTAGCAATGCAATTGTCCATAAAGGCAAAGGAAGGCTTTCCGCGAAAGATTATAAGCATGTGTCTAAATTGTTGGCCACAAATCAAAAAGAAGAAGCTGTAAAATTGGCTACTGAAATCGTTAATGATATTCTTGAAATACCTTTAGATCTTTCTGATTCTGCTAGAATTGTTTTAGCCGAACTAAAAAATCGCAGATTGCATAACGGAGATTCAATATCTTGCAGTTCAGCATAAAATGAAGTTACATAATTCTGGCTATCGTTGAAAGCTTTTTACCTCTCCCAATTGTATTTTAATAGAAAAAGATTTTCAAATATAAAATGTCAAAGCCGACTGCTATCTTCAAAATCGACCTCCACACCCACGTCCTGCCGGAGCATTGGCCCAATCTCAAGGAGAAATACGGCTACGGCGGTTTTGTCAATTTAGAGTATCATTCCGCAAGGCCTGGCTGCGCGCGGATGATGATTGATGGAAAGTTTTTTCGTGAGATTCAGGAAAATTGCTGGAATCCGGAAACGCGAATCAAAGAGTGCGCGCAACATCGCGTCGACATGCAAGTGCTCTCGACGGTGCCGGTGATGTTTAGTTATTGGGCGAAACCGGCGGATGTGCTTGATTTGTCAAAATTGCTCAATGACCATATCGCGAGTCTCGTTGCGGCTTATCCGAAAAGATTTATCGGCTTGGGCACGGTGCCGATGCAAGCGCCGGATCTCGCCATTAAAGAATTAGAAAGGTGTGTTAAAAGTTTGGGATTGGCCGGCATTCAAATCGGCACGAACGTGAATGGCCGTAATTTGAATGAACCCGAGCTTTTTCCGGTTTTTCAAGCTGCCGAAGAGTTGGGCGCGGCGATTTTTGTGCACCCGTGGAATACACTTGGCCAAGATCGCACGCAACAATACTGGCTCTCGTGGCTTGTCGGCATGCCGGCGGAAACTTCGCTGGCGATTTGTGCGATGATTTTCGGCGGCGTGTTTGAGCGTTTGCCCAAATTGCGTGTTGCTTTCGCCCACGGCGGCGGCGCGTTTCCGGCGACGATTGGCCGCATCGAGCAAGGCTTTAAAATGCGTCCCGATCTCTGCGCCGTCGATAACAACGTCAATCCGCGCGAATATCTCGGCAAGTTTTATCTGGATTCGCTCGTGCATGATCCGGTGATGCTGAAATATCTCATCGATCTGGTTGGAGAAAATCGCGTCGCGCTCGGCTCGGATTATCCGTTTCCCCTCGGCGAAATCGAGCCGGGCAAGCTCATCGAATCGATGCCGGATTTGAGTGAAGCAGCCAAAGCGAGATTGCTTGGTGGAACGGCTTTAGAGTGGTTGGGATTAGAAGCAAATCATAGCTTTCAAAAAACTTATCTTAACGGATTAAAAACGACCAACGGATAAAGCCTTATCCGTTGGTCGTTTTCTAATCCGTTGGGCATGATTCCTTTTCGAAATATGAAAATCGATTTTAAAACCAGTAATGCCTTTGCTATCGAAATGGACGCCCAAGATCCATTGGCAAAATACCGTGAACGCTTTCATGTCCCCAAAACCAAAGACGGCGGCGATTGCATTTATCTCTGCGGCAATTCATTGGGATTGCAGCCTAAATCCGTCCGCGCGTATGTCGAGCAGGAATTAAAAGACTGGGAATTGCTCGGCGTCGAGGGGCATTTGCAGGCGAAGTATCCGTGGCTGCCGTATCATGAATTTCTCACTGAACAAACGGCGCGGCTTGTCGGCGCGAAACCGCTTGAAGTCGTGGTGATGAATTCGCTCACGGTGAATTTGCATTTGTTGATGGTTTCATTTTATCGCCCGACGCCGCAACGGCATAAAATCGTCATCGAGGCCAACGCGTTTCCTTCGGATCAATACGCCGTGCAGTCACAGATAAAATTTCATGGTTTCGATCCGAAAACTTCGTTGGTTGAGTTGCAGCCGCGCCAGGACGAAGTGAATCTTTGCACCGATGATATTGAAGCGTTCATTGCAAAGGAGGGCGACTCCATCGCGCTCATCATGCTTGGCGGCGTCAATTACGTGACCGCCCAGGCATTTGAAATGAAGCGCATCACGAAAGCCGGCCACGCCAAAGGTTGTGTGGTTGGATTCGATCTCGCGCATGCCGCGGGAAATTTGCTTTTGCGCTTGCACGATTGGAATATCGATTTCGCTGCGTGGTGCAGTTACAAATATCTCAATGCCGGTCCCGGCAGTCTCGCCGGATGTTTTGTGCATGAACGGCATGCCAACAAACCGGAGTTGCCTCGTTTCGCCGGCTGGTGGGGACACAATAAAAAAACGCGTTTTCAAATGGGGCCTAATTTCGACGTTCTCTCCGGCGCCGAAGGTTGGCAGTTGAGCAATCCGGCGATTTTACCACTGGCGGCGTTGCGCGCGTCGATGGATATTTTTGACGAAGCCGGCATGGAAAAACTTCGCGCCAAAAGCGTTTTGCTCACTGGTTGCTTGGAGTTTTTGCTCGACCAATCGCGAAATGGAAATTTCACGGTGATAACACCGCGCGATTCGGCGCAACGCGGCGCGCAACTCTCGATTCGGATACAGCAGCCCGATCCTAAAATTTGTGAGCGCCTTGCTGAACGCGGCGTCATCAGTGATTGGCGCGAGCCGGATATTTTACGCGTGGCGCCGGCGCCGTTGTATAATTCGTTTTTGGACGTTTATCGGTTTGTGGAGATTTTTACTCAAGAAATAACGAACAAATAGAAGCTGTCATTCCGGCGGAGTTTTTTTCAATCCAGGAAATCTTCATGTAACAAACAAGATTCTTGCAGAATGACAGCTTGGGAATGCGGTTCTGAAGTTGATAATTATGAAAAGCAAGTCAGCGAAAAAAATCACTCTGATCGGCGCCGGCCCCGCTGGCTCGTTGCTGGCCATTTATCTCGCCCAGCGCGGCTTTCACGTCGAAATTTTCGAGCGCCGTCCCGATATGCGCCAAACGCCGATCAGCGCCGGGCGGTCGATCAATCTGGCGATTTCCACGCGCGGTATTCAGGCCTTGCGCGAGGCCGGCGTGTTGGAGGCGATCATGAAAATCGCCGTGCCGATGAAGGGCCGCATGATGCACGCCGTGTCGGGCGAACTCACTTTTCAACGTTATGGCAAAGACGACACCGAAGTGATTTACGCCGTATTGCGCAGTGAATTGAGCATGGCGTTGATGAATGAAGCCGAGAAACATCCCAACGTCAAAATCCATTTCAACGAGCGCTGCACCGGAATGGATTTTAAGACCGGCGAAATTGAATTGCACGATGACGATATTATCGGTCACGCGCGAAAAGTTCAAACCGCCGTCGTGATTGGCACGGACGGCTCGGCCTCGGCGATTCGGATGGACATGCTCAAAGCCGGGCGCTTCAATTTTTCGCAACAATATTTGGAGCACGGCTACAAAGAGCAGACCATTCCCGCCGGGCTGCACGGCGAATATTTAATTGAAAAAAACGCGCTGCACATCTGGCCGCGCAAAACCAACATGCTCATCGCGCTGCCGAATATTGACGGCAGCTTTGCCTGCATTTTTTTCTTTCCCTTTGCAGGCGATCCGAGCTTTGCGAGTCTTGACCGCGAGGAGAAGGTTGCGGACTTTTTCAAAACGCAGTTTCCCGACGTGGTGCCGCTCATGCCGAATTTGCTGGAGAATTATTTTTCCAACCCGACCGGCGCGATGGTGACGATCAAATGCGCGCCGTGGCACATCGACGATAAAGCCTTATTGCTCGGCGACGCGGCGCATGCCATCGTGCCGTTCTTCGGACAGGGCGTGAATTGCGCCTTTGAAAGCTGCGCGTATCTGGCCGGCTGCATCGACCAACACGGCGACGACTGGCAAAAGGTTTTCACTGAATTTGAAAACTTGCGCAAGATCAATACCGACGCCATTGCCGAGCTGGCGTTGGAAAATTTTGTGGAAATGCGCGATCACGTTGCCGATCCCAAATTTCTTTTTAAGAAAAAAGTCGAGCAAGCGTTGCAGCAAAAATATCCGGCGCTTTTTATCCCCAAATATTCGATGGTCACGTTTCATCGCCTGCCGTATTCTGTGGCACTCTCGCGCGGCAAAATTCAGGATCGCATTTTAACTGAACTGTGTGGATCGATTGATCGCGTTGAGGATTTGGATTGGGAAAAAGCCGATCTGCTGATCAAAAAAGAATTGCGGGACTTACCAATTCAATAGGAGAGCGAAATGTCAACGTTTATGATGGTATCGGGAATTTGCATTTGGGGGCTGGCGGCGAGTGTCGTTCAATTTGCCGCCAAAGACGCTGCCGAACCAGCGCAGGAAACTGCGATGGATCCGGAAAAGCGGCTGAAGGAATTGGGCATTGCGCTGCCCACGCCGCCGGCGCCGGCGGCAAATTTTGTTCGCGCCGTCCGCAGCGGGAATTTGGTTTTCTTGAGCGGACACGGGCCGCGAAAAATGGACGGCAGTTACATCACCGGAAAAGTCGACCGCGAGATGAGCCTCGAGCAGGGCCGCGAAGCGGCTCGTTTGACCGGGATAAATTTGCTGGCGTCGCTCAAAGCTGAGATTGGCGATCTCAACAAAGTCAACAGAATCGTCAAAGTGCTCGGCATGGTCAATGCGGGCGAGTCGTTTACCCAACATCCGCAGGTGATGAACGGCTTTTCTGATTTTATCGTGTCCATCTTTGGCGAGCGCGGCAAACATGCGCGCTCGGCGGTCGGCATGGCCTCGTTGCCCAATAACATGGCGGTGGAAATTGAAATGATTGTGGAAATCAAATGGTAAATTCAATTTGGGTTTCCATGGTCAACGCCGCATGGTTTGGCGCTTACGGCCACGGCGAAGGCCCGCATTTGCTCGGCTATCCGGCGGAGATCGATTGGAATACCGTCGAAACGGATTTCCAAAAATGCCGCGAAAATTTTGTGCAAGTGGTGCGCGCTTTCATTTTTGAAAATCTCGATGGCTGCTTGAAAATCGGTTCCGTTTGGGATGTCGCGCCGGAGACGCTATACAATCTCGATCGTTTGAAACAGCTTTTGATTCGTTGCCTGGGCGCAAGACATGACCCAGTTCAACAATTATATCTACGGCACGTCCAATCAAACCCTCGCTTATTTGATGAACGGCGAAGCGAATGATTGGTTTTATGGCGAGCAGATCCAGAAAGGCAAGATCTTTGGTTACACGCCGGAAGTCGGCACGGCCGCCGACGGATTTTGGCCGACGCAAGCTCGCATCATTCCGCTGGCGGATGAAAATGTTTATCCGAATTTGGTTTTGGCCGCGGGCGTGAGCGATGTTACGACGCCAATCATTTCGAATGAAACGGCGGCCAATATTACCGGCAGTAGCGCGCTCATCACCTGGACCACCGACGAAGCGGCCAATTCCGTGGTCGAATATGGCTTGACCACCGGTTACGGCAGCAGGGCCGGCGATACGGCCGAGAATACCGCGTACGTCACCAGTCACAGCGTTTCTCTGAGCGGCCTCGCGGCCAACACGCTTTATCACTATCGCGTCAAGTCCACCGACCCGATGGGCAATACCGCAACGTCGGTCGATCATACTTTCCAAACCGGCGGTGCCTTCAGCTATGCGCCTTCCGCCACGACGATTTTGCAGGGAAGCTTGAACTCGGGAAGTTACACCAATCTGGCCACGAACAACGCCAGCTACTATGTGGTGAATTCCACGACGAGCGGCACACGGAAAACGGACTGGTACGGCAGTGTCACCGTGTCGGAAGCGCCAAGCAGCATCACGAAACTGACCGTGACGTATGATGGAAAAAATTCCAGAAATGTGACGCAGACACTTCATCTGTACAACTGGCCCTCGGCCGCGTGGACGCAGATCGATTCACGCACTGTCGGCAATTCGGACGTCACGATCACCAACGTGCAGACTTCGCCGGCGAACTATGTTTCCGCCACCGGCGAAATTCGGCTGCGGGTTCTCGGCACCGGCACGAATAAAAATTTCACTTGTTCCGGCGACTATATGCAATTCACGGTAGAAACCTCAGGAACGAGCATTTCCAAAGCGGTTGCGCTCAATGCCGCCGCGAACGCGCCAGCATCATTCAAGCTCTATCCGAATCATCCAAATCCTTTTAATCCCACCACGAACATTCGTTTTGTGCTGCCCAATGTGGCGCTGGTGAAGCTCACCGTCTACGATATGCTTGGTCGAGAGATTGCCCAGCTCGTGAATAGCCAAAAGCCCGCCGGCAAGCACGAAGTTCTCTTTGACGGCGCCGCGCTCACCAGCGGGATTTATTACTATCGGCTCGAGGTGCAGAGCTTGACGGAGGCGAAGAGGTTTGTGGAAGTGAGGAAGATGGCGTTGCTGAGATAAGAGGCGTAAAACATCAGGCGTGAGTAAGCTCACGTTTTACGCCTTACGTTTTACGATAAATAAAACGCCACTTGTGCGGTCATTGCGCAAGTGGCGTTTTTGTTTCATTGATTATTTTTGAGCTAAATTTTCTTTCAGCGCAAGTCCGTCCCGTCTTCTCAGCATATTTAAAAAACCGCTTGTTTGCAAAATTTTTTTATTAAATTTCAACCTTCACATTTTACGCCTCAGGGCTATAAAAAATAAAGTTTACAGTAAAATTGCCATTGCGGGCGACATAGGAGCGAGGAATCTTTATTTCACACAGATTCCTCACTCCGCTTCGCTCCGTTCGGAATGACAACAAAAACACTCTTCGCCGGACGCCCTTCTCCCTACGGTTTCTGCGCAAGAAGATGGTCAATAATTTCCTGAATGAGAAACGGCAAATTCGGCTGTGTGAATGATAAACCGGCAGCGGGAATGCGGTGATGTTTGAGGTCTGGCGGGATGTGCTTGTGATGCGGATGGGTGCTGGCCAAAGTTTGTTGGAGTGAGTAAACAAACTCCTCATAAGCTCGAACGGAAGTGAGCGGATTATTCATGCGGCTTCTGCTACGGCGATGAGCCTTTCATCCGTTAGCTCTTCCTTCAACGGCAAGCGGCGAAGTGAAGGAGCCAGCAATTCTCGATACGCTTTTTCCCGACGCAATTTGATCTCGTACAATCCGGACCAGTCGATAAAATCCCAGTTCTCCTCCAGTTTGCCGGCATGATAGAGCTTGTAAAAGTACGGGGTAAGGACTTTGTAAGTCTTTTCGTAGTTGAGAATGAGCGGCTCAATCGCTTGCAAGTCTTCAAGAACCGCATCGAGCGTCAAAGGTTCAGCCATGGTCGGTTCTCCATAAATGTTCAACTGGAATATACGAAAATTCAGAGAATAAATCAATGTTTAACCATTTAACCGAGTAGGAGGAGTGTCGATGCATTACGTTAAAATTTTTCCTCGTTTTAAGCCAATCCTGGCGTGGCTCGTGTGGCTGAGCTGCGCCCTCATCGTTTGGTCGGCTGCACAGGCGCAAAATTTATCAGCGGTGCCGTCCCAAGCCAGTCCGGTGAAATACAGCCAGGTGAGAGTTTATATCACGAGCAAAAGTGATATAAGCTCACTGGCTCAAGCCGGATTGGCCGTTGATCACATCGATTATCGCGGTTCTTATTTCGACGTCGTTCTCAACAACGAGGAAGTGGCGATTTTAAAAAATACGGGCCGGCGATACAACGTGCTGATCGACGACATGGAGGCGGAATATCGCAGCCGCCCGCAGATGAGCCGCGCGGAGGTGCAGGCGCTCGAAGCGCAGATGAGCCAACTCTACACGACCCCGGGCAATTTTCATTTCGGCAGCATGGGCGGCTACCTCACGTTTGCGGAAGTGGTCACCGAGCTGGATAACATGCGCGCGCTGTATCCCAATCTCATTTCGGTGCGGCAATCCCTCGGCGCGTCGCTGGAGAGCCGCGATCTTTGGATGGTGAAGATTTCCGACAATCCCGATGCGGATGAAAGCGAGCAGGAGATTTTATATACCGGCCTGCACCATGCGCGCGAGCCGCAGGGCATGACCACGTTGATCTACTTCATGTGGTACATGCTGGAAAATTACGGCACGGATCCGACAGCAACAAATCTCGTTGATAGCCGCGAATTGTATTTTGTGCCGGTGGTGAATCCCGACGGCTACGTTTACAACCAGCAGACGAATCCGAACGGCGGCGGCTTTTGGCGCAAGAACCGGCGCAACAACGGCAACGGCACCTTCGGCGTGGATTTGAACCGCAATTATGGCTATCAATGGGGCTATAATAACAGCGGCTCCAGCCCGACGCCCTCGAGCGAAACCTATCGCGGCACGGCTGCATTTTCGGAACCCGAGACGCAGGTGATGCGCAATTTCGCCCTCGGCCGCCAATTTCGGCTGGCAAACAATTATCATTCGTACGGCAACT
>Ga0247727_10019454_pt1 | contig 10519 bp, 11 predicted proteins | sample WisWelCaveWW1625_FD_202498 | JGI IMG/M metagenome (GOLD analysis project Ga0247727, IMG submission 202498) | Biofilm microbial communities from Wishing Well Cave, Virginia, United States - WW16-25 | ecosystem: Environmental > Aquatic > Deep subsurface > Groundwater > Cave microbial mat | place...
CCACGCTGACGCCGAGCCTGCAGCTCAAGAACCTCATCTTCTGGTCCACGATCGCCTTTGCGCTCACGGGTCTCGAGGCGGCCTCCTTCATGGGGGACGAGATCACCGACTCCCGGCGCACGATCCCGCGGGCGATCCTCCTCGCCCTGCCGATCATCCTCATCATCTATGTCCTGGGGACGATGGCGCTGCTCGTGGCGCTGCCGGTCGGCGCCGTGAGCGGGCTGCAAGGGATCGTCGAGGCGGCGACGGTGCTGGAGCAGCGGCTCGCCCTCACGGGGTTGACGCCGATCCTGGCCTTCTTCCTGGTGATCCACAGCCTCGGCAGCGTCGGGGTGTGGCTGGGTGCCGTGGCCCGGCTGCCGTTCGTGGCCGGCATCGACCATTACCTGCCGCCCGCCTTCGGCCGCCTTCACCGCAACTGGGGCACGCCTCATATCGCCTTGCTGACTCAGTCGGCCGTGACCGTCCTGTTCATCATCCTGGGGCAGGCCGGCACCACGGTCAGGGGGGCCTACGAGGTCCTGATCAGCATGATGGTCATCATCTACCTGATCCCCTTCCTGTTCCTGTTCGCCGCTGCCGTCAAGCTGCAGTTCAGGGCGGAGCCCGGACTTATCCGCTTCCCGGGCCGCCGGCCGATCCTCGCCTTTCTCGGCGCGATCGGCTTCCTGACGACGGCGGCGGCCATCGTCCTGGCCCTCTTCCCCGCCGCCGAAGAGCCGAACAAGGCGCTGGCGGTCTTCAAGGTGGTCGGGATGACGGTGCTGATGGTGGGGAGCGGGGTCGTGGTGTTCCGGGCGCGGACGCGGAGCCGTCCGGCGGCTACAGGCTCGCCATGATCTCGCCCTTCCGCCGCGCCATGAAATCCCGGAGGGCCGCGTCGACGGCGGGGTCGAGCGCCGGCTCCTGGTATGACGCCAGGAGCTTCTTCCAGCGCTCGGTGGCGCGGGCGTAGGCGTCCAAAGCACCCTTCTTGACCCAGGCATCGTAGGCCTCGGTGTCGGCCAGCGTCGGGTAGTAGAACTCGGTCCTGAAGTGGCGGCGGGTGTGCTCCTCCCCCAGGAAGTGGCCGCCGGCGCCGACGTGACCGATGACCTCCAATGCCAGCCGCTCGTCGTCGACCGGCACGCCCTCGAAAATGCGCGCCGTCATCTCCAGCATCTCGGCGTCGATGACCATCTGCTCGAACGACGCCGTCAACCCTCCGTCCGACCACCCGGCGGCGTGCAGGACGTAATGGACGCCCCCCAGAATGAGCGGCCACAGCATGTTCATCTTCTCCTGGCCGGCCTGGTGATCCGGCAGCTTGGAGTTGGTCAGCACGCCTCCGCCGCGGCACGGCAGCCGGTAGCGGCGCGCCATCTGGGCCGACGTCAGGACACCGAGCGCCGCCTCCGGCCGCCCGAAAGCCGGCGCGCCGGTGCGCATCTCCAGGCCGGTGAGGAACGATCCGTACATGACCGGCGCCCCCGGCCGCACCACCTGCGTCAGGACCACGGCCGCCAGCGCCTCGGCATTCTGCTGCGCCACCGCCGCCGCCAGGGTGACCGGGCTCGTCGCTCCCGCCATGATAAACGGCGTGATGATGTTGACCTGGCCCGCCTCGGCATACTCGATCAGCCCCTCGGCCATGGGACTGTCGTAGCGCAGCGGCGAGTTGGAGTTGATGATGCCGACGAGCACCGCCCGGTCGCGGATGGCGTCGCGCGGCGCGGCGCCGCCCGCCGGCCGACCGGACTTGCTCTCGATGCCGGCGAAAAGGATCGCCATCATGTCGATGTGATCCCGCGCCCGCAAAGCGCTCCAGGCGTCGCCGATCATCCCCTTGGCGCTCAGCCGGATCTGGTGGTAGAGGATGTCGAGGTGGCGCGTCTCGACCGGCAGGTCCCTGACCGCCACCTCCGGACAGCCGTGGTGCATGACGGAGAGCACCTCCGAGAGCCGCACCAGGTCGTTCTGGTCCTTCATGGTCCCGTCGCGCCGGCCGCCCTCCCGGTCGGCCACGAACGGCGGCCCGCTTACCGGCGCGAAGACGATTGCATCGCCGCCGATCGCGACGTTGTTGTCGGGATTCCGGGCGTGGATCACGAACTTGGCCGGCGCCAGGCCTGCCATCTCGGCCACGAACCCGGGGTCGAAATGGACCCGCTGCGCAGCCTCGTCCACCCTCTGCCCCGCCTTGCGCAGGAGGTCCAGCGCGCGGCTGTCCTCGAACACGACGCCCAGGTCGCGCAGCATCTTCATCGAGGCCTGGTGCACTTTCTCCTCCGCTTCGGAGGAGAGGATGTCGAGGGGCCGGAGGGTGTTCTTGAATCCGCGCATGGCAGGGTCCCTGGGGAGCGGGCCGAAGCGTAACAGAGGGCCACGCGCTCCACAAGGCGCCGCCCGTCCTGGCGCCACCCTTCTTGACGGCGCCTCCTCGTCGGAGTTAGCGTCGCCGGCCATGAGCGTCGTATTCGGGCGGCTGCGCTGGCGACGGGTGCTTCTCGCCGGATTGTCCGGCGGGATCGTGTGGCTCCTGGCGATGCTCGCGCTGTTCGGTCCGGCGCAGCGTCTCCTGACCGATCCCCGGCTCCAGAGCGCCAAGTTCATCGCCGCCTTCGCCGATCCCGTCGCCCCACCCAGGGCGGCGACGGCGCCCTGGATCATCCCCGCCGGAGTCGTAATCATCGCCACCGGATTTGCGCTCGCCTACGGGCTGGTGCACCCGGCCCTCGGTGCGACCCGGATCCGGCGTGGCATCCTGTTCGGCTTCGTCGCCTGGCTCCTGATGGTGCCGTGGTTCGAGTTCTACCTGCCGTGGAATGTCATGCTCGAACCCTGGCCACTCGTCCTGCTGGAACTGTTTTGCTGGTTCCTCGTGCTGCAGCTGACGGCCCAGGCGATCGCCTGGGCCTATGAAGGAAGGAGCCCCCGGCCAGGCTCCACGGGTGTAGCATGAAGATGCTCACCTCGGATCGAGATCACCGGCGCCAAGCGGCCGGAGCTTGCGAGCGAGCGCGACTTCCGCGACGCCTTTCCGGAATGCGAGCTCGGCGCCATGCCGCCCTTCGGCAACCTTTACGGCATGAAGGTCTTCGTCTCGGAGGACCTGGCGAAGGACTCAGACCTCGACCCACTACTGAGGTAGCCCACTGCCCGTGAGCCTCGGGCAGCCGCCGGCACGTTGATGCGCGGGCATCTGCTGGCCCTGCTGGCTCTCGCCGCGCTCGCGACCGGCGCACCGCATGCGGCCTCCGAGCCGGTCCTGGCGCCGGATCTGGCCGCCGCGGCCCGTGAAATCCAGAACGTCTGCTTTGCGACCTATCCTCCCGAGCTGCTGGCCCGCATGACGGGACGGGAGGAGCCCGTTCCTGACGACGTTCGATCCGATCCGCGCCTCCAGATCAAGTATTTGAGGACCGAAGACGTATCCACGAAAGGCCTTTTCTATCCCTCGCTGCTGGACGATCTGATCCCCGCCTTCCAGGCTGAAGTCCGTCCCGGACGGCGGTTCCTCGATCTGGGGAGCGGTGATGGACGGATCGTCTTTCTCGCGGCGCTCCTGGGCGCGGATGCTACCGGCATCGAGTACGAACGGGACCTGGATCACCTGGCCCGGCGCGCCCGCAGGCGGCTCGCCCACCTGGTTCCGATCGAACGGGCGCGGCTGCGGCGAGGCGATTTCTTCAAGGAGGACTTCTCGCGCTACGACGTCCTTTTCTACTACGGCCACGGCTCCTACCTTGAAAAGCGGCTTTTGGAGAAGATGGTCCGCGAGATGCGCGAGGGCTCCGTCGCGTTGATCGCATTCATGAGGCGCACCCCGCCGGGCCTGGAGCTCGTCGCCACACATGGAGACGTGCGTGTCTACCGCCGGGCGCCGGCAGAGTAGGCACGTGTATGATGGGGCCATGCGAGTCCTCCTCCTCTCCCCGGAGTTTCCCGACACCTTCTGGAGCTTCAAGCACGCGGTCCGGTTCATCCACCGCAAGGCCTCGTCGCCGCCGCTCGGGCTCCTGACCGTCGCCGCCCTCCTCCCGGCCGCATGGGAGAAGCGGCTCGTCGACCTGAACATCGCGACGCTTCACGAGGCCGACCTGGCCTGGGCGGACTTCGCTTTCATCGGCGCGATGACGGCGCAGCGGCAGTCGGCCCGCGCCATGATCGCGCGCTGCAAGGCGGCGGGGCTGCCGGTGGTCGCGGGAGGGCCACTGTTCACCGCCGAGCCGGAGGCCTTCCCGGAGGTGGCCCCCCTCGTCCTGAACCACGCCCACGCCCCTCTGGGAGCTGGCCCATCTGAAATCGTACGCCTCGGTGAGCGTGCAGTACGGCCGCGGCTGCCCGTACGACTGTGATTTCTGCAACGTCACGGCCCTCCTGGGCCACCGGCCCCGGACCAAAAACACAGCGCAGGTGGTCGAGGAGCTCGACCGCCTGTACGCCCTCGGCTGGCGCGGCGGCATCTTCTTCGTCGACGACAACCTCATCGGCAACCGGCGCGCGCTCAAGTCGGAACTGCTGCCGGCGCTGATCGCCTGGCAGCGCGACAAGCGCCACATCCCGTTCACCGCCCAGGTCTCCATCAACCTGGCGGACGACGAGGAGCTGCTGCGCATGATGGCCGAGGCGGGGTTCGACGCCGTCTTCGTGGGTATCGAGACGCCGGACGACTCCGCCCTCGCCGCGTCCAACAAGAAGCAGAACCTCGGCCGGGACCTGGTCGCCGACGTGAGGCGCATCCAGCGCGCGGGGATCGAAGTCTACGCCGGCTTCATCGTCGGCTTCGACTCGGACACCCCGGCGAGCTTCCGGCGGCAGGCCGACTTCATCCGGGACAGCGGCATCGTGACGGCGATGGTGGGCCTGCTCCAGGCGCCGCCGGGCACCCGCCTGCACGATCGGATGCGGCGCGAGGGGCGCCTGCTCGGAGCCATGACCGGCGACAACGTCGATGGCACGACCAACATCCTGCCGCGCATGCGGCTCGACACCCTGCGCGAGCAGTATCGCGCCCTGATCCGCCATCTGTACGCGCCGCGTCCGTACTACCGGCGCGTGCGCACCTTCCTGCGCGAGTATCGCGTGCCTCCGGTGAAGGCCCGCGCCGACGTGCAGCGCCTCCTCGCCGTCGTCCGGTCGTCGTTCCGTCTCGGCCTGCTCGGGAAGGAGCGGTTGCATTTCTGGCGGCTGCTCGCCTGGACGACCGTGCGGCGGCCGCGGCTCTTCTCGCGCGCCGTGACCCTCGCCATTTACGGGTATCACTTCCGGCGGGTCAGAGAGCTCCACATCCTCTGAAGAAGCGGAGACCTTCAGGCGACTCGCGGGGAGCCTGCGGGAACGCCCGAGACTTCTATCCGAGGATGCCGCCGATGGCGGCGGGTATGAAGGTGCGGCAGGTCGGGCAGAGAACGGCGTATCCCCGGCGCGGAAGCGAGGAGGTGAAATTCACACTGGTGCGCAGGAGACGCACGACTTGCACGCTCGAGACGCAGGTGCTGCAAGAGGGGCAGGTGGCGGGTGCTTCGAGAGTGTACTCCGCCTCGGTCTCGACGTTCTCTCCGATCTGGGCCACCGGCGTGCTCGGGCTCACGATGCCGTAATCTAGGTCGCGCGGACGGGAACGGCAACACAGAGCAGAAAATCCGCTCGGTCAATGACTTACGGGGTCCCCTGCGAACCTCGGCCAGTCCGGGGCCGAGAGCCGGGTCAAAAGGAATTGATTCAGGTCGCGGACCGGATTCGCGGGCATCCACCGCTGACTCCCGCCGCAAGGATGGTGTAGGATACCGCTTCCTTCAAGAGGAGACTGGTATGCAAATGTCGATGCGCAGGGTTCCGGGCTGGGTGATCCTTGTTGCGGTCACTCTGGTCGTTCCTGCAGGGATTCCGGTTTCGGCCGACGACCTGACCGGGGTCGATCGGATCCTCTGCACGGCGGTCCAGGTGACCGTCTGCCAGGAGTCGGGCGACTGCGTGATCGACCTGCCGTGGAACGTGAATGTCCCCCAGTTCATCGAGGTGGACCTCGGTGCCAAGAAGATGAGCACGACCAAGGCGAGCGGCGAGAACCGCGCCACCCCCATCGAGCATCTTCGCCGTGAAGGCGGGATGATCGTCCTGCAGGGCTTCGAGCGCGGCCGCGCCTTCAGCTTCGTGATCAGTGAGGCGACGGGTGCGGTCTCAGTGGCGGTCGCCGCCGAGGATCGGACCGTCGCCGTGTTCGGCGCCTGCACGCCGATGCCGGCGGCGCGGTAACGGTCGGGAGGCCATCGTGACGACTTGGAACGATAGAACGCGACGCGGAGGTGCGGAGATGAAGACACTCGGGGTTTTCGCGGTGATCATGATGCTCGCCGGGGCCGCCCTCCCGCTGGCCCAGACGGGCGCACCCGCGCCGGCCGCCCCGCCGCCGGCGCAGCCCACTGGTCAAAAAACGCTTGCGGCCACCATGAGCGTCTACGTGTTCCCGACGACGGGCCAGGACGCCAGCCAGCAGTCGAAAGACGAGGCCGAGTGCTACTCCTGGGGGGTGCAGAACACCGGGACGGACCCGTTCCAGCTCCAGAAGCAGGCGCAGCAACAGCAGCAGCAGACCGCGCAGCAGAAGGAGCAGGCCAAGAGCGCCGGGTCCGGCGCCGGAGCGTCCGGAGCGGTGAAAGGAGCGGCCGCGGGAGCGCTCATCGGAGAAATCGCCAGCGACGATGCCGGCAAAGGAGCCGCCTATGGAGCAGCCGCCGGCGTGATCGCCGGGCGCCGGAAAGGAAAGCAGGCCCAGCAGCAGGCGACGGCTCAGGCCGAGCAACAGGGACAGCAGGCCCAGCAGGCCACGGCCGAGCAGATGACCAACTTCAAGAAGGCGTTCAGCGTCTGCCTCGAAGCCAAGAAGTACATGGTGAAGTACTGATGATGCGCAACCGGCTCCTCGGTCTCCTCTCGCTCGGGCTCGCTGCATGCTGTGGCCTGCCAGCAGAAGCAGCCACCAACCCCGGCGGCTCCGGACCGGATCGCACGGTGTTGCCACTCGCGGAGCCGCAGCCTCCGTCGATCACCGAGCCGGACGCACGCAAGGCGACGCCGCCTCCGCGCTTCGAAGTCAAGGCGCCGCAGGGTGCCCCGAACGTCGTGATCGTCCTGATCGACGACATCGGGTTCGGCCACGCCAGCGCGTTCGGTGGGCCGGTCAACATGCCGACGCTCCAGGCCATGGCGAGCACCGGGCTCCGCTACAACCGCTTCCATACGACCGCCCTCTGCTCCCCGACGCGGACCGCCCTGCTGACCGGCCGCAACCATCACGTCAACAACGCCGGCGCCATCATGGAGCTGGCGACCGCCTTCCCCGGCAACACCGGCGTGCGGCCGAACAGCGTCGCCCCGCTGGCGGAGATCCTGCGCCTGAACGGTTACAGCACGGCGGCTTTCGGCAAGTACCACGAGACGGCGCCGTGGGAGGCGTCAGTCTCGGGGCCCTATGACCGCTGGCCCACCCGATCCGGCTTCGACAAATTCTACGGCTTCATCGGGGGCGAGACGAACCAGTGGGCGCCCGCCATCTACGACGGCGTGACCCGGGTCGAGCCGCCGCACGACCCGGACTACCACTTCACGACCGACTTGGCGAACCAGGCGATCGCCTGGGCGCGGTTCCAGCAGGCGCTGACCCCCGACAAGCCGTTCTACATGTACTTCGCGACCGGCGCGACGCACGCGCCGCACCACGTGCCGCAGGAGTGGATCGCGAAGTACCGGGGCAAGTTCGATGCGGGCTGGGACGTCCTGCGCGAGCAGACGCTGGCGCGGCAGATCGCGCTCGGTGTCGTGCCGGCCGGCACGAAGCTGACGGCGCGCCCGGCGGAGATCCCGGAATGGGAGACGCTCTCGGCGGACCGGAAGCGCCTGTTCGCGCGGCAGATGGAGACGTTCGCCGCGTTCGGCGAGCACACCGATCATGAGGTCGGGCGGCTGGTGCAGGCGATCCGGGACATGGGCGAGCTGGAGAACACACTGCTCATCTACATCGTGGGCGACAACGGCTCGAGCGCGGAAGGCGGACCGGACGGCACCTACAACGAGATGCTGGCGCTGAACGGGATCGTCAGCGACATCTCGTCCCAGTTGCCGCACATCGATGAATGGGGCGGGCCGACGACCTTCCCGCACTTCTCCATCGGCTGGGCGCACGCCGGGAACACACCCTTCCAGTGGACGAAACAGGTGGCGTCGCACTTCGGAGGCACGCGCAATCCTATGGTTCTCTCCTGGCCGGCGCGGATCCGGAATGCGCGCGGCGAGGTCCGGTCACAATTCCATCACGTGATCGACGTGGCGCCGACGGTCCTCGAGGCGGCGGGGCTGCCGGAACCGGCGATGGTCAACGGCACGAAGCAGTATCCGATGGACGGCGTATCGATGGTGTACACATTCGACGATCCCAAGGCGAAAGATCGGCGCACGACACAGTACTTCGAAATGTTCGCCAACCGCGCCATCTACCATGACGGCTGGGTGGCGGCGACCCGGCACTCGATTCCGTGGCTGATGGTCGCCCAGCTTCCGCCATTCGAGAAGGACCGCTGGGAGCTGTACAACGTCGCCGAGGACTTCAGCCAGGCCAACGACCTCGCCTCGAAGAACCCTCAGAAGTTGAAGGAGATGCAGGATCTCTTCACCAAGGAGGCGATCCGCAACCACGTGTTCCCGCTGGACGACCGCCGCACGGAGCGCTTCGACGCCCGGATCGCGGGGCGGCCGGACCTCATGGGACCCCGCACCTCGCTGACCCTGTACGAGGGGATGACCGGCATCATGGAGAACGCCTTCATCAACATCAAGGGCCGGTCGTACACGGTGACGGCCGATGTGGAGGTGCCGCGCGGCGGCGCGGACGGCGTGGTCATCGCACAGGCCGGACGGTTCGGCGGTTGGAGCCTCTACATGAAGGACAGCCGGGTGCACGAGGTTTACAACTTCGGCGGCCTGGAGTGGTCCACCGTCTCTTCGCCCCAGCCGCTGGAGCCGGGCCGTCACACGGTGCGCTACGAGTTCGCCTACGACGGAGGAAAGCCGGGCTCGGGCGGGACAAGCCGTCTGAGCGTGGACGGAAAGCCGATCGGCGAGGTGCGCGTCCCGCGCACGATGCCGTTCATGTACTCCGCCGACGAGGGTGTGGACGTCGGCGTGGACAATGAAACGACGGTGACGGAGGAGTACAAGCAGGGCGACAACAAGTTCACCGGACGGATCCTCAAGGTGACGGTCGAGGCGAAATAGGGGCGCCCGCCCGGACGGATTCTCAGCCGCCAGCCGAGGCGATCTTCTTCTTGAGCTGCTCGATCAGGCGGTCCGGCTGCTGTGAGGCAGGGAGCTCCGCCGCGTAGCGGAGCGCCTCTTCGATCGTGCGCTTCGCCGCGGTGGCGTCCCCCATCTTCATGAACACGTCGGCCCGGGTGTCGTAGATCCGCAGCTTTCTCGGGCCGTAGGCCCTGGCGAGACCGCGCTCCGTCGCGGCAAGCGCCTCCTCGAAGCGCCCCAGCTCACGGTAGAGCACAGCCAGGCGGGCCGGCGGATTGTAGTCTTCCGGGAGGTCGCGCTCGGACGCGAGGAGCGCCGGAACGGACCGCGCCGGATCGCCGAGCGCCAGCGCCGCGGCAACGCGGTGGGAGTCGAAGGCGGCGCGGGTCTCGGGGTCGGCCGCCTTTCCTGCCTCGGCCTCCAGGAAGCTCAGCCAGGTCTCTGCCAGCTCCTTCGCGCCAGCCTCGTCGTCCCGTTCCTTGCGGAAATTGACGAGCATTTCGTAGCAGCCCGATCGGTCATCGGCCAGCACGTCTTCGAGAGTCAGGCTCTCCCGCACGAGCGGCTCGAGAGCCGCGAGAGCGCCGGCGCGCCAGGGCGCATCCTCCGGCCCGTCCAGGGCGCAGGAGAGCCCGGTCGCGGCGGAGTTGGCGAAGGATGGGCCACGCTCGAGGCGGGGGGCCTCTTGCCGCGACACGCTCGCGCAGCCCTCGAGGTCGTCCGCCTTTCGGAGGGAGAAGATCAGGGATTCGACCGCGCGTCCGCGACGCACCCAGCCGTCGGGCGCCAGGCGCAGCGCCTCCGCATAACCGCGGGCCGCTTCTACGAACTTCTTCTCGGCGCCCAAACGGTCGGCCCGGGCCAGGGCCGACTCGGCCGGGCTGGGGCCGCTGGCGGCGACCGCCCGCTCCCCATCGTCCAGGAGACGCTCGAACTGCTCCACCGTGAGACTTCCGTACCAGCGCAACGCGACCTGCTCCGTCGCGGCGTCGATCACCAGGAAGGTCGGGTAGCCGTCGAGCGCGACGCGGTCGGTGAAGGCCGCGTTCCGCGCGTTTTCAGCGTCGATCGAGAGCCAGGCGAACCGCCCGGCGTGCTTCGCGAGCGCGGGGTCGCCCAGGACCGTCGCGCGCACGAAGCGGCAGGTGTGTCACCAGGGGGCCCAGGCTTCGACGAAGATCGGCACGCGGTGCTGCCGCGCCTCGGCCAGGGCGGAGGTCCAATCGTCCTCGATGAACCTCAG
>Ga0247727_10019455_pt1 | contig 10518 bp, 17 predicted proteins | sample WisWelCaveWW1625_FD_202498 | JGI IMG/M metagenome (GOLD analysis project Ga0247727, IMG submission 202498) | Biofilm microbial communities from Wishing Well Cave, Virginia, United States - WW16-25 | ecosystem: Environmental > Aquatic > Deep subsurface > Groundwater > Cave microbial mat | place...
GTGAGCGATCCGTTTGGCATTCTTGCCACGGGCCTTCCAACCATTGTTTACCAAACCCTCCCCGACGCCCTTGACCAAATTAGAAAAACTATTTCGGACTATCAGGTGCGCGAAGTGGTGGTCGGGCTGCCCCTGAATTTAAAAGGCGAAGAAAGCGGCGCCGCGCAACAGACGCGGCGCTTTGTTGAAGAACTGCGGAAGCGTTTTGCTTTGACCATTTCCGTCTGGGACGAACGCTTCACCAGCGTCCTCGCTCAGCGTGCGCTCAAAACCATCGGCAAAAGCCCCAGCAGAAACCGGGAGAAAATCGACCAATTATCCGCGACGCTGCTGTTGCAAAATTACCTGGACAAACGCAACCACGAAACTCGAGCGCATCATGACTGAAAAGGTAAAGATTGCCATCGTCGGCATGGGCGCACAGGCGCAAGTTACCCACATTCCGCTTTGGAAAAGCATGGAAAACGTGGAGATCGTTGCGGTCTGCGATGCCGTCAAAAAAAAGGCGCAGTGGGTTGCCGACAAGTTCAGAATCAAACACAGTTTTGGTGACATTGACGACCTGCTGAAAATCGAGGAAATTCAGGCAGTGGATATTTGCACGCCCACGCAAAGCCACCTGCCACTGACCTTGTCGGCGCTGTCGGCTGGTAAGCACGTGCTGGTGGAAAAGCCAATGGCCCGAAATTACGCCGAGGCCCAAAAAATGGTGGAGGGAGCAAAAAAGCACCAGCGCCTGCTAATGGTGGCCATGAACGTGCGATTTCGTCCCGATGCCATGACCCTGAATTCATTTACCCAAAATGACGAATTGGGCGAGATTTTTTACGCTAAAACCGGCTGGCTGCAGCGCAAAGAAAAATTGGTGCACCGCACCTGGTTTGCCGAAAAGGAGATTGCGGGCGGGGGCGTGTTCATGGATCTGGGCATTCAGATGCTCGATGTCGGCCTCTGGCTGATGGGCAATCGCAAGGCCGAGAGTGTGACTGCTGCCACGTATAACAAAGTGGCGCAGCTGGATGTGGAGGATTCCGCCGCTGCGTTTATCCGCCTGGAAAACAACTGCACGTTAACTGTGGAAGTGAGCTGGACACTGCTTTCGGAAAACGATTTTTTTTACACCAATATTTTTGGGACGCATGGCGCTGCGCTGCTCAATCCTTTGCGCATTCACAAGGAACTCCACGGCAATTTAGTGAACGTGACGCCCGCCAAATCCGAGTCGGTCACCAATCTCTATAAAAAATCCTATGAAAACGAAATGCGCCACTTTATAGATTGTATTATCCATAAAAGCGAGTTGATCTCAAGCGGCGAGGAAAATTTAGAACGCATGCGCATCGTCGACGCCGTTTATCAATCCGCCAAAACGGGCCGGGAAATTAAACTCTAATGCGAAGCGATATTATTTTTTCCATTCTTACGGCGCTGATGTTAAGCCTCGCCCTTCCGCCTTTCAAACTGGGCGTATTGGCCTATTGGGCGCTCATTCCCTTTTTTTATTTGTTGGAAAGAAAAGACATGAAAAGCGCCGGCCGCTGGGGATTTCTCACCGGCGTATTTATCAGCCTCGCTGCCGGCAATTGGTCGTTTTATACGGACATCGCGAGCACGCTGGCCGCGGTTCTCATTCAGCCGGTGTACTATCTGCTCTATGCGATTCTACATGTGGCGCTGTATCGCAAACTTGGCCTGAAATGCCTGGTGGTGCTGCCTTTTTTGTGGACGGCCGTCGAGTATTTGAAAGCCGTGAGCGGACTGGATTTGAGCAGGGTTACTCTCGGATACACCCAGCCCCAGTATTTGTTTCTGATTCAAAAACATTCGTATGTTGCCATCTATTTGCTGTCGTTTTGGGTAACCGCGCTGAACGTATTAATCTATGCCGTGTTGAAAAACCTGGAGAACAGAAGAAAGGTGGCGGTATTGCTTTTCGCCATGATGATTTTATTCTTTCTCCCCTGGTTGTTAATCCGGCAGCACTTGCAGATCCGGGAAGTGTTCGAGGAGCTGGTGGACGTGCATCTAAAACGATGTTGGATATGAGCCGCAAAATCATTTGTCTGATTATTGTTATCTTTCATGCTCCCGTGGCGATCTACGGTCAGAACGATCGTTATTTTATGTTGAATAACATTAAAGCGCGGCCGCTTGCCATGGGCGGCGCCTTTGTCTCGATCGCAGATGATCTGGCCTCAGCCGCTTACAATCCAGCGGCGTATTTGCTCGATCAATTGCAGGACACGCGGCGGTGGGCCTTTTTTGTGAACCCGATTTCACCTTTTGTGGGCGGTATCGAAAATCAGGAGCTGTTTCAGGGCAGCGGCCCGGCAATTGACGATATCCTGCTTTCTCTGAGTCTGTTGGTTAAATCGATCTCGTTTAGGTTCGATTCGTTTCAACTGGGCGTTTTGTTGGGTGAGGAAAGTTTATATCATTTGCAAGAATTTGATCATGCATCGGTTTTCAACGTTGCGGGGTTCCGGCAGAACCATTCCCACGCCATTGTTGGCCGTCTCAAACTGGCCGAAAAGGTTTCCATGGGCGGTGCGGCGAATTTTCTGTTTAGCAGTTCCAAAAATGATCCGTTAGAAAGCAATCGCGAGTTTGCGCTAAGTTATGGCATTCTGCTGCGACCCGAAAAGGGGCTCAACATCGGCGTTTCGTTTGTAAACCTGCCCGACAGCTTGCAGCAATACCGTTTAGCCCTGGAAAGAATCGTTGACGAGTCAGTCAATATTGGCATTTCCTATGAGTTGTTTACCGGCACGCTTTTTTCCCTCGATGTCCGCAATTTGGGGGAGGAGCAGCAAAACGTCGTTCGGGAATTTCATTTTGGTCTCGAACAGATGGTATCATCACAACTGGCACTTCGCGCCGGGTATTTTAATAAGGAAAAAGGCCAGCACGTATTTAGCTGGGGCTTGGGCTTGTTTCATTCCAACTTGCTTTTTAACACCGCCAATAAAGTCAACCGCAATTTTGTTCTGAATTATGCGTTCGTGTACGAAAGGTCGTCGCTGGCCGATAACCGCTGGCATTTTCTTTCTTGTTTCATTAAAATTTGACGCGCGGCGAACGGGTGGAACTTTGATGATCATGCTAAGTTAGAAGGATGTGGTTTTTCAAGCCAGCACTTTTGCTCTGTTATTTGCCGCTGAATCTCTGTCCCAGTTTTGAAACGGTTTCGGCTCAGGATTTAACCAATTATCAGTTGCTGGCCGCGCTGACGGATAGTCTTATAGAAGACGCCATTAGCAAGATCGCTGTACCGCTGCCCAGACACGCGGTCGTCAAAAGCTTGCAGGAGATGGAGGGCGTTGACTGGTTTTTACAAAGCCGTCTGGTTGAAGTCTTACGAGATCAAAAGGTCGAATATATTTACTTAGTGCACTCCGACCAGGACTCATCGGTTGGTAAAGACAATGATGCCGAAGCGATATGGATATATGAGTTCAAGGTTTCAACCATCGGGGTCGCCTATTTTAAGGCAACGACAAAAGGCGAGGAAACCATCTCGCGGCAGGGGGGGGTTGAATTTCTGCTGCGCATTATAAACAAACTTTCCGGAGAAGTTATTTTCAGCCAGACGCTCGTGGGGTTGAAAGTGGACTGGATTCCAGTTGCGAGGGTGGCGTCTCTTGAGAACCCGCAGGTGGGTTTTACCCGGGGCGAGATGAAATCGCCGCCGAGCAAAAATAGACTTATCCAACCCCTTCTCATTGCCACGGTAACCGGGGTTATTGCTTACTTATTTTATTCGCTGCGCAGCCGCTAAACAGTTGCTCCGCAAATATAAGGAATTTGAATGAACGCGAGTCTTCTTAAATCTGGGTTGCTGGGGTTAATTGTTCTGTCTTTTCTGCTTGGTTGTCATTCTTATAATATCAAGCCCAACATCTCGAGCGAGGATCGCTTTGAAGTCGCCAAGCGCATGTTTCGCAACAAAGATTACGAAGAGGCGAAAACGCAATTCAAGATCGTTACCCTGAACAGTCCCGGCGCTACCTTTGTTGATGAAGCCCAGTTTTATCTCGCGGAATGCCATTTTGCTCTGAAGGAATATATTCTTGCCAGCGATGAGTACAATCGTTTGGTCCGGCTGTATCCAAAAAGCGAATTCGTCGATGATGCACAATTCAAAATTGCGCTCAGCGATTATAAGCTTTCACCCAAGCCCCCCCTCGATCAAAAATATACCATTTCAGCGGCGGCCAATTTTCAAAGGTTCATCGAGGATTTCCCCAATAGTGATCTGGTGCCCGAAGCGGAGCGCTTGCTAAAAATTTGCCGAACCAAATTGGCTGAAAAAGAATTTAACACCGGCGGACTTTACCGCAAACTGGATGATTGTTATGCGGCGCTGGTTTATTACGACAGCGTTCTGGACCAGTATTACGATACCAGGTTTGCCCACCCGGCGTTGTTCTGGAAAGGAGAATGCCTTTACAGCTTAAACCGCAAGGATGAAGCCTTGGCGGCGTTTAATGAATTGCTCACCAAATTTCCAGCCAGCAGTTTCAAATCGAAGGCCCGAGAACGGCTGCAAGAAATCGATGCGGAATTGAGCAAAGTTCGCGCAAGCGACGGCAAAACTTCGGTCAATAACCAGACCAAAAATTAGCGGCAATGGCTTGAAAATCGCGCTTTATGGTGGGACGTTTGACCCGATTCATTGCGCCCACTTAATTATTGCCCAATACATCAAAGAAGAGTTAGGACTCGACAAAATCATTTTTGTCCCCTCCGGCATTCCGCCGCATAAACCGGCGCAAGCGCCGCCCGACCCGCGCCTGGAGATGGTCAAGGCGGCCATACGCGGCAATCCCGCGTTTGATTACTCGGAAATAGAAATTCGCTCGCTAAACAGGGGCTTCACTGTTGATACCGTCGCGGCATTCAAAACCGAATTGCGACTGGCGCGTGAAGATTTATTTTTCATCCTCGGTTCGGACAGCTTTTTGGACTTTCCAAAGTGGAAGCGCCCGGCGGAAATTTTGACCATGTGCACGTTGGTGGTCTACCCGCGCCATAAGAGTGAGTTCGAAGCGGCTGCGCCCGACTTTGCCGGTGAGGTGATCTACATGCAGCAGGCGCCGATTCTGGAGCTTTCCTCCACGCTTATCCGTACGCGGATTAAGCAGAACTGCTCTATAAAATACTTAGTACCAGAGGCGGTTGAGAAGGTAATTTTGGCGCGGAAACTATATCAATAAACCCATGTCCAACCAGCGGGGAATCACCATTTTTCGGTGTTTTATGCAGGCCGGGCGTCCGCAAAAATTGCTTGATTTTGTAAAAATTATACATTACTTTTGGGCGTTCTAATGAGCGCGACGGTCTATTGGATTTCGTATTACTGTTTTCGGTTTATAATGAAGACTCTGTTTCGGGGAAAATGTTATGCCGAAGAAAATATCCCCCAAAAAGGGCCGTACATCGCTATAATCAATCACAATAGCCTGTTGGATATTCCGGCCGCGGCGCTGACCGTGCGCGGCCGGGTTTCAACGATGGTGAAAGATTCACTGTTTAAAGTCCCGATATTGGGCTGGTGGCTGCGAACGGTGCATATGTTTCCGGTCATTCGCGGCGGCAGCGATCAACGGGCTTTTAACTATGCCCTGGATTTACTGAAAAAAGGGTATGTGCTGTATATGGCACCCGAGGGGACACGCAAATACTATCCCAATGAACCGCCGCGGGCGCATACCGGGTTTGTGCGATTGGCGCAATTGTCGAAAGTGCCAGTGGTTCCCATTGCCATAACCGGTACGCGCGAAGCTCTGCCGCCCGGGGCCATCTTTCCAAGATTAGTAAAAGTACGGGCAAAAATCGGCAAACCCATCTATCTGGAGCCGGTGGAGATCACTCCCGATAATTTCGAAATTCTTCAGCAACAGGCCAATCGTGCCATGAGTGAAGTTTATCGCCTTCGTGACGAAATACTTGCAAAGACTAATTAAACTGCATTTCACTTAAATTTGCATGGAGGAGTTGATGATCGAGGAGACGAATATAAAATCACACGCAATCCGACTCCAGGAGGGGGAGGAGGAGGAGATGGAGGAGGATTACGATGATGATGTCGAAGAGTGGGATGAGGAGGATTGGGAAGACGAGGAGTACGATGATATAGACGAAGACTATGAAGACGACTACGAAGACGACGACAAAGAAGATTTGGACGAAGAAGACTGGAACGAAGAAGACTGGAACTGAACGTTCACCGTGTTATGGATTGTTTAGATTAGCTCCGTAAAAAGAGCTAATTCGTTTTGCCCGCTGAATATAACCTTCCTTCAAAATAGATTATGCAATTCTTTGCTAAAATTTCCCCAAAAGAATTTCAAATTGCAGTAAACGACTCTGGACAGAAAAACATCATAAAAATAGACGGCAAAACCGCGCAAGTCGAATTTCAAGAAGTGGGGAGCGGCAATTTATTTTCGCTGCTGGTTAACCAGCGATCGTACCAGACGTTTATTGAACGTCGGACGAACGGTTATCTGGTTACCGTCAACAACCACAAATATTTTGTGGAACTCGAGGACGAGCGCACTCGCCAGATTCGCCAGCTTATTAAAACCGATGAGCAGGTGCATCGCCAGGTTGAAATTAAAGCGCCCATGCCCGGCCTGATTGTGAAGATCAATGTCAAAGAGGGAGACGTAGTTCGAAAAGGGGATAGTTTGATATTCATCGAGGCCATGAAAATGGAGAACGACATACGCGCCAGTGCAGCGGGCCGGGTAAAAAAAATTTTTAAAAAAGAAAAGGCATCGGTGGATAAAGACGCTGTTCTCATGCTGATAGAATAATGGATAAACTGCCAGCAAAAACCATTGGCGTGTTCGGAGGGATGGGGCCCGAGGCGACGGTGCTGTTTTTTCAGCGTGTCGTCGAGTTAACTCCCGCGCAGAGTGATCAGGAACACATCCCGATTATCATATATAATCAGCCGCAAATTCCGGATCGCACCCAGGCCATTCTCGGCCAGGGCGAAAGTCCAGCGCCGGCGCTGCAAAAAGGGATTGCGGTTTTGGAAAACGCGGGTGCGGAATTTATCTGCATTCCCTGCAACACGGCGCATCATTACTTTCAGGAATTGCTGGAAGTCGCGACCGCCCCCATCATTAACCTCATCGACTGCGTGGTGGAGTATGGGATGAAAACCGTGCCGCGACTGCAAAAAGTCGGGTTGCTCGCAACTATCGGAACCATCAAAGCGCGTCTCTATCAAAACGCGTTTGCCCGCCGCAACGTCGAGGTGTTGCATCCCGAAGCTTGGGAGTTAAACGACTTGCAAAGTATACTCAGCCGGTTAAAAAGCAAGAACCGCGAAAGTTTCGCGGTGCAAAAAATGGCCGAGGGGCTGGTTGACAAAGGCGCCGAGGCGGTAATACTGGGGTGTACGGAACTCAGCCTCATCGCAGCGGAATTGCGTTTGCCCGTCTGGGTTTTCGATTCAACGGAAATTCTGGCGCAGAAAGCGGTTCGCTGCGCGCTCAATTTAGAGGAACCGATTCCATCCCTTTGACGGATGGAATCGATGCATACCAAATAGAAAAGGGCACCCGGTAGCGGATGCCCTTTCGGCGGCGCCCACCTCGCGCAAGGTCTACGTTTTATTTTTCACGATTGACTTTTAGCTGGATCCTATAATTTGTTATTATCAGCTCGCTTATTTTGCCGCGCCGTTCGCCATTACAATTGATGGCGCGGTTTGCCCATACTTTACTGATTACAAATTTCGGCGAGGCATACAGTTCACGGATAAGCTTCGTGTCCGAGTTAGAGAGCATGACATGTACTTTGCGCCGGGTGAGTTCGGCACAAACGTCTCGCAGCGTTTGCTGATCCGCAGCGGCAAAGCCATTCGCGTGATACGCGGTGAAATTAGCGGTGGTGGATAGAGGCGCATACGGCGGATCGAAATATACCAGGTCTCCCGCTTTGGCCCGTTTCAACACCTTCTCAAATGATGCACAAAAAATCCTCACACCTTTTAAGGCTTTGGAAACCGCCCGCAAGTTTTCTTTGTCACAATATCTGGGTGATTTATAGCGGCCAAAGGGCGCACATTAAATTTTCCCTGCTTGTTCACCCGATAAAGACCGTTGTAGCCGGTTTTATTCAGGTAGATCATCCGGGCGACTCGCTTGGACAGGTTCATTTTTCCTGGATCTCTATCCCGTAAACTGTAATAGAAATCTTTCGTGTGCGGGTAGTGTGAGAGATGTTTAATGACCTCCTCAACTTGGTCACGATTGGCGAGATAGGTGTCGACCAGTTCCGCGTTCAGGTCGGAAAGGAAAGCGCGGCGAATCTTCCCTGCACGATACAATTTGAAAAACAGCACGCCGCTGCCGACAAACGGCTCGAAGTAATTTCCAAAATCTCGCGGCAGCCGTTTGGTGAGTTCCTCGACTAACTGGGTTTTGCCGCCGGCCCATTTTAAAAAAGGGCGGGGGAGAGAAGTACCTGGAGCGACAATTCTCAATTTAAAATGATGAGTTCTACTTTGTTCGGGGAACAACTTTATTTTTAAGCCAATCAGCTAATACTTTGCGAGAAAGTTTTCCACTGGCCAATCTCAGAAATAAATTTTCCTGGTCATCAACCGAAGCATCAATTTCGTGGCCCTTTAAGAGAAGAAAAATTTCCATGGCGGCGTGAGCAACTCGTTTGTTTCCGTCGAGGAAGGGATGGTTCATCGCCAGGGAATATCCCAACGCGGCAGCTTTTTCGTACAGGGTCGGGTATAATTCTTTTCCGCCAAATGTCATGATGGGTTGGGCCAGCGCCGACTCTAACGCCCACATATCTCTGATTCCGAGCACACCACCTGATTGCGCAATAATCTGACGATGCAATTCCAGTAATTGGAAGGGAAGGAGAAATTTCATTACGCGAGACGCTTATAAAGATCAGCGTTCTTTTTGAGAACATACTTCATGGCATTGGTGAATTCCGCGTCCAGATTGGCTAATTTCTCTTGTAAACTAACCAACAACAGGTCTTCCGGCGTAACGCCAATTTTTTTCGAAGTGTCTTTTAACTGTTGCGCAATTTCTTCGGGCAAAGTGATAGTAAGTTGTTCCATGAGTTAATACCTTTTCTGTTTCACCTTATCGAAAATACAAATTTTTAGATATCCATGCAATAACTCAAAGATGAAGACATTTTAAAACAGTCGGCTCCCTAAAAACACGATGCGATAGCCGTGAATTAGCATCGGGATCGCGCCAATGATCATTGCCAAAAGAATGGACTGCCACCCCAGCAAGCGGTGGCGTACAAGTATTGCGATGACCCAGCCAAAATAGGGGAGATAGAGCAACGCCGCGGTGACAGCACCGGGGCAATAGGCTCCGTCTACTAATGTTGCGACGATGTGGAAGAGCCCATTCGCGAACATGAGGAAACTCAGCCACGCCACCCCAATGAGCAAGGACGGCGGCGACGGCATCGACCAAACCATTCCCACCACCAGCAAAGTGATAAGTCCGCCGGCGATATTGACGCTCATGAAAAGATCCGTGGTGATCCCGCGCTCTACGTGGGCATTGAACCACGCCACAAACCCCGGCGCCTCTTCGATGACATGGCAAACGAAAATCAGTGGCGCGAGCAGGAATGGCTTGGCGGCTGTTTTGTATTTGTCTTCGTGTTGTGATTCCATTTTCTTACAGCAATCGCTACAATCTAAATAATGCGAATGCCCGAGCGAATGATCTCTTTCACAAATGGATTCGCTTCGGTAAAATCTTGCGGATGGAATGGATGCGCTTCAATCCGCGTGTCAATTTTGATCACAAATGGGTTTACCTTGCAGCGGTCGTAATAAAAGTTTCCTTCGAATTGCTCCGAAACCAACGCGAGATCAATATCGCTCCATTTGGATTGCTGGTTTTTCGCAAAAGAACCAAATATGTAGGCTTCTCGAATTTGAATCTTATTCGTATTTAGTCGCTGGATGAGTTGGTCGACGGACTTTTTTATATTAGCTGGGATCTTAGCCATTGGTAAAACTCCTTGATTTCATCAAACCGCTTTGATGTAAATTCTTTTGTGCAAAGTTTGTAGAAGTTAAACTTATAGTCTGGATAACGCGCTTGAATGTTAAAGCTATTTATATTAGCCAGCCATTCCTTCTGTTCATCTGTCAGTTTTATTTTCGTGCCCTTGACAAGTTCCACAAGATTATGAGTAAAAGGCACCTCTTTCTTAGAATCTCTAACCCAAAATGCTTTCAATATTTTTTCAAGAACCAGATGCCCCATAAAAAGGCACCAATCGTATTTTGATTTATCGTAAAGCGCTATAGCCGTATCGAGATCGTGTTCAGCGCTTTTTAGCCAATAAAATATTTTTTCTTTTTTGGTCAAATGAGTTACTCGTTTTGAATTTGGCTTCGTAATGTTCGTCCATGGTAAAGCAAGCTCAAGGTTGCATATTGAATTTTTATTCTGTACTTTGAGTCAAATAAAAAATAGTGGAGTAGTAAAATGGAAA
>Ga0247727_10019456_pt1 | contig 10517 bp, 4 predicted proteins | sample WisWelCaveWW1625_FD_202498 | JGI IMG/M metagenome (GOLD analysis project Ga0247727, IMG submission 202498) | Biofilm microbial communities from Wishing Well Cave, Virginia, United States - WW16-25 | ecosystem: Environmental > Aquatic > Deep subsurface > Groundwater > Cave microbial mat | place...
CTCAGCCTCTGATCGTCATGGAGAGATCGGGGTTCCTGGAGCGCATCGGACTCGACAACACTCTCCCGCACATCGACGACGCGCTCGATCGGGCGCGTGAGATCCTCGGTCTGCCCAGGGTCGCCGCAGTCGAGCCGCGCGTGCCGGTGGTCGCGCGCGACCGGCCGCAGCCAAAGGACGCCACCTGCCCGCCCACTGCACCCGTCGGCTCACCCTGACCCATTCGATGGGTTCTCCGGCGCCCGACCAGAGGGATGTCGCTGTCCGTTGAGTCCTCTCCTGTTCACTGCGGCCGAAGCAGTCCTAACGATCCCTTTTCGCCAGCAGGTCGGGAAGAGTCTCCTCCACCTCGGTGAGGAAGTCGTAGCTGCACAACACGACCGAGCGATACTCGCCGTAGACCTCGGCGGAACCGAGCGCCTTGAGGTAGTACAGCCGCCGTCCCGCGTTGGCGAGCACTGGCGGCGGATCGAGGAAAGCGGCCGCGCAGATCTCCTTGCTCCTCGATCGGTTCAGTGGCTCGGAGGGGTCGAACGGATAGTAGGTCAGGCGGTGGGCGCCGCCCGGCTCGCGCGCCGTTGCATCGTCGACGACGACGACTCCGCTCACAGTTCGAAGATGGAGCAGAGGCATCCCCGGCAATTCATCGACGAGCACGCGCCTTTCCTTGTGCAACGGTATCCGGTACAGAACCTGCCGCCCGGAGCCGGACTCGCCGATCACGTGAAAGTAGCCCGTGTCCTGTGAGAAAAAGCTCGAGCGCACGATGCACGGGAGCTGCGAGCCGATCTCCTGAAGGTCCTCAGCGGAAGTCGACCCGGCCTCCACCAGGAACAGGCGGGCCGATTCGGCGCCGTCGTCGATGAAGCTGTATCCGACCGGGGTCGCGCTCAGGAAACGAATCCGCGAGCGCGGCCGCGGGATGATCGCCCGGATCTCACCGTCCAGGCGCACGATCCGGGTGGACGGCGAAGACTCCTCGACGACCAGCTCCTCCGCTCCGTCGACCCAGTCCACTCTTCGACCATTCTGGTTCAACAGCGGCGTCTCGCGCCGGTCGACGACGTCGTAGCACGAGTGCCAGATCCTGCCGTCGGCGAGCTCTTGCTGGGCCAGGACGTGTCGGCCCGTGTCGCTGGGCTCGCACACTCCGGACAACGAATGCAGCCGGCCGACGTCGACTTCGAGCAGACGATGCGAATCCGGGCCGCTCGAGCCGGCCATCGACAGGAGGAGGCGCGATCCGTGGTCGAGCCATCGCAGTCCGTGGACCGGCCGGGAGAAGTCGTAGGTTTTCTGCCGGTCCTTGTCGAGGGACAAGAGCGTGACGGAGGCTCTGGAGGCCGAGCTCGTCCGCCATAGAAGCGCGTGCACACCGGACTCGGAGACCGCGAAACGGACGATTCGCGGCCGGTGCAGGAACTCGTTGTTGTCGCGCCGGAGGTCCGGAAGGAGACGATCCGGGTCGAGCACGATGCGATCGACCTCGCCCAGATTCTCCTCGCGGTGGAGGATTCGCTGGCGCCTTGAGGAGTCGATCGCGATCAGCGACCGCCGGGTGAATCGCCGGCCGACGAACAGCACCGGGATCTGCATCGGGGCCTCGAGCGTCTCCGCCGGCAATGGAGGCGGGGGCCGGGTCAGCCTCACCTCGACCTCTGCCTCGATCTGGCCGCTGAGCCGGCCGCTGAAGACCACCTTCTCGATCGACAGGTCGAGCGCCGGCCGCTGATTCACCCAGCCCCAGATCCAGCGGGTCGTCGATTCCGCGAAGAAGCTGCTGGAATCGTGCGCCGGTGCGGAGGAGTCGAGGTGTGCCCGTACCGCTTCGAGAAGAGTCTCCGTCCGGAAGAACCTCGCCAGCGCCACCCATCCTTCGAGCTCGGGGCTCGCGAATCCTTGCTCTTCCAGGCGCTGTCGAGACCGTCGCCATGCCGCAAGACCTTGCTCCTTCGAGGAGAGCAGAGCGAGCACTTCGGGAAGAGGCGCGAACCGCGGCTGCAGGGCGGAAGGATGACCATCCAGGGCGATCACCGAGAAGCAGCGCACCCAGTCACTCTCGTCGAGAGGCTCGCTCTGAAGCCAGCTGGTCTCGTTCAGCTTCACCGGGCGCGACGCCTTGAGTCCCGGAACGAGGAGGATCCGACCCTCGAGGAGCTCCAGGCCGGGAATCGTCCGCATCACGAGAGTTGCGGCGCGCGCGATCTCGAGGAGCCGTTCGCCTGCCATCGCGCCGATCGCCGGGTCGTGAACGAAGTCGAGGCGCAGAGATTCCAGGCCCTCGATGGATTCGGCCGCGGTCGCCGTCAGCCTGCCGATGACCGCGAATCCACCTTGCTCCAGAGTTCCGCGAGTCACGAACGTGCACCGGCCGCTCTCCGCATCCGCTCCGAGCGTCTCGACCGGATCGCTGGACAACACCTGCCAGTCCCGCGGCACGGTCCAGCGAACCAGGAGGTCGGAACATCGAGGACTGACCCAGGGGAAGGCCGGCCGATCCGCGGAGAAGATCAACGGCAGCGGACGATGATCCTTCGCAGCGGCAAAGCGATGGACGCTGCCCTCGAATTCAACCGACATCTCGCCCGTGAGCGCGCCGCTCTTCGATCCATCCGCGACCAGGCGATGAATCTCCGGCGCATCGGAGTCGAAACGACTCCACCAGGAGAGCGGCTGTTCCCGGAGTGGGAGGTCACCGATCCGCGCCGTGCGGACGACCAGATTCCGGTCGAGAATCAGGCGGACTTCGTCCACGCCTTTCTCCAGCGTCGCGACGCAGCGCCCCAAAAGCTCGAGCTCGGGAGTGATCTCGATCTCCACCCGGCAGCGGCTCACTTCCTGACTGCCGAGGAAACGATTCGCCAGGCCGCGCAGCGAGCTCTCGCGGCGCGGCGAGACATGGTTGATCCTCAGGACGAGGAGGCCGAGCAACAGACCGCAAAGGGTGAAGAGGAGGTGCCGGAGGAAGCGGATGGTTCGGAAGCCCACGAGTCAGACCTTCATGCCTGATCCGGACAAGCGGAATCGACGGCCACCTGGCCCAGGAGAGCGGCCCAGTCCTCGCGGGTGAATTCGCAGACTAGAAGGCGACTGGCGTTCAACGCACCCGCGGCGGCGCCCCAGCGCAGGGCCTCTTCCAGCGGCAACCGGCGCGACAGCGCCAGCGCGAAAGCTCCGGTCAACGCATCCCCCGAGCCGACCGGATTGATCTCCGCGACGGGTGGCGGCTTCACCCGCAGCTCGCGCGAGTGCGTGACGCAGCGGATCTCATTCCGACCATCGCTGAGGACGATCCCCTCGACCCCCGGCTTGAGAAGCACGCGAAGGTCGTCGTCATAGTCGAGACCATAGCTCTCTCCCAGCTCCTGGCGGTTGGCACGGATCCAGTGCGGCGGCACGCCCAGAGCGAAGCGCACCGGGTTTCCATAGGTGTCGAGGATCACCGTCTTTCGCGCCTGACGGGCCCTGCGGCACAGTTCGCCGAACAATGGGTCGAGAACCGGCCCGGGAGAGCTGCCGTTCAGCGTCACGAGCTCGGCGCGCGGCAGCATCTGGTCGAAACTGCGGCGCAGCTCGCCCGCCTCCTCGGGAGTCGCGTCACGCCCCTCCTCCAGGTACTCACGGAAACGCTGACCGGTCTTCTCGAAGACGCAGGTGCTGATGCGGGTGCGAGCCGAGGTCTCGACGATCTGAGCCGCAACCCCCTCGCGCTTCAGGCACGCCCTGAGGATCTCCCCGCTCAAGCCTCCGGCCGTCCCGAGTGCTGCGACCTCACCCCCCAGGCGCAGGATCACGCGCGCGGCGTTGAACCCCTTGCCGCCGGCGTTGGTGTCCGTGCCGACCGAGCGCACCACCATCCGCGGCGGCGACTCCTCCGCGTAGCTGATGTAGTGGTGCACACAAGGGTTGATGGTCACCGTCAGGATCATGCGACAAGGTCCGGGACTTTCCCTTCGAGCCTTTTCGAGGACGGATGGCCGATGAAGGGGTGATCGAGAAGGCGGGACGGGCCGCAGGTGTCCTCCGGCCCGATCTTATGCGACCTCGGAGCCCCCAATCGTCGCCCGCTCCCGAACCCAGGATACGCCGGATACGGGAAAAGAGCCCTCTTCGCAGCAATGAGTCGGACGCTCAGATCTGTGCGCGGTTGATCTGCACGAACAATGGGTCGAGGTCGAGGATTCGCTGGCGGAGCTTCTGGGTCGTGACGTTGGCGAGTCGTTCCTCGAGGATCTGGCGAGCCTGAGACAGCGCCTCTCGCGCCGCCGCCGTCTCCCCGCCGGCTTTGAGAACCATCGCGTGCACGTAGTGGATCTCGGCGGCACGGCGGCGCTTGACTCCGGCGGCCTGGGCCTCGCGCACCGCCTTGCGCGTGATCGCGAGCGCCCAGCTCAGGCGCCCGAGGTCGCGGTAGCACAGCGCCAGCGCCGCGAGTCCCCGCGTTTCGAGGCGGGTCACCGTCAGGTCGCGGGCGAAGAACACGGCGCGCCGCGCGTACCGCACCGCCTTCTTCAGCGAGTACCTGCCGAATCTCTCCCAGCGATACAGGAGAGCGAGGCCGCCGAGCGAGTTGACCAGCAGATAACGATCGTTCACTCTGCGACCAAGAACGATTGCGCGCATCACGTGCCGGTAGGACGCGTCGGGGTTTCCCTGGCGCGCCTCGGTCTCCGCCAGGACATAACGCGCGATCGCCTCCTGGCGCAGGTCACGGTCGGAGGCGGCCGACCGGATGACCACGTCGAGCGCGGCACGCGCCTTCTTGTAGTCGCACAGCTCGCGAAACAGGCGCGCCGACCCGATCAGCATCGCGCGGTGAAGCCCGCGGAAATGGATCGTGCGCAGGGTGGCGCGCCCGCGCCGGAAGGCCTCGCGCGCCTCCTCGAAGCGCTCGAGCTCGAGCAGGAGATTGCCGCGCTCCTTGTAGTAGCGCGCCAGCACCTGTGGCTCGGCGTTGGTCTCGATCAGTGCCTCGGCTCGATCCAGGAGCTCCTTGGCGCCCTGCTCGTCGCCGCGCCACAGCAGGCACTCGGCGAGGTCGAGGTGGATCGGCGCCAGCAGATTCCTGAGGCCGACGGCCTGCGCGGTCCCGAGCGCCGAGCGCAGCTCCGCCTCCGCGACGAGGAACGCGCCGCTGCGCGAATGCAGCCGGCCCAGGCCGTGCAGGGCACGCGCTTGTGACTCGCGGCGGCCGAGCTGCGACGCGACACGCGCCGCCTCCTGCCACGCCTGGCGCTCCGATTCGCTCTGTCCCAGACGATGCGCATACTCGCCGCGAAGCAGCAACGACTCGATCAGCAGATCGCCGTGCTGCGGCCCCTGGCGCGCCTTCTTCTCGGCGGACTGAACCAGCGCGACCGCCTGCTCCGCCTGCCCCTCGAGGACCAGGATGCGCGACGCCTCGCGCAGATGCCGGAGCAGGATCGGAAGCTCTCCGGAAAGGTCGGCGTGCATCGCCGCCTTGAGAGCGCACCGAGGCGATGAGTCCGCGAGCCCGTGCTCCTCGTCGTAGAGCTGGGCGGCGCGGCGATGAACCTCCACGCGGCGCGCAAGGTCGAGTCGGTCGCGGACGTACTTGCGGAAGGCTCCATGGCGAAACCGCGCCTGGCCGGTCCCGACGACGCGGAAGATGAACTGCCGCTCGAGCTGCGCGACGACCGTCGAGAACGGCAGGCGGCCGATACCGACGATGCGCTCCAGCACGGGCAGCCGGAACGACACGCCAAGGACCGCCGCGGCCTCGACCACCGGCCGTTGCTCGCCGGCGAGCCTTTCGAAGCGCTCGGCGAACAATCCCTGCAGCGTCAGCGGCAGATTCAGGATCTCCTCCTCCCGGCTGCACAGGAGCTCGAGCTCTCCGCGGCTCTGCAGCAGCTCGACCATCTCCAGCACGAAAAGGGGGTTGCCGCCCGACCTTTTGTGCAGACGAAGGGCGGCAAGGTCGAGATCGGACACCGGGACCGCGAGATCGAGCAGCATGCTCCTGAGGTGCGCAGGCTCGAGGAGTCTTGGCCTCAGGGTCTGAGCGCCGCGGCGCAAGTGCTCGAGACGCGGGCGAATCTCCGTCCCGACTTCTTCCGGCCGGTCGGACAGGAGCGCCAGGAGGGGCAGGGCCGAGCTCGTTTCGACCAGGCGCGACAGCACCTCGAGAGTGGCGCGGTCGGCGGCGTGCACCGATTCGACGATCAGGAACGTCGACGCCTCGCGCGCCACGTTGTGGAAGAACGCGACGTAGGCCTCGATCAACGGCTCGAAGGACGTGTCGTCGCGCTCACGCCGGCGCGAGAGGTGGTTGGCGAGCTCCTCGCGCTGGCGGTGCTCGCGCGGGAACACACGCTCGAGCCGAGTCGCGATGTGCGCGGTCGAGTACTCCCTCTCTCCCTCGAGACCGACCGCGTCGCGGACGAGCTGGCGCAACGGGAAGAACGGCGAGGGCACCTCGACCTCGGAGCACTGCACGACGAGCTGGTAGGCCTTGACTCCCAGGTTCTCCACCCACTGGGCGAGTTGGTCGAGGAGGCGCGTCTTGCCGATGCCGGCCTCGCCTTCGATGAACACCGCGGCGCCGACCCTGCTCTGTCCCGGCCTGCCGTACAGAGTGCGCCGCGCAAGGTCGCGCAGCACGGCGATTTCCGACTCGCGGTGCAGAACCCGCGTCTTGCGGCGCACCTGCAGGCGGCGGCGGCTGCGCGAGATCCAGCCGCTCTGCTCGGAAGTGACGTCCCGCCACCACTCGCTCTTCTCTCCCTCGCTGAGGACCCGGGCGAGGAGCGTGGCATCGGCGAGCCGCTCCCTTGGATCCTTCTCGAGCAGCGACTGCACGACCCGCTCCAGAAAGTAGGAGAGCTCAGGTCTGAGCGAGGTCAGGGGCGCGGGGTCCCTGGTCTGGACGGCGAGCGCGTAGGCGTCGTATCCGTCCAGCATCGAATCGGCGAACGGATGCGAGCCCGCCGCCGCCTCGTACAGGATCAGCCCGAGAGCGAACAGATCCGAGGCGATGGTCGCCGGCTCGCCGCGGAGCTGCTCGGGCGCTGCGTAGGCCACCGTGCCGATGAACCGTCCCTTGAGGGTCGACGCGTCGGTGACGTCGCGGACGACATCCTTCAGGGTGCTCGGGGACAGGGCGACCGCGTGCGAGGAATCGAAGACGCGCGAGCGTTCCGGCCGCTGAAAGTCGTCCTTCCGGCCGGGGCGCTGGACCAGGCGTGCCAGGCCGAAGTCGACCAGCTTGACCCGTCCGTCCTCGCCGACGAACAGATTGGCGGGCTTGAGGTCGCGGTGGACGATGCCCTTCTGGTGAACGAATTCGAGGGCTTCCGCGATCTTGAGGCCGATCTGGCGCAGCAGAGACTCCTCCAGATGATCGGCCTCGTCCAGGATCGTTCTCAGGTTCTTGCCGGTGAGGAGCTCCTGCACGATGAAATGGATCTGGCGGTCGGGCGAGTGGCTGACGGATCCGACCTCGAAGACGCGCGCGATGCCCGGATGGAGGGAGGAGGCGAGCCCCACTCCGGCTTCCCGCTTGAAGCGTCGCACCACCCTCGGATCGAACGCGAACCGGCTGTCGAGCACCTTGAAGGCCACCCGATCACCCTTGCTGAGGCCGCGCCGGTCGCGGCGCACCTGCGCGCGGTACACCGCGCCCATCGCACCTTTGCCGATCAAGTCGAGGATGCGATAGCCGCGAATGGTTTCCGGCAGCTCTGTCGGTGCGTTCGATTCCATTCGTCCTGGCGTCGACGATGACGATGGTGCGTGCCTGCTTGCCTTGACTTGCCCCTCTTCAGTCCTGAGACTACCGCCCCGATCCACCATGGCGATCTGCTTTCACAACAGCATGAGCAGGCGGCTCGAGGAGTTCGTGCCTCTCGTTCCCGGCGAGGTGCGAATGTACCACTGCGGTCCGACGGTGTACTCGTCGCCGCACATCGGCAATTTCCGGACCTTCCTGCTGAGCGACCTCTTGCGGCGATTCTTCGACTGGAAGGGGTTCAAGGTCCTCCAGGTGATGAACCTCACCGACGTCGGCCATCTCCAGAACGACGACACCGAATCGGGCGAGGACAAGATGGAAGTCGCCGCCCGCAAGCTCAAGCTCGACGTCTGGCAGCTTGCTCAGAAGTACACCGACGAATTCTTCGCGGCCACGCGTTTTCTCTCGTTCCGGCCCGCGCATTTCTATCCGCGCGCCACGGACCATGTCGCGGAGATGATCGACATCATCAAGGTCTTGATCGCCAAGGGACACGCCTACGTCGTGCCGACGGGCAACGTGTACTTCAGCATCGCGACCTACAAGGAGTACGGACGGCTGTCGGGCAACACCGAAGAGGAGCTGCTGGCGGGCGCCCGCATCGAGGTCAACCCCGAAAAGAAGGACCCCCGCGATTTCGCATTGTGGAAGGTAGACCCGAGGCACCAGATGCAGTGGGACTCGCCGTGGGGACGCGGGTTTCCCGGCTGGCACATCGAGTGCTCGGCGATGTCGCGCAAGTACCTGGGCGAGACGCTCGACATCCACACGGGCGGGGAGGACAACGTCTTCCCGCACCACGAGTGCGAGATCGCCCAGTCGGAGTGCTCCTCGAGCCACCATCCGTTCGTTCGCTACTGGCTGCACGCCCGGCACCTGCTCGTGGACAACAAGAAGATGGCGAAGTCGACGGGCAACTTCCTCACCGTGTCACAGCTGATCGAGAAGGGCCATAGCGGGGATGCCCTGCACCTGGCGCTGACGCGCGCCCACTATCGGGAGAAGCTGAACTTCACACTGAGTGGCCTGGATGAAGCCGAGCGAAAAATTCAGCGCTACCGCGACCTCTCCGCCGAGCTGGATCGCTCGCGGACCAAGTCTGGGTCCGCCTCGAGTGACCTTGCCGGCACCTGCTCCCGCGCCCTCGGGGAGTTTGGAGCAGCGCTGTGCGACGACCTGAACATCTCGGTGGCGCTCGCCAGCCTGGATGGCCTTGTCACAGACGCGAACCGGGAACGGAGTCGACTCTCGGGCGTCGACGCCGGAATGCTGAAGAACGTTCTGGCCGAAATGTGGACCGTCCTCGGGCTTCAAATCCGCGGCGGATCCAGCGGAGGGTTGTTGCCAAAGCTACAAGCGTCTGGGACCGGTCAGATGATTGATCAGGGAACAGGCGAAGGGGTGCTGCCCGGACTGGAAGCCTCCGGCTCGGGTCTGATCGACCCCGAAATCTGCTCCCTGATCGAGGAACGCGATCAGGCCCGCGCCCGCAAGGACTGGGTGGCGGCGGACAAGATCCGCGACCGGCTCAGAGAGCAGGGCATCGAGATCCTCGACACCAAGGATGGACTCAGGTGGCGTCGAGTACGAAAATGACCCGCCTTTTTTGGGCAAGGCTCGGACCACCGGACCAGGGATCGGTGATCTGCTGCTCAGCTTCGGAGAGCGATTCATGAAGGCATGGCCGACGATCGTGGTGATCCTGCTGTTTCTCGTGCTGCTGTACATCGGCTCGCTGCGACCCGATGACGTCGTGACCCCCCCGGGCACGAGCGGCCCGGACAGCCCGAGCTCGACGACGTCCTCCGCCTCGGCGCCGCTGGACACGAGCGTTCCGGCACTGGCCGACCCGGGTACCAAGGCTTCGGAAGCTCCCGAGCAAACGGAGATCACCGGCGTCGTCTACACCCCCGACCAGCGCGCCGCAGTGGGAATGGAAGTCCACCTGACCAAAAGCGGCGGGGATGTTGTTTCCACCACCGTGACGGATGCCGAAGGCAGGTTCCGATTCTCGGGTCTGTCGCCGGAGGAGACTTTCTCGGTCAAGGCCCACGACCAGAACTACATCTATACGGTGTTCAATCGGGCCCTGGTGCGACCCGGAGAGAAAGGCGCAAGCGCCATTCTGCAGGTGAGTCGCGGCGACTGCACGCTGACCGGCTCTTTCCTGTCTGCGGCCGGGACTCCGCTCGGCAACACCGAGGTTCAGATGACTTCTTCCTCGGGTCTCGAGATCTCGGCGATGACCGACTCCAAGGGATCTTTCCGGATCGGCGGTCTGCCGCCCGGCGACTGGGTGGTGTCTCCGAAGATCCGGCCGGATCACAAGGTTCAGGTCAAGCTCATCGCAGGCAAGGATCAGCGGGTCGACCTACCTCCAGTGCCGGTGCTTGCCACTTTGAAGTTTCAGTTCCTGGACAGCGCGCAGCATCGCTATCCGTTCCGGGGCGACGAGGTCGCCGTGCTCACGCCTGAATCGGATCCCTCGAAACCGATCCAGCAGGCGATCTCCGTCACAGAGGGGGGTCACTCCGAGCACGGTGAAGCCGTGTTCGACGGCCTTCTTCCCGGCCGCTACAACCTGTCGGCAATCTCGCCCTCACAGACCGATCCCGGCAAGAAGAGCCTGCTGCCCCGGGACCTCCTGGTCGTCGTCAATGAAGGGGAGAACCGGACCCAGGCGCTGACGCTTGCAGTGTCGAAGTACGGGGCGGGCATCAAGGTGAGCACCGGTTTCCTGGTGTTCGTGTTCATCTTCTTCGGC
>Ga0247727_10019457_pt1 | contig 10517 bp, 13 predicted proteins | sample WisWelCaveWW1625_FD_202498 | JGI IMG/M metagenome (GOLD analysis project Ga0247727, IMG submission 202498) | Biofilm microbial communities from Wishing Well Cave, Virginia, United States - WW16-25 | ecosystem: Environmental > Aquatic > Deep subsurface > Groundwater > Cave microbial mat | place...
TTCGAAGCGCGGCAAACCCAAAATTAAATCGGATCGATCCGAGTTTGGGTATTGCATAATAGAGTAAGAGGACGAGCGATAGCGCCATCATCGCGTGTTTGAGCAGGTCAAAGGAAAAATGCAGGAGTCGTCCCACTGCGCCGAACAGCGCCAGGATGAGATGCGAGATCACAAACCCAAAGGTAAGATGATTCAACCAGCCGGAGGGCGCGTCTTGAATCAATCCATAGACGCACAGGCCCGGGACGATAAAGACGATCAGCGCGATACCCAGCCTGAGCCAGATCGAAAAGGATAACAAGGTCTGCCATGGAGCAAACCATAACAGAATCCAAACGGCGCTCAGGAGGAGGGTCCACAAGATGGGTTTGCGATTTAATGTTTCCGCGAAGCGATGCATGAATATCCTGAAAGGAGATTTCGTACGTTGTAACGGGCATGATACCAGAAACGACTGAATTGAGTTTTGGGGCGCGGCAGGCGCGTTTTATTTCGGAATGGAACTTCTTGTGGCACAGAGGTGTATATGATGTGAACCGGAAAGGACATATCCATGCGCAAGTTACGTCAAATTCTCCCAATTCTCATCCTCGCATCCTTTCTAACAAGTTGCGCCGGAAACACCGCGGCACAATCAAAGGAAGTTACGCCAACCGACGCGCCCGAAAAAGCGGAACCGACGGCGGCGCCTGAAACCGCGCCGCATGACCCTCTCACCTCCTGCCCAGTTACCCGCGCCCCGGACGTTCCTTTTGTGCCGCCAAGCCCATATCCATCAGAACCGCCCGCAAGGTATGTGGACCAATTCTGGTATGGCGCGCCGGAACTTTGGACAATGCTCGGTCCCGGTGTCGCCTGGAGCGACCTGCCGCAGGACGGACACGGATTTACCGAGAAAATTTTTTGGTGGAGCCAGGACTTCGACGTAAATGTAGAACCATATCCTGCCTTCACGGTCATAGGCGAGCGGTTGGACGCGCCATCCTCTCCGCTTATACTCTCGGAGAAGGCAACGAACGCGTCCGCAGATTTTGGCACAGCCATACTAACCGGCGTGAATATTCCCACACTGGGCTGCTGGAAGATCACAGGGAAGTATAAGGATGCTGAACTCAGTTTCGTGATCTGGGTCGCGCCGTAAGTATAGACTTCACTCAATCGCCTCTCTTAACTTCCGCGCCAGTTTCCCAAAATGAGGCGTGTATCGAATATCGTCTTTTCTTGGACGCGGCAGATCAACCTCCACGTCCAATTTGATTTTGCCGGGGCGTTGAGTCAACACCAGGACACGGTCAGCCAAAAACAACGACTCGTTGATCGAATGTGTCACCATGATGACGGTCTTGCGGCTCATCTGCCAGATGCGCGATAACTCGTTCCATAAGCGCTCGCGGGTCATGGCATCGAGGGAGGCAAATGGTTCGTCGAGCAGGAGCAGGTCGGGGTCATGGATGAGCGCCCGCACAATTGCCACGCGCTGCGCCATCCCGCCGGAGAGGTCGCGCGGCAATGAGTCTTCGAATCCCTGCAAACCAACCAGTTCGATCATCTCCCGCGCTTTGCGCCGCGCAGAGGCGTCATCCATTTTTATGACTTCGAGCGGAAGTTTGATGTTTTCGATCGTTGTCCGCCAGGGCATGAGGTTCGCCTGTTGAAAGACCATGCCAATACTCGGCTGTTCGCCGTGACCGAACATGAACGAACCGGACGTTGGCGAGATCAACCCCGCGAGGATTCGCAGGAGAGTCGTCTTGCCCGAACCCGACGGACCCAGCACACACACAAACTCGCGCGGATGGACGTCGAACGAGATTTTATCGAGCGCGTGTAATCCGCCGTTGTCGTTGTGGAATACGGCGGATAGATCGCGAATGGCGAGGATGGGAGTGGACATTTACGATTTTCGACACCTGCACTTGCGCCTGGCGCAAGTGTTGAAGATTGATGATTGGAGAATTCAGCCTGCAACCGAAACCTGTTTACTTGTCTACGTGTTTACCTGTCTACTTCCTCATGGGATGAACTCGTTGGTAAACGCTTTGCTCAAATCCATCTTCTCGGAGATCAATTTCATATCGAGCAGAACGTCCTGCATGTTCTCCCAGGCTTGCGGATCGGAGTAGCCGAGTCGATCTGATTTCCACTGTTCGATGGAGGTCGTCAACACCTGCTTTTGCACGTCTTGATCCAGATCGCCGAAGTTTGGAATATATGCCTTGCTCAACTCAAACGCTTCATCGGGATTCGCAATCGTATCCTTCAAGCCTTTGAGGAACGCGCCGACAAACGCGCGTGTGAGATCGGGATTCTCCGCGATCGCTTTTTCGCTCGCCAGAATCCCATTCGACGCTAGTTGGGCATACTCCGCCACGCGCATCTCAGTCACGGCGATGCCCTGCGCGCGCAATTGGATCGGCTCGTTCGCGGCATAGCCGACGATGATATCCTGCTGTCCCGCCGCGACCAACTCCACCTGGTTGAAGCCGATGGCGTCGAGCGTCACGTCCGCCTCGGTTAACTTGCCCGCGTTCAGCAACGCGCGCAAGCCCACGTAGTTCGCGCCGAACAAGCCGGGCAGGCCGATCTTCTTCCCTTTCAAATCCTGCGGCACGATCACGCCGAGTTCGCTTCTCGCTATCACCGAAACGGGGTACTGCTGATACCACGCCGCGATATACGTCACGGGCAGTCCCTGCGCGCGCGCCAGTAAAACCTGTTCGCCTGAAACGACTGCGAAAGGCAATTCGCCCGCGCCCACCAGCGCGACGCCGTCGGTCTCGAATTTGTAATCGAACTCGATCTCGATGCCCGCGTCCTTGAAATATCCCTTTTCGACCGCGACATAGAACGGCGCGTATTGGATGTTGGGGATATAGCCCATCGGCAGGCGGATGTGGGTCAACGCTTCATTCGCGGACTTCGAGTTGCCGCACGCCGATAAAGCGATCCCCAGCCCAAGCATGATCAAAACTAATTTGCGAAACATGGTATCTCCTTTTTGCATGTCATTGCGAGGAGGAGCGCTCCTCCGCCCAAAGCAATCTCCAACTCGACGGGGATTGCTTCGTCGCAAAGAACAAGAGCGCTCCTCGCAATGACATATTAATTTTGCCATTTCAAAAATCTCTTCTCCAACAACGTCACGATTCCATACAACGCCAACGCCAAGGCGATCAGTATGAATACCGCCACGAAGACCATCGGCGTGTCGTATTGAAAATCTCCCAACTGCAGGAGGAATCCCAGTCCCTGTTCCGCGCTGACGAGTTCGCCGACAATCGCGCCGATCACGGATAAAGTCGCGCCGATGCGTAAACCTCCGAGAAAGACCGGCAGCGACGCGGGCGCTTCCACCTTCCATAAAATTTGCGCGCGTGACGCGTGGAGTGAATTCATCAAGTCATATAACGCGATTGGGACTGCCCTTACTCCAACGATGGTGTTCACCAAAACCGGGAAGAACACAATCAACGCGCAGATGACGACCTTCGAGAGCGCCCCGTCTCCCAGCCATATCACAAGCAAGGGCGCAATGGCAATGACAGGGATCGCCTGACTCGCCACAAGATACGGCGATAAGACTCTTTCCAGCGACCGCGACTTCGCGAGAATGTATCCCACAACCGTTGCGAACAAAACGCCAACCAGCAGTCCCAGCACGATTTCAATCAATGTGATGGCGGTGTGATAGGGCAGGCTTCCATCGGTGACGGCTTTGAGGAAGCGAGTCCATACGCTGATGGGAGACGGCAAAATGAAATTCGGTATGCCGCTGTAGCGCGTGAGGAGATGCCAGCCGAGGAGGAAGGCGAGTATTGATATCAAGATTGGGGTCAGTCGTTTGGTCATTTACTGGTCATCGCGTAGCGCAAGATGCTTGTCCTGAGCCTGTCGAAGGGCCATCTTGCGCTACGAAAAACAAAGCGCCTCGCAAGGATAAATTGCGGGGCGCAGAATCAGGACTCGGTTAAGTCTGAGGCGACATTGCGCTGTGCAAATAAAAATCCCGAAAACAAGAAGCGTTTCCGGGGCAATATCGAATCAGACTCGTATGAGCCTATCTCCTTCTTTTATCCAGACTGTCACTGTCGGCTCCGGAGTCGCGCCGGATCATGCTCGGTAGTGACGATTTAAATCGTCACTACACTGCTCGTGGGCTGTACCACCGATCGGGAATTACACCCTGCCCCGAAGGTTGAATATTTGGTTGTTATGTCAGGCAATTGGCGCTGGAGAGCGCCAGTTACGCGATAAGACGATTATAACATTTACAGCGCGTATAGCGCGCCGTATTTTGTTTTGAGATAGTTGATATACGGCTCGATGGCGAGCGGCGAGCCCGTGACGCGTTCGACAAGTTCGGGCGCGGTGAATTTGCTGCCGTGACGATAAACGTTTTCGCGCAGCCAACCGTGCAGTGTATTGAACCTGCCTTCTTTCATTTCATCGGGGATGGACGGATGCGCTTTGAGCGCGGCTTCGTAAAATTGCGCGGAGAGAACGTTGCCGAGCGTGTATCCCTGAAACACGCCGCCGATCATGTCCGAGTACCAGTGGACATCCTGGAGGACGCCGTCGCTGTCGGTCGGCGGGACAATCCCAAAGTCGCGTTCGAAGCGTTCATGCCAGGCTTCGGGCAGGTCGCGGATCGCCAGCGTCCCCTCGAGCAGTTGCAGTTCAAAATCGAAGCGCAACATCACGTGCAAATTGTAGGTCACTTCGTCGGCGTCGGTGCGGATGAGCGATTTCTCGACCTTGTTGATGGCGGCATAGAATGTATCGAGTGAAACGCCGTTGAGTTGTTCGGGGAAATGCGACTGCAATTTGGAATACATGTATTCCCAAAAACCGCGGCTCCTGCCGACGATATTTTCCCAAAGCCGCGACTGCGATTCATGCACGCCCGCGCTGGTTCCGCCTCCGAGCGGCGTTCCTTCGTATGACATATCAATGCCCTGCTCGTACAGCGCGTGACCGGCCTCGTGCATGTCGCTGAAGAGACAATCGCCGAGATCGTTTTCCCTGACGCGCGTGGTGATGCGGACATCGCCCAACGAAAATTTCGTCATAAAGGGATGATGAGTCTTGTCAATGCGGCCGCGCGAAAAATCGTAGCCGAATTGCCTCACCACCACCTCGCCGAAAGCCAGCTGTTCCGCTTCGGGATAACGTTTATGAAGCGCTGAATCATCGGCGGGCGCCTGCGACGTGACGGCGCGCACGAGCGGCACAAGGTTCTCGCGTAGATCGGCGAACAAGGCGCGCACGCTCGAAGCCTTCATGCCGTAATCGGCGAAGTCAATCAGCGGGTCGGCGATGTGTTCGTAACCGGGGAAGAAGTCCGCCATGCGGCGGCTGAGGTCGAGGGTCTTTTCGAGGTTGTCGCGCGTCAGGCTGAAATCGTTGGCGGGACGCGCCTCCGTCCAGATTTGATACGCGTTGGCGTTGTGTTCGTTCAGCTCGCCGATGAATTCAGGCGGCACTTTGACGGCGCGTTCATATTCGCGGCGCGTGACGCGGATCAGGCTGGCGTCGTCCGAATCGTAGGGCAGGCTTTCTTCGTATGGGCGCAAATCGTCGAGCAGCCTGCCGATTTCCTTATCCACAAATTTTTCCTGCGCCATTTGCGCCAGCAACGCGGACTGCCGCCCGCGCGCCTCCGCGCCGCCGGGCGGCATGTAGGTGGATTGATCCCAGCCGAGCAGGTCGTTGATGTGGTTGAGGTCGCTCACTTCGAGCAGGCGGGTTTTGAGTTCCCGCAATTTCTGTTCCGAGGTCGTCATGCAGACTCCTTGTAAAATCTTGATCGTCTCGATTGTATCAGCAAAAAAAACAGGTCGCGTTTCAACCGTGACCTGCAATGCTCGCGGGGGTTGAACGTCCGGCGGAGAGCAGGCTCAATGCCGCGACCAGCAACAGCAACAGCAGGGATCGGACTGTGAGTGTGTGGGCGCTTTTCATTTCAAACCTCCTCGTATGGTAAGTTATAAACAAAACACGGGGCGACTGATTCAGTTACTCCGTGTTTACTTGTCTACGTGTCTACTGCTCTTTTATGGTATCCTTAACCCACCTCACCCTGGGAGCCCGCTCATGTATGTCGCCATCGAAGGGGTCATCGGAGTTGGTAAGACGACCCTCGCCCGACTGCTTCAACCTGTATTCGACGCCGAAGTTATTCTGGAAGTCTTCGAAGAGAACCCGTTCCTGTCCGATTTTTATTCCGATCGCGAGCGTTACGCTTTTCAAACCCAAATTTTCTTTTTGTTGAGTCGTTATCATCAGCAGCGCCGCACGATCACCGACCTGGTGAGCGCCGGCAAAAACGTCATCGCCGATTACACCTTCGCCAAAGATTCGCTCTTCGCCCGCATCAACCTCAAGGGCGACGAACTCGACATGTACTACAAGGCGCATGAGGCGCTCGCCGAAAAAATCCAGAAGCCCGATCTGCTCGTATACCTGCAAGCCGCAACAGACACCCTCATGCAGCGCATCGCGCAGCGCGACCGACCTTATGAACGCCAGATGGAACGCGCCTACATCCACGAACTGAACATGGCGTATGACGACTTTTTTTCCAGGCCTTTTGATCGCACGCCGATCTTGATCGTAGACTCGAACAACCTGAACGTCGTTCAAAACCCCGGACATTTGAAACTGATCGAGGACCGCATCCGACAAAGCCTGAACCTGCCTCCGTTTCAACAATCTTTGCCTTTGCCCTGATATGACCCAATACGTAGTTGGCGTTCTCTAACGCCAATGGACACGTTCTCTAACGTGTCCTACGCAAAGACCAGGAATCATTTATGCGCGTCACCCGTGAATCACTCATCCGAATCGCCAAAGAGACCGCGCAAGAGCGCGCCTTCAACGACAGCGATATCATCGCCGCGTATCTGACGGGTTCGCTTGTCTCGAAGGAAATCGATCCCTTGCTCGGCGGCGCGGCGGATATTGACATCATCTTCGTCCATGCGAGCGAGCCAAAGCATCGCCGCGAGTTCGTAAAACTCACCCCCGATTTCCACGTGGACATCAGCCACCGCGCCAAAGCCGAGTTCAAACGCCCGCGCGAATTAAGGCTTGATCCGTGGCTTGGATGGGAGATGTACGATCCAATGTTGTTGATGGAGCGCGAGAAATTTTTCGAGTTTGTGCAGGCTGGTTTGCGCGCGGGATTCGAGTTCAACGCGCCCGCGCCCGCGTTGCAGCGCTCGCGTATGTTGCTGAAGGACGCGCGTCAGTTCTGGCGCGAACTGCTCGGCATGGAAGACTCAGTGACGCCGAAAGATGTTTTGCAATACATGAAGTCGTTATATTACGCGGTCAACGCGGTGGCCGAACTTTCGGGGCAACCGTTATCCGATCGGCGCTTATTGCTGGACTTTCCTGCAAGAGCCGAGACTGCGCAACGCGACGGCATGGTGGAGGGCGTGTATGGTCTGTTGGGCGCGTCCTCTTTGGAGGGCGAAACGATTCATTCATGGCTGGCAGGCTGGAGGTCCGATTTTGAGGCGGCGGGCGAAAGCAGCCGCGTGGAGGCGCGCATCCATCCCGCCCGTCTCAACTATTACGATAAAGCCATCCAATCCATGCTGGCAGGCGCCGACCCGCGCGCGGCGTTGTGGTCGCTGCTGCAAACGTGGACGCTCGCCGCGGAGGTCCTGCCTGATCACGCGCTGGACGCGTGGCGCGCGGCGTGCGGCGATCTGGGTTTGACGGCGGTCGGCATCGAAGAACGCGTGAACGGACTCGATCATTTTCTCGACGAGGTGGAAGCCCTGCTAGACGAACTCGCCGCGCGCTATGGGCTGGACGTTTCGACAGGTTTGTAAATCACAGCCACAGAGATCACTGAGACCTTTGAGAAAAAAACTCAAAATCTCTGTGCGCTCTGTGGCTAAAATTTTTCCTGGCAGGTGTACATGACTCGCGATGAAGCCCTGACCCTGGTTCGTGAATTTGTGAAAAACGAAGGACTCGTGCGCCACATGCTTTCGGTGGAAGCCGCGATGCGATTCTACGCCGAGAAGTTCGGCGACGATCCCGAAGCGTGGGGCTTGATCGGACTGCTCCACGATTTCGATTGGGAGATTCATCCCACGCTCGATCAACATCCGCAGGACGGCGCGTCAATATTGCGCGAGCGCGGCGCGCCTGAGGAAATCATACAGGATATTTTGAGTCATGCAGATCATTTGAACATGCCGCGCGATACGATAAGACGCAAAGCCATTTGCGCGTGCGACGAGATCACGGGATTAATTACCGCCGTCGCGTTGGTGCGCCCGTCCAAATCGTTGTACGATCTTGAGGCGTCGTCCGTCAAAAAGAAATGGAAGGACAAGGCCTTCGCGGCGGGAACGTCGCGCGCGGAAATGGAACACGCCGCGCAGGAATTCGGAATCGAGTTGTGGGAACATGTGGGGAATGTCATCGTTGCGATGCGGAGGATCTCGCCTGAGTTGGGACTGGTCGGAAATATTCAACAACAATAAATTATGAATGGCAAAACCCCGACCACGATCTTCAACACTCCGATCCTCAGCGGGATTTATCATTACCTCGCAAAATTGATCATGCGACTCGTCGGCTGGCGCGTGGACGGGAAACTGCCCGACCTCCCGAAATACGTTTTGATCGGCGCGCCGCACACCTCCAACTGGGACTTTGTCCTCTTCCTCGGCGTGATCTTCAATTTGCGGGCCAACGTGCGCTTCATGGGCAAGGCGGAGGTTTTTCGTTCGCCGTTTGGCTGGTTCTTCCGCTATTGCGGAGGCGTGCCGGTGGACAGATCCAAATCCACCGGTCTGGTCGAACAAATGATTCATGCATGCGGCGAGTCGGATCATTTCATCCTCACCATCGCGCCCGAAGGGACGCGTCATCAAGTGCAGGCATGGAAGCGCGGCTTTTATCACATCGCCAAAGGCGCGGGGATTCCGATTGTGATCGCGGTGGTGGACGGCAAACACAAGACTGTCCGCATCGGGCAGATGTTCCATCCCACCGAGGATACGGAAGCGGATATGAAATACATTCAAGGATTGTTCGAGGGCATTGTGGGGATTAACCCGAGGCGGAAGTATATAACGCTGAAGTAATATCCCGCCATGAAAGATCAAAGCATCGCGACCCTCCGCGCCCTGTGACCAGCGCATGACATCCGAACCTTCAAAGCGACCGCCGCAATGGATCAGGGTCAGCCCGTCCATCAATGAATGCATCTCGCCTTCCCAAATTTGAATCCGATGATTTCTTCAAGCCTGGATCACTTCAATCGTATTGCCGTCCGGGTCCCTCAGTATGGCGCCGATGACCGACTCAGCCGCTGAAGTATGGACGCTTCCGCCCGCTATTTCCACAATTTGCAGGAGACCTGAAAGATCAGCCACGCGGAAAGTTAATTGATGGCGACTCTGTTGCGCTTCGACTCCTGCAATTTCATTGGGGCAGATGACGAATGGAATTCCCGCCAGCGCGCCGTGATAGAGCGTCGCGCCATAAGCCCTGACGGCTTGTAGTTGCGCGCCGAAGAGGGTATCGTAAAACCTGACCATTTCAGGCGTGCGGACAGTCGCCAGCGTAATTTGCGTGAGGTTTGGGAGGGAATCGGACATCGTTATGCTCCTTGTATATCCATGGCTCGATATTCTGGATATGATAATGGATTTTCCCGTTGGCGCAATAAGCCTGCCAGCGTCAGCCCGCTGAATCCCCGCTTGAGTAATTTTCCCTGATTTTTATCTCTTGCGACACGGTATCAATAATGGTATCATACCTTCATGCCCAAAATCGCAGACCTAGTTGCCGATATGAGACGCAACCCAAAGGGAATCCGTTTTCAGGATCTCTGCAAGGCTTGCGACCATTATTTTGGAGAAGCGCGCCAAACGGGAAGCAGTCACAGAATATATAAAACTCCCTGGCAGGGCGATCCGCGCGTAAACATTCAAAACGACAAAGGCATGGCAAAGGCGTATCAAGTCAGGCAAGTCTTGAAAGCGATTGAACGATTGGAGGCAGAAGGACATGTTGAAAAATGACCGTTACACATACCGCATCACCTGGTCTGAGGATGATCAGGAATACGCGGGTTTATGCGTTGAGTTTCCCAGCCTGAGTTGGTTGGATGAAAATCCCGAAGCCGCATTAGCGGGCATCCGTCATGTTGTCGCGGACGCGGTCAAGGATATGAAGTCGAACGGTGAAACTCCGCCCGAACCGCTTTCCAGCAAACGCTTCAGCGGCAAATTCATGGTGCGTATCCCGCCTGAACTGCACCGCAAACTGGCAATCGAAGCGCAGGAGGAAGGCATCAGCCTCAACCGCCTGGCAAGCGACAAACTCAGCAGGCAGGATGTATAAAAAAGACAGGCTCGTGACAATACCTTCGCCAATTATGAAGTAGAAACTGGCATCAAAACGGGATGAACCATGCCCAAACGGGCAATTTGTTCAAAGATCTCGGCCAATAAAATACCATCCGGCTTTTGCGGAAGTAATTTTAT
>Ga0247727_10019458_pt1 | contig 10517 bp, 6 predicted proteins | sample WisWelCaveWW1625_FD_202498 | JGI IMG/M metagenome (GOLD analysis project Ga0247727, IMG submission 202498) | Biofilm microbial communities from Wishing Well Cave, Virginia, United States - WW16-25 | ecosystem: Environmental > Aquatic > Deep subsurface > Groundwater > Cave microbial mat | place...
TCCATACGTACCAGCGCGGATGCATGGCGTGGATGATGGTATAAATGATGCCCGTACCAAGCAACGCGCCAAAGCCGAAAGACGTGTTTTCGACGAAGCCCCAGAGGATCGAAACAAAGAATAATGGAAGTGAAAGCGCGAGCAGTGGGAAATGATATTTTTTAGCGCCCTCATATTTAACTCGATGGGCAACTTCGCTCACCATCCCGATCAGTGCGCCCCAGAAACCGAAGCCCGAGATCATGGCTGGAGCCTGAGCGTCGAACGCAGACAGGAACAACCAGGGGACGAGGAAGAGCGACGCGACAGACATCCACGGGAAGAAAAGGAAAGGGATGAGGAGGTCGCTTGCGGCGTAGAAAGCGGCGGCGAATAGCCACACCAGCGTTTGCGCAATCCATTGTCCAGTTGTGGCTGATTCAAAGAGATGCGTGCCGATCCCATATATAGAGCCGAGGAGGGTGATGGCTTGCAATCCCTGGGCGAGGTAGAAAAGAGGCAGCGCGAATTTTTCATCCTTCCACTCTTTGAGAATGTAAACGGCGAATAAGCCAATCAAACTTGCAAAGCTCATGGAGAGAACAAGCCCATCGAACGATGCCTGGAGGGCGTTCCCAAACCAGAGGATACCAATTGTGAACGCAAGAAAAGATGCGACGCTAAACAACCTTGACTCATAGAACCACGTGCCGCCTGCCCAGATGATTGCCATGACCATGAAAATGGCGAACCAATACCACGCTGTAAGTTGTGGTCCTAAGTTGAGCGTGTCTGCCACGACAACAGCATCAATGGGGAGCAGGAAGGAAAAGACGATGGCGAACGCGAAACTGGGCTGCGACAATCGTTTCTTGAAGATCACTGCGCCCGCGCCGAAGGCAAGGGTGGCAATGAGCAAAATAGGCAGGCGCGCGGCTTCGACCAGCGCCGCAAGGATCGCCGCGGAGGCGATGACGAAAAACGCGCCAAGGTATAAATAAATGCGGATGCTGAACTCGCTCAGCAAAGTTTGCATCAGGCTGGGGCGCGGTTCTGCAGGTTTTGGGGACGAAACGGGTTTTGGCTCCGGCGGTTTTGGAGTTGGAACCGAAGTGGAGACAACAACGGGTTGAACTGGTTTTGCTTCGACTTGTTGCAACTCAGGCGCTTTGGCAGGCATACCGGGCTTGATATCGAAATCATAACGCCGCTTGATGATTTCTGCGCGATGTGATTCAAGCAATCCGTCTGCCTGCCAATCATCAACTTCCCTCAAAATCAGCAAGCGGCTGGGTTTGGATATGTCCGAAAGCCTGGACGTGACAAATTGGCTGGTTGTAAGATTCAACGCGGCGAGCGCAGCTTCGGAGATTATTTTCGATTTCGACAATGCCAGCTTTTCCAACTGCAATACAATGGCTTCACTGGAGTAGGTTGTCTCTCCGAGTTCCTTGAGGGCGGCAATTTGACGTGCCTCACCGTTGCTCTGCAAGTCGCCCAGAATGTTGTTTAATACTTCCTGCACTATTTTGTCTGACATGCAAATCTCCTTTCCCTGTGAAGAATCAAACCCACATGGTTGATTTTCGTTATGGGAAGTTTCCCTTATCATGCCAGAACCGAACTGCCAAAGGAAGATTCAAAACTGCCAAAAACCGCCAGGTTCTAAAAACGCTCTGGGCGGGTCTCAGACCCGCCCAGAGCAATCGTTTATTTCAACACCACGCCGCTCCTTGCCGGGATATTGAATTTTAGATGACCATCATTTACGGAGATATCCAACGCCTCCCCGAAAACCACTTTTGGATTTTTCTTCGCGTCATAATGGACTTCAACCAGGTAAGGCGATTCTGACGCGTTCATCCCCACGATGAATGTCTTATTCTCGAACGCGCGCGAATAGCAATAGACTCCATCCGTTGCGTACAAACGTTTGTGGTCGCCGCGCCGTAACGCGGGATTCTTCTTCCGCAAAGCGATCACATCTTTTGCGTAACCAAGCAGACCTTTATCCCAGTTACTCTCATCCCATGGGAAGGATTTGCGGCAATCGGGGTCGTGCCCGCCGTCCAATCCGATCTCATCACCGTAATAGATACAGGGCGCGCCTGATGTGGTCATAATAAAGAGCCATGCCAGTTTGAGCGAATCTTTATCGCCGCTGGCGCAGGAGAGAAAGCGCGGCATGTCGTGACTATCCAACAGGTTGAGTTGCGAGCGCGTGATTTCCGGTTTGTACAAATGGAGCAGACGGTCAACTTCATCGGCAAAGTCATCTGCCTTCAGGTCTTTGTAGATGCGGCCGCGCAGACCGCCTGCCTGATTGACCACTTCCATGTTGAGGCGCGGACCCGCGAAGAATCCCATCGTTGCGGCTGTGACGAGATAATTCATCACCGCGTCGAACTGGTCGCCTTCCAGCCAGCGATGCGCCTCGTGCCAGATTTCGCCAACGAGATAGGCTTTAGGGTTGATTGCGCGCACGCGGTTACGGAACTCACGCCAAAAAGAATCGTCGTTGATCTCGGCAGGCACATCGAGTCTCCAGCCGTCAATTCCGAATCGAATCCAATATTCGGCGACACCGAAAAGAAACTCACGCACGGCAGGCGTATTGGTATTGAGCTTTGGCAGCGCGGGCAGGTTCCACCAGCCGCGATAACCGATCGCGACGAGGCTATCTTCATGATGCAATAGTTTTTGTTCATGAGGTGTGGGATACGCGCCCCAATGCTTGTGCCCGCTCAACCGTTCCGGGTCAAAGTAGAACCAATCCTTGTAAGGCGAGCTATTCCCCGTCTCGAGCACGTGATGGAATTGCCAGAAGCCGCGGCTGGCATGGTTGAACACGCCATCGAGGATGACTCGGATTTCGCGTTTGTGCGCTTCATCGAGCAACAAGCGCAGGGCGTCATTCCCGCCGAGCAATGGGTCAACGTTGTAAAAATCGAAGGTGTGGTAACGGTGGTTCGACGCAGAGGCAAATATCGGGTTGAGATAAAGAGCCGTGATCCCCAAATCCTTCAAGTAATCCAATTTCTCTACTACGCCGTATAAGTCGCCGCCTTTGAAACCGTGGACAGTCGGGGGAGAATCCCATGCTTCAAAACCGATGTCGGGCATGCGCTGGCTTCGAGCAAAGCGGTCGGGGAAAATCTGATAGAACACTGCGTCTTGCACCCAGTCAGGTGTGGTCATATAGGAGCCTCGTGGAAAAAGTTTAGGGTTGAAATTGTACTATGAGCGTGGAATAGGGGGAAAGTTCGGTCACGGGTTTGTAATTTTGGAAGACGCCCCGCGTCACTTGCAGACCCGTTGCTTGCTCGCCGCCGAATATCGTTGATGACCTGTATGTGCCATCCATTAAGATCGCGTCTTCGAGCGTTAACGCGTAATCTGAAATTGGCGTATCTGTCAGGTTTGCTACCACGAGCAGGGTTTCGCTTTTACTCACGCGCAGGGAGGCATAGACTCCTGTGTTATCAGTATTTAGCAAATAGATCAAATTGCTTTTCAGGGCGCTATGTTCGCCTCGTAACTGTAAAAGTGTCTGGTAATAATTGAGAAGGGAGCCCGCGCTCTTTTCCTGTGTGACAACATTGACTTCTGCGTAATTGGCATTCGGCTCGCGCCAGGGAATGTCTGTCGAGAATCCTGCATTTGGTTCCGCGCTCCATTGCATGGGCAGTCGAATATCCTCATCGGGTTTTCGTCCCTCCATGCCGATTTCCTCCCCGTAATAAATAAATGGCGTGCCGGGAGATGTGAGCAAAAGGAAGGCGGCTAATTTTGCCTTGTCCGCTTTTCCATTCATCACGCTCATCACGCGGTTCTGGTCGTGATTGGTGAGGAACGTCGCAAAGTTAAAGTCAGGCGCATCCATCAGCGAGAACTTAATCGCGCTGTTGATGCCGGAATTCGATCCGCCATTTGCACTGTTCACAAACCCGCTTGCCATCTCGAAACTGAAGATTTGATCGAGTTCCTCATTGCTGTAAATTTTAGTCAGCAATGCCCCTGCTCCGAACACCTCTCCAACCGAGTAGGCTTGAGGGTTTTGGCTTTTGTAGGATTCATAAAAGCCCTTTAACCATGTGTGGGTTGCTGGCGTATTTTCCACCACTTCGCCATCTTCGATGAGATGCTTGGCGGCGTCCAGGCGGAAACCATCCACGCCGACATCTTCGAGCCAGAAGCGCGTCACATCCCGCATTTGTTCAGTGACTTCAGGATTGTTGTAATTCAAATCAGGCATGCAGGGGCAAAACAACCCATAGTAATATCCATGTTTTCCTTCATGCCAGTTGCTCCCCCGCGATGTATCTGACCAAATATACCAATTGCGATAATCTGATGAGGCGCTTTCATTTGCACTCTGCGCCCATGGATGGTTGATCGAAGTGTGGTTCAGCACCAAATCCATGATGATGCGCATGTCGCGCTGATGTGCTTCTTCAAGCAACACTTTGAAGTCATCCATCGTTCCGTAATCAGGATTGACGTTGTAATAGTTTGTCACGTCATATCCGTGATAGGAAGGTGACGGGTGGATGGGCATCAGCCAGATTGCATTGATGCCCAAATTTTCCAGATAACCCAGTTTTTGTGTGATGCCATTGAGGTCGCCGATTCCGTCTGTGTCCGTATCGTAAAAACTGCGGACAAAGATTTCGTAGAAGACCGCATCCTGCCACCATTGGGTTGACTCTGTTACGGGGGTTGGTGCGGCCGATTGAACGGGAGCAAGCAAAGGCGTGGCCGGACGCGTTTCCTGATTTATCGGCATACATCCAAACAGGATGCAAGTTGATAGAATGATTGCGGCGAGTCGTTTCATCTTGACAAAAAATCAGGGCGGTCCGTTGACCGCCCTTGCGAGTTTAACCCTTTACGCTTCCCGATGTAAGTCCGCTTACGATTTGTTTTTGTAAAGCAATATAGATAATAGCTACTGGCAGGGCAACGATCACTGCCATTGCCGCGAATCGATTCCAGGGGATGCTGTTTGCATACTGCCCTGTCATGTTGTAGAGTGTCATCGATAGTGTGTATGATTCGGGTTTCGTGAGGAAAAGCCACGGGAGAGCGAATTCCTGCCAGTGACCGATAAATCCGAGGAAGAATGTAACGGCAAGCTGCGGCAGCGCCAGAGGCAGGACGATTTGGAAGAATATTTGATTTGCATCCGCGCCATCAATGGCGGCGGCTTCCTCAAGTTCTCTTGGGATGGTGTCGAGATAGCCTTTCAGATTCCAGATGGCAAATGGCAGCGCCGTGGCAACCATGGCAATGCCAACGCCGTATAGAGAATCGCGCAAATTGAAAATCACTTTGCTGCCCGCCGCGCAGTTTGCGAACGGTACAACAGCAATGGCGCCCTGACCACAATCAGCGATACGAAAACTGTTCATCAATAGATAGAGCGGGGTAGATAACCCGATGGCTGGCATGAGAAGCGGCACAAACACCAGGATCATGAGTACCTCGCGCACTTTGAATTTGAAGCGCGAAAAGGCATAGGCGGCGAGGACGGCGATCAGCAAGGCAACAAGCCCCACGCCAAAAGAGAGCGTAAAACTGTTGCGCAAGAGTTCAAAAAAGGTGACAGGATTGGCAGTTGGGCGGTCCAATACCTGCTGGTATGCAACGAGGGATATTTCCTTTGGAAATAACTCGAGGCTGGATGGCCTTGTCTCCTTTGAGCTAAAGGAGAGTGTGACGATATACATAATGGGGAACAACACTCCAGCCGCGATAATCAGGCACACAATCTGCAACAGAAGTTGGCGCCAGAGGGGAAGCGCGTTTCCTCCAACTTCCCGCGAAGTATTCATCGTCAGAAAACGAATGACGGGATTGTTGCTTTTCTTTAATTCAGTATATGTGGTCATGGTGTTACTCCGCGACGTTTTCAGTCGCTCGCGTAAGGCGATTCGTTATCAGGAAAATAATGAATGCCACAAATAATATGATCACTGAAAACGCGGCAGCCGCGCCGAACAGCCGCAGGTTGCGGACGAGATCATATGCGAACGTAACCAGGATTTCCGTTGAGCGCGCGGGTCCGCCTGCGGTCATAAAATAAACAAAGTTAAAGAGGTTGAAGGAGAGCACAAAACCATAAATGGCCGCGGGTATCATCGCCGGCCTCAATAATGGAACTGTGATATTTCTGAATTGTTGGAAAAAGGATGCGCCGTCAATGGATGCCGCTTCATAAAGGTCTTTGGGAATACTTTGAAGCGCGCCTGTGGCAACAAGGGTCATGAAGGGCCAGCCAAGCCAGAAGTTGGCGATCATCATGGCATAATATGCCAGGGTAAGCGGTCCGTTAGGAAGAAGCCACGGAATGGGCGGAGTAAAATCCTCCAGCCATCTAATGCGAACGGGATCTGCCGAGCCAAAGAGCATTGACGCACTAGTGAGGAACTGGTTCATCGCTCCGTATTGTTCATCAAAGATATTGCGCCATACTGTGGCTACGACCAAGGGAGGCACTACGACCGGTAATATGTAAAGGGAGCGATAGATCCGTTTGAACCACAACCCCTGAGTGTTTAGGAGAACAGCGATGACGATGCCTGTGGGGACATGCAATGCTACATTCGTAATTGCCCACCAGAGGTTGTAAGTAAGAACACGAAAGAACTCAAAGTTTTGAACCGGCAATCCCCCTGTTAGAATGTCCACATAATTTTGAAAACCTATCTGATTTAAGCCCGGCGATGCCAACCCCATAAGCAGGTCTTTCGTCTGAAAATCGGTGAAAGAGATAATGATTTGATAGATCAGCGGATAAAACGTTATGATCGACATCACCAGAAATGCAGGTACCAAATAAGTGTAGGGGGTGATTGCCTTGCGAATGTCGGTTCTTTTTTTTGCCTGGTCAATCATACTTCTGGTTGCCATTGTCTCTTCTCCTGTTATGGAAAAAGATATGTATAAATGGGCAGGGGCAATCCTGCCCATTTATTTGATCGCTAATGCTTCAGAACTGAATCAGCATCTGCAAAAGTTCATCCTACTTGTTGGCGTTCGTGGTGGCTTCTGCAACCCAATCAGCCGCAGGGACACCAGCTTCGAATACTTGATCGGTGCCGCAGAAGTTGGACCAGTAGTTGCCCAATTGCGGAACCTGCGGGCGGATGTAGCCAGTCGAGAATGCATCAAGCAGACCCTGAATGAGTGGATCGGTCACCTCGACAGTGGTGTTGGCGGGGACGTGTCCGGCTTCCGTCATCATAACGGTTTGAGCATTCTTCCCAGTGAGGTACAAAGCAACTTCGAGGGCGGCTTCCAGGTTGGTGCTGTTCGGGCTGAAATAGAAACCATCAACGCCTAGCAAGGGAGTTGATGGATCACCATTAGGACCAACAGGCAGAGGAGCTACACCGAGCTTATCACCGAGAGCTTTGCGATAGTCGCCCATTGCCCAGTTCCCGTTTGTGATGATCGCCATCTGGCCTTCAGTAAAGGGAGCGAGGCCGTCACTATCGTTCTTGGGCCAGCCGTTTGCCACGGAGATTTTATACAGATCGTTCAAGTAAGCCATGGCGTCAGCCACGCCGCCCTGATCGGCAACGACTTTCCAGCTATCATCGAAGACCTTGCCGCCGAATGAACCAAAGAACCCGTAGTGGTGATAGCAACCGTAACTGAAAGAGACCGGTGTGCCGCCTTCCATGAGAGCCTTGAGTTCATCTGTGGTCGCGGGAGGCGTGGGGAGCAGGTCCTTGTTGTACCAAACAACTACGGCTTTGAGGGATTCGGGAACACCATAAAGCTTGCCCTCAACGGTCATACCATCAATGGATAACTTGCTGTAATCGCCAAGTTTGCCGGCGGCGAGGTCAGTAATGTCGGCTAAGAGACCGGCGCGGGCATCATTACCCAGGTCATCATTCGGGGCGACGAACATATCAGGACCACCGCCGGAAGCGACATCGGTGCGGTATTTATTGAATATATCACCGAAGGGCACTTGCAATACGTTGATCTTGACGTTGGGCAGGTCGGTTGCAGCCCCTTCGAGAAGCTTCGTCAACGCAACTTCTTCAGCGGAGCCAGTAGCATAAGCGTGCCAGAAAGTGACTTCGCCTGTTGTGGAGGATCCACCGCCGCCACCGCCACATGCTGAAAGCACCAGGCTGGTAATCATCAGCAGACCGAAAAGTATTGATAACTTGCTTTTCATTTTTCTCTTCTCCTTCGTAAATGAACATTTATTTTGTTTACCAGCAATTTTGGACACTTCACTTATTTATATTTTGCTCTGGGGTTTCACCTCCGGTTCTGATTGTTATTTGGAATCAGCGTGGAGCAATAATAGCATAAAACAAAATACTATCAAGAGGTTCAACAAGGCGAAATATTAGAATATATTTTCCGATTAATAAAGTACAGGCGCATCCAATTTGGATGCGCCTGTATAGAATTTGTTGAACTTGTTACTAACGAATCGCTTGCTCGGTAGCGCCATCGAAGATGTGGACGTTGTCCATGTCAAAGGCGACAGAAGCCTGTTGACCGACGCGCAGTTTCGAGCGTGGGTCGACGCGGGCGACAAACGTATGTTTCCCGCTCACGAGATATAGGAAAATCTCGTTGCCCATTAACTCGGTCACATCCACTTTGATCCCGACTTTTTCCGAATCGATGTTCGTGGGGACAAATTCCGCATCGTGGATATTTTCAGGACGAATGCCAAATATGACATCCTTGCCTGCATACGCTTCGTATGGTTTGGTTAACTTTGCAGGAATGGCGACAACAAAATCACCCGTTTCGACGACCAGTTTGTTCCCGTCCTTGCGGAGTTTGCCGGGGAAGAAGTTCATGGCGGGCGAGCCAATGAAGCCTGCCACGAAAAGGTTGTTGGGGTGATCGTATAAATTCTGCGGCGTATCGAGTTGTTGCAAAACGCCTTTGTTGATGACGGCGATGCGAGTCGCCATGGTCATGGCTTCGGTCTGGTCGTGGGTCACGTAGATGAATGTGGTCTGCAAACGCTGGTGTAGTTTGCTGATCTCGGCGCGCATCGCCACGCGCAGTTTTGCATCGAGGTTCGAGAGCGGCTCATCGAACAGGAAGACTTTCGGCTCGCGCACAATTGCGCGTCCCACAGCCACACGCTGTCGTTGGCCGCCTGATAATTGGCGCGGCTTGCGTTGGAGCAGGTCTTGAATACCAAGAATATCCGCGGCTTCACTGACACGCCGTTTGATCTCATCCTTTGGCAGCTTGCGGAGTTTCAATCCGAAAGCCATATTGTCATAAACAGAAAGGTGGGGATAGAGAGCGTACGATTGAAAGACCATGGCGATGTCACGATCTTTCGGCGCTACATCATTGACTACTCGATCGCCGATCTTGATATAGCCGCTGGAGATTTCCTCCAACCCAGCCAGCGATCGTAAAGCAGTTGTCTTTCCGCAGCCAGAAGGACCAACGAGAACAAGAAACTCTTTGTCTGCAACCTGAATGTTCAGGTCGTTGACAGCCCTCACGTCGCCATATTGCTTGACGACATTTTCAAACGTTACACTTGCCATGGTTCTTTCCTCCGTTTCGTGGGATATGGTGATGGAATTATACCCCGATTTTTTAGTGGATCGAAAATTGTATTTGGATATTTTCTCCATGGATACCCATCGAGCACAATGTCCTCCGCGAATTTTTCGGAAGGGAATAAGATGAAGTACCGCGTCAGACTCACCGACGCTTGATTCTGCTTGCTGCTGCCTTTTCCTCCTTTTACAGGGATACCCCTTCAACGCTGCCATGCTTGATTTTATATCAGGCGCCCTTATATGTTATCAATTCCTGTTCACCATCCACACGCCAAATAGGATGATCCCGCCTCCAAGCAGTGATGCGAGCGTGATCGCCTCGCCTAACACAAAGAATGCTACAACCACGGCAACCAGCGGCTCGATGTAAAGAAACACCCCGGTCTCCGCAGTGGATAGAGCCTGCAATGCGTCATACCAGGCAATGTATGCCAGCCCTGAACAAAAGATACCGAGAAATATTACACCCATCCAGCCATTGAGCGAGAGATGAGGAAGCTCAATATAATATTTCCCTGCAACGAACAATAAGGATGTGAAGACCCATCCAAACGTCATTACATAGAAGATCATCATACTTGCAGAATAGGCTTTCAATCCGCGCCGCGATAACGCGGAGAATACTGCCCAGTTGAACGCGCTGATGAGGATAAGAATATCGCCGGGCGCGCCAAATTTTTCAATTGAGATTGAAACAAGATGTCCATCTGTAACGACAGCCAAAACGCCCAGGGCCGCCAAAATGATGCCGAAAATTTTTACCCAGGGGAGACTTTCTCTCAACACAACCCAGCCTAGCAACGCCATGAACACGGGTGTTGTGGCGATAATCCATGCCGTGGTGCTGGCTTCGGATGTTTGCAACCCGTTGGATTGAAGCCATTGATGGAATGTGATTCCAAGAAAACCAAGTAGCGCAAAATATCCCCATTCGTTCCTGTTCGGCAAAGCGAATTGCTTACGAAC
>Ga0247727_10019459_pt1 | contig 10516 bp, 10 predicted proteins | sample WisWelCaveWW1625_FD_202498 | JGI IMG/M metagenome (GOLD analysis project Ga0247727, IMG submission 202498) | Biofilm microbial communities from Wishing Well Cave, Virginia, United States - WW16-25 | ecosystem: Environmental > Aquatic > Deep subsurface > Groundwater > Cave microbial mat | place...
CTTTCGAAATTCAACGCCAAGCCGTCGCGTTGCAAACCGCGCACGATGTTGTCTTTCTTGGAAGGAATCCACAAGCGCCGCCCATCCGGGCTGATTGTTGGAGAGCCGAGATAATTTGGAATGCCGCGGCCTTTGTCTTCAGTGTCAGGCCCTGGATCGAGCGCGAGGTTGAACGTCCTCACGATGTTCAAGCTGAAGGGATTCACCTCCACGACTTCTCCATGATCATCGGGTGAGATAAATCTCGTGATGAAAATTCTGTCGGAGGCGGCGCTCATCGCAATGCCGCGCGGCGTCGGCCCGACGTTGACGATGGCGACAATGCCGCGCGTGATCGGCGAGAGCTTCGCCATCCCGCCGGTCGCTTGCAACGTGACGAAAGCCGATTGGCCATCCGGACTAAACACGATGCCGTAAGGTCGCGATGCATACGGCAGGCTGATGGTGTTGAGAATCGCGCCGGTCACAGCGTCCAACACTTTGATAGTTGCCTCGCCTTGCACGACGACCCAAATCGTGCCGTCCGGAGCTTTGGCGAGTGTGCTCGGCTCTTTGCCGACATTGACTTCGAATTTCTTGTTGAAAGTTGACGCGTCGACCGCCGCAACCGTTTCATTGTCAGGATTCACATTCCACGCCGTGTTCTGCTCGGCATCGAAAATGATCTGGCTTGAGCCTGCCGGCTGTGAGCTAGTGAGAGGATTATGAATAGCCTGAATAATCGCCGTGTTGCTGCTGTTGAACCCATCGCTCACTGTGACGCGAACCGAATAATGTCCGGGTTGATTATAAATGTGGCTGGCAATCGTGTCTGATGAAAACGGCGTGAGCGAACTGCCGTCGCCAAAATCCCACGAGTAAGAATGATTGCCCTGGCCGCCGCTGCCGCGCACATGAAAAATTGCATTTGCGCCAACCATTGCCGGCGCACTGAAAGTAATTTGACAAGACAAGGGAATCTGCGGCGGCGCGGTCGTAAAGGTGCTGACAAATGATGACGGCGTGAAATTACCGACCAAATCTTTCATGCCGTTTTTCGGCACGACAACTTCGTAGGTCGTCAACGGCTCAAGCGGCTGATCTGGAAAAAAATTGACGATGCCGAATTGCGTGCTGTATTTCCCGTTGATGGCCGCGCCGCCGACCGGGCGAACGATGAAGGTCGAAGAATTGACGGAACGCAGATCAACGAAATCCGTGAAGGTCAATCCGACGCGCGTCGTCAGCGCTTGGTTCGTTGCGCCGTCCATCGGAATGACCATGTTCACTGACGGCCCAGTGAGGTCGCGTCCGCTTTTGTGAGGAATGATGAAGCTGCCAAAGCCGTGATCGTCGCTGAGCACGATCAGATTTCCCAATGGAACGACGAAGTCTTCATCGCGGCCGCGAATGCCGGAAGTCGCCTTGCCGGCGCGAGAATAGTTCGCGTCATTGCGAATGTCAACCTTGGTGTATTGAACGGAAGCGCCGACGTGCGCGAAGCCGTCTTGAAAAGTGACGTAACCGCCGGGGCCGTCGATGTCTGCGGAGTTGATTAAAGAAATATTCGATGGATTGCGAATGTCATATACGTAAAGATTTTTGTCGAGGCCGGTTGCGAGAATTTTGTAGCCATTGACCAAGCTGCTGTAAATGTCCGGCACGTTGTTCAGCACATCCAGCACGATGGGATTTTTCGGATCGCTGATGTCCATCGTCAGATAGCCCGCGCCATCCATCGATGACGCCGCCAACAAATTGCCCACGGCGAAAATCGGGCCGATGCGAAAGCCGCCGGTCTGGCTGATGGGAATCGGATTCGGCTGGCCGTTGGGACGCTGCACCAAAAACGGGTTTTGCGGATCCGTCGCATCGACGATGTAAATGCCGTTGCCGCTTCCTCCTATATAAATGTAAGGCGCCTGCTATAGCCGATCAGATGAAATGAGAAATAATTGCAGATGAAATGAGAAAAAACCACCTATAAAAAAGCCCCTAAGTGCCGTTTTTGAAGCATAACTTATGGGCTTTTTTTATATTACTCAAGAATTTTCTCTAGATCTACTGACCCCCTCGCCTTTTTGCCACGACCGAAGTGTCTTGCTTAACCGGTTTTGGCTGTGCGATCTTATAACCAATCTGCCTAAACGCCTCTGCCACAACCTGGTCCCTAAACTCAAGCTGAGACAATATATTCTGCGTCTGATCAATCTTGGTGTTCGCTCTTTGATACTGCCACATTTGATCATTAGCTGACTCAAGGATTTGCGCTCTGTGCCATTGCCACATGCCAAAAGCTACTGCCGCAACCAACAACACAACCGCCAAATTGCCCTTCAAAAACTCTCTCATAACGCCTCCTTATGGTGCAGTAGTTGAATGAGACCAAAGGATTGAAGTGCCATCCATCGGAATTGTAATATAGGTGATCGTCCCGCCGTTATTATAAGCAAACACCAGCTTGTCATTTTTCATATACATTGCCATCTTATTCAATGAAGTCAAGATCGTCGTGCTTGGATCACTTCCTTGTTCTGTCGCAGTTATCCATTCGTTGAAGTTGTGCCCGCCTGCTGCGCTGTTGTATGATGCAATGTCATTAGCAGCCGGGTTAATTTGAAAACTGTTCGTGCCATCTGAGAAAATAAGTGTCCCGGCATCACGAAAACGTATGTCGTTCGTTCCGTTGTTTCCAATATCAACCAACCATTCTTCACCGGTATTTGATGTTGTCAGCTTTGGGTCTTCGGTATTTGCACTGCCATTGAAATCAATCCCCGGGTTGGTATAGTCCATCACATCCGCATCGCTTTGATTCTCTACCCTTACCGCGCTTCCCGTAGAAGAAGATGCGTTTATATGAATGGCTTTTTGTGGACTTGCGGCCGCCGTTGCCCCGCCAAGACCAAGACGAATATTGACGGCATCGAAACTAAACGCTGCGGTTCCATTATTATCGCTCATTGTCATGCCAACACTTCCCGCTCCGGATGGTGAGCGAACATAAAGCAATCCAGTACCACCCGAAGAAGCCCCAACAAGAATTCTATCGGTTGTTGTAATTGGCCTGATGATCGTACCATCATCTTGAAAACCGCTTAGATTGATCGCTGCTGAAGTAGTATCCACCCAAATCCCACTTGCTCTCCTAATCAAAATATTTCCAGAAGCCGCCCCGGTAATATCAACATCGGATAATCCGTCAAGATTGGTCGCTCCGCCAGCGCTCGCCGCGATCGTCAGCGCATTTCCGCTCCGCGTCAACGTCACATTCGAGCCCTGAACGAAACGTATCGAATCGCTTTGCGTCGCCTCGCCAGATTTGCTCCAGATGAAACTCGCCGGATTCGAAAGCACTGTCACATTCCCAGCCTCATTGCGCACCTTAAGCTCCGCTGTGCCGCTCACATCCTCGCTATAAATTTGTACTGCATTCGCCGGACTCGTCGTCGGCGCTGTGCCGTTGGGGATCGCGATCGTGTTCGTCGCGCTCGTTCCAAATGTGCTCTGCCCTCCGACTCCAAAATTATTGTCGGCGTTGAAATGGGCGACGGCATCCACGCCGATGACCAAATCAATTGGCTGAACTGTTCCCGATCCTGTTTTATTGCTGAGAAGCCACCATCTTCCAGCAAGCGAGCTGATTGCAAACATGCTCGCGTTAGTTGTGTCAGTTAAAATTATCACTCCCATGGCGCCGAGGACGCCATCCCCGGCTCCGGCAAATGCCGAGGCCGGAAGCCTCACGGCAAGGAAGTTGTTCACACGAACCGAATCCGCGGAGAATTTTTTATTTTGTCCAAATAGTGGCGCGCAAAGCGCCAAGAACATGGCGAAAATCAAAAACTTTTTCATCAGAAATCCTCAGCAAAGGTTGTCTTCGCTGGCGTCACAGCTTCATCTGCGATCTTGATAGTGGTCACTGCGCTATTCGCCAGCTTCGCCGTGGTGATCGATCCGTCGGGGATCGATGTCGTTCCCAATTCACCGTTCATCAACACGCCAATGAACGCCGTCTGCACTACAGAATCGACCAAGATCGTTACGCGAACCGAGTCGGTGACATCGATGTAATATTGCCCGTTGCCAAGGTCCGTGAAGTCGCCGATCTTGGTTGAGTAATAAGGCGCGCCAGCCTGCCAATTATAAAGCTCGACCGCCAAGCCCGGCAGCGGCTCGCCAAGTTCGTCGCGAAACGTGATCGTATTTCTCATTCAACAACTCCCTCGAGCATCGAGCCGATTTCATTATCAGGCGTCTTAATGCCGATTTGTTTGCACTTTAATTTAATCACCGGGTGCGTGCCGATGCCCATGACTTTTTCGAAGAGCGGCCATTTGAGATCGCGGAAATCTGCAACAACTTCATAGCGCACGCCGTCGATGTCCAATGTTTTGTTTTGGGTCGCCAGCCAAAGCTGCATCCAGTTCGTTTCATAGAGATTCAAAAAAACTTTCAGCTCGATGGTTTGGCGCACGTCGTCGAAATCTTCCTCGAGCGTGAAGTCCAACTTCTCGATCACCGGCCCGCCGCCGATGAACTCGAATCCCATCAGCACGTAATCGCACACCAACTCTCGCGCGTTGGTCCCGTAGTTTGAGAAATTGACTTCGATGCTTTGCACTAACATAGCTAATCCAGAAGTATGCCTTCGACTGAAGCAATTCCGCTTTCATCGCAACGGATATTGACGAGCTGCGCAGTCCGATTTCCAATCTTTACCTGGTCGAGCACGCGCAGGATTTGCGGCGCGCCATCATCTGAATAGATCAGCTTGCACTTTCCAGAGATGCCATCGCCGGCGGTGATCATATCTTCGTAAAATCCTTGCACGTGTTCATGTGGAGATGCGAACCATGGAGCAACCAATTGGTATTCTGAAAAAACCGAATCCCATTGTCCCTCCGCCCAATAAAGTTCTTTATCTGGAAACTCTACCGAACCATCATAATCAGTCAAATCAATCGAACGCGATAAAGCATTTCCACCATCTGGATCGCCTTGCTGATATTCAAAATTTTTTCCGGTCAGTGAGACGCCATCGATCTTATACTTTTCGGCGATCACTTTTCTTTCGAGCCAGGTGATTTGATGCTCTTCGATCTGGCTCGCTGGCGTCACGGCGATTTTCGGAATGACATTGACATCGATGCCTAAAACATAAAGCCCGAGCGTTGCATTCCATCGAATTTCCGGATCGATCTTGATAAAAGAGTTCCATCCGAAAATCACAAATTTAAAAATATCGATCCATTTCATATTAAACTGATCGCCGCCTGCGCTTGCCTTGAATGTGCCATTGATGATTTCCTCGTCAGTATCGACGCCTTCTTGAAAAGAAAATCCACGCCAGATAATTGGCATGTGATCTTCTATTGGCAATGGTATGTAAGGATGATTGACTTCATCAATGAAATAACCTCTTGAATTATCCTGGCCTTCTAAAGCATCCAGCAATGCTCCAATCGTAAAACCGACTCGGACATTGAAAGAAAATCCTTCGACATCGATTGTTTGTATGGTGATATAAGTATTCGGCAGCTCGTAATTCCAGTAACCCGGATGCGTGCCGTCAAACTCGATTGCCGTTGCTTCCAGATCATCATAGAAAATCTTTTGGATCGGATCGCAGCGGTATTTGTAATGGCCGATCTTCTCATCGTATTCGATTGGCGCTGAAGGATGATCATAGACGTTGAAAAAAATATCATCGCAGTAGAGCACCAGCCAATTCACGCCGCTGCCCTGAAGCTCAGTAAGCGCTTCATTAGTCTCGATATTCAAATCGCTGGCTTTCGTAAAAAACTCATCACCAACGGTTTCTTCGATGCTCACCTTTCTCAGGACTTCATTGCTAATCGTCTTAGTTTCTACAACCGCGCCATCACTGGAAGTGCGGATAACCTGCAATCGAAACTTCATGCCAGCCTCCGCCGCGCTTCTTCTTTTTCATAAACCGGCAGCGTCTGGCGATAGTAGCGGATGAAATCCATTTCTGTTTTGATTACGATGTTTTGTTTTTCTATCGCGCTGGCAATACGCTCAGCAAACGCATCGAAATCAACAACGCCTATACCAGCGCCTGAACTTGCCGATAAAGATGAAGCTGATGAACCAACAACTCCTCCATTCTGTCTCGCCTGATGCAATCTCACCGCGCCTTCGCTGGCATTGATCAATTGTAGAAGCGCCAGATTCGCTTCCGTGCTTTTTGGATTGACCACAAACTCTTTGCTGTGGCCAATAAAGAAACCATTGTCAGCGCCGAAGTCTGCTGCCAAAACCTGACGGCCAATATCTCCAAGAATACCGCCCTCGGCCTTGCGCTCGAATTTTACTGCATTGATTTTTTCAACCTGTGCAAAACCAAATGCTCCTTGGGCCACTGCCATAAAATAACTCAGCGGTGGAGGATATGCAGACAGAGCTTTAGTTATAGCATTGTAAGTATTGACAATAGCTTCGACTTTAGCAACTCCTCTGGTTATTTCAAACATTCCTTCGCTCGTATGTTGATAATTATTCATCAAACTTCCGAGAGTTGAAAGTGTTGACATTGCTCCTTGTGAGATTAATTGCTTTCTTTTATTCTGATATTCTTCCTCAAATTGAATCTTCCTCAGATTGGCTTCCAGCGCCTGTTGAGATTCTGCACCGTAATAATCCGCCATGAATGTCGCCTGCTCGGCGAGCAGCGCGCGGCGGTCATTTAGATGTTGCTCTTCGCTGGTGAGATGGTTCTGAAATTTAAGATCAACCATCTTGATCTCAAATTCCTGCGCCTTGATGATCTCCGCCTCAGGAATTCCTATCGACGGAAGTTTTATTTCTTTCGGGTGGATTTCCGTAAGTTCGACGCCAGGTTTTGGAGGAGGCGTTTTATCTGGCTTGTCTGGCTTGTCTCTATCTGCGATCGCTTCGAGGAGGCGTTTGCGGTTTTCAATCTCACTGTTGTAATTCTTCTGAGCGAGCGCCGCCGGCCCGAGGATTTGCGCGACGTTTTCATAAGCTGCCTTTTGTTCTTTTAAGAGTTCGATGCCGCGCTCCGTTGCCGGAATTGCGCCGGAGATCGCTGAATTCAATTGCTTCGTAAAATCGTTTGATCGCTTCGCCGCCTCTTCAGCCATCAAAGAAAAATTACCTAGAAAATCTTCATTTAATCGGCGTGCAATTGTTTCTGAACGGCCTGCACTCTCGAGCAAATCATCAATCGAATCTTTTGCTTGATCGATCTGTTTCGAATAGAGCAAAAGATTTGCATCAGAGATAATCCTCTGTTGCATGATGAGCTGGTCATTCATTGCCTTTAATTTTTCCGTGCTCTCCTTCGTTGCGCCATCGGTCTTTTCCGCTTGCTTAACTCGCTCGATTTCTGCCTTCGTAATATTAATCGTTTCTTCTGCGGTCTTTTTCCTCTGCTTTGCAAGCTCCTCCTCAGAAGGAATCGAATTTGCGATCGCAACCGTGAGTGTGGCCAGCGCGCCAACCGCCAGCGTGATTCCTCCGGTCGCCGTCGTCAGAACGCCGCCAAAAGTTGCCACGGCCGTGGTGAGCGAAGAAACGCCGGCAATGACAGCCGGAAAATTAAATGCCGCCAGTGCTACCGCCGAAGCCGATGCCCCGACGATGAACGGCGTCCAATCCATTTCCACCAAGGCGCCGGTGAGATCGATGACGCCGACGATCAACGGCTGCAACGAATCGATTACACGAATCTGCGCAGCGTCTAATTTGTTTTGCAGAATGTCCGCATGCGCCGCGATCGTATCGCTGTTGATCTTATACGCCTTCTCCATCTCGCCGGCACTATTGGTCATCGCGTCGGTTTTGGTTTTGAAGGAATCATATTGCGGACCAGCCAATGCCAGCAAAGCATTCACTGCCTCGACGCTGCCGAACAGTTCTCCCATCTTCGCCGCGCTGCCGCCGGTCTCCTCTTGCAACAGTTTTAAAATGCCGTTTAAACCCTGCTGCGCCGCAGCGCTTTCAACGGTTTCAAATCCATGTTGCTTGACCAGTCTGGTGAGATCAGCAGTCGGCGCCGCCAGCCCGGTGAAAACGGCTTTGAGCTGCGTCGCCACTTCGCTGGTGCCGCCGGTCACGCCGGTGAGCGTGGCAAATGCGCCGAAGAGTTCTTTGGTCTGAATCTTGAGAGCTGAGGCCAGCGGGATGGTTTGGCCGATGGATCCCGCCAGCTCGGGGAAAGTCGTCTGCCCGAGCTTGACGGTTTGAAAAGCCTGGTCGAGAATCGATTCGGTCTCGCTCCACTCTTTTCCATAGCCCTTGACGACGGCGGAGGCAAGATTGATCGCATCGGTCGTTTCAGCCAGACCGGCCTTTGCCGCTTTGGAAGTGACCTCGAGGAAAGCAATCTGCTCATTCGCCGCCACGCCGGCGGAAACCACCTGGTACATGCCGGCGGTGAGATCGCTGATCGGCACCGCGACGTTGGCGGAGAGATCGAGAATGCCGGCCTTGATGCCGGAAATATTTTCAACGCCGAGCGACCCGACGTTGGCGATGGCAGTTTCGAACTCGGAGAATTTGGCAATCGGCGCGGCGAGCGCGGCGGTGACGGTTCCGGCCACGATGGCGATCTGCGTGAACGCAAAAGAAAACGCCGCGGCTTTTGCCGTGGCCGAATCAAAAGACACGTCGGCCTTTGCGCCAAATTCCTGAACGCCGCTCACCGCCTTTTTCGATTCGGCGTTGAACTGATCGGCATCGAGAGTGATTTTTATATTGACGATTGCCATTTAGCTTCTTACAAATTTATGAGCGCGAGAAATTCTATCATCTCCTAATAAAAGAAAAACCGCCGCGTCGATCATGTCGGCATTCGCGGCGGCTTCGTAATCTCCATAGCCGGCAAGCACAAGATCGCGGATCAATCGATCCCAATAAAAATTCGGCAGCTCATTTTTCGAACGCTTGTTTTCATGCAAGCTCGTCGTCGCCAGTTCATTGCTGATCTTGTTCAAGCGATCGAAGGCCGCAACCACTTTGATAAAAAACGCTGGAAGCCTTCCGTCACTTTTGAAATGTCGATGTCATCGATCGGCGTTTTTGAAAAATCTTCGACGAAGATCGCCGCGCAGAGGTCGCGCAGCTTGCTCTCATCGAGGCTTACATTGATGATGCTTTGTCCTGCCATGTTTGCGTCTCGCGAAAGCAGCTCGAGATCTTCAAGAATCTTCAAAGATGAATGCGTGATTTTATTTTTCAGCGTGTAATTTTGTTCCATGATTCCTCCAAGTGCTCGTTAGTTCGACAAGCTCACTAAACGCACGGTCGCTGAGCTTGTTGAAGTGAAAGGGGAAATGCGAGACATGATGGTCGGCGGCATCACATCTCGCATTATGAGGTGGACTCTTTATGGCGTCAACGCATCGGCATTTTCAGAAACGTCGGTGTCGGAGGTGCTCATCGCCTCGACCGCAACGTTGGCAATTCCCGAACCCGCTTCCTTGAAACTGTTTTCTTCATTGCCGGTGAACTGCATGTCGGTGTAATCTTTAAGCACCAATAGCCCGGTATCGGCGTCATAGATCGCCAGGCGAATATCGTAGTTCGCCATGGTGCTGATGCCCTGCGTGCGCGTGCGAACTTCAGAGGTCACCGAGCCGCCGAAGAAAACAACCTTGTCGGCTTGCGTTGCATCGTCCAGAACGAATTTAAGCGAGATGCCGAGTCCGACGCGATAACGCTTCAACGGGTTTTTATTGTCGGACAAAATTCGTTCAACGATATGCGTTTCGATCTTCTCGGCGGCTTCCGAGTTCACCAGCTTGCGTTCCGTGGCGCTGCCAAGATTCCCGCCGGCGGCGACCCACTTGATATATTTCACGTGCAACAGGTTCATTTTTGCTCCAAGCTTTTGATGCGGAGTTTCACATCATCGAAATCTTTTTGCAGCGCGTCGAATTGCGCGATTTTATATTCCGCCATTCGCAAGTGCTCGTTCGAGGTCTTATCAAAATTTGAAATAGATTGCTTGATCGAGGTGATCTCCGTTTTAATATGATCGAGATCAAACTTGAGCTGCGCGTTGCTCACCGCGAAGTTGACGACCGTTGACATGATCACCAATATTGCAAGCACGATCTCGACGACGAATCTGATTCTTTGTTTGATTTCTATTGACATTTTTTTTCATGATTAAAACATCCCTGTTATAAAAGTCTCCCGACGCAAGGAGTAACGCCGGGAGACCCGGCACAGAGGAGGAAGCACGGTGGAAAATCAGGTCTACTTTTTATCGTGCTTCCCAGTATCCTTGCCATCGACTTTCGGCGCGTTGCCTGTCGCTCCGGCGGCTGGCGAATTGCCGGTCGCTGAGCTTGTCGAAGCGGGCGGCGCGGTAACTGAGCTTGCCGAAGGTTCCGCCTCAAGCTCGGGGCAACTGTACCGCCAATTCTTCACCAGCACGTTTGCCTGGCGTTTGGTGGCCATGCCTTTGCCGTCGGTGAACACCACATCGAAACGCCGGCCATTGAAATTTTTCACCGGCGTGAACACTGCGTAAAGTTTATCTGAC
>Ga0247727_10019460_pt1 | contig 10516 bp, 8 predicted proteins | sample WisWelCaveWW1625_FD_202498 | JGI IMG/M metagenome (GOLD analysis project Ga0247727, IMG submission 202498) | Biofilm microbial communities from Wishing Well Cave, Virginia, United States - WW16-25 | ecosystem: Environmental > Aquatic > Deep subsurface > Groundwater > Cave microbial mat | place...
AGGGATCAGCGAGAACCGGACCACGACGTACGTCTATGACACGAATGGCTACCTTCAGAGTGTCACGGGACCCGCAACGGGAGCGACGACGAGTCGTACATACGACGACTACGGGCGCGTCAGGAGCATCACCGACTCGGACAACTACACGCTCACCTATGACTACGACGCACTCGATCGCGTCACCAAGGTGACCTACCCCGACACGACCTACGAGGAGACCGTCTACAACCGGCTCGACGCGGAGAGGCAGCGGGATCGACTCGGTCGCTGGACGCAGGCCTTCTACGACGCCCTCCGTCGACCTGTCGCAGTCAGGGACGCCGCAGGGCAAACGACGCAGTACCAGTACGGCGGCTTGGGCTGCGCTTCCTGTATGGGCGGCGGCGAGAAGCTCACGAAGCTCGTCGACCCGAACGGCAACGCGGTCTCATGGGAGTACGACCTCCAGGGACGCGTTGCCCGCGAGATCAAGGCCGACGGTGCCGCGACGGAGTACACCTACGAGAACACCAGCAGCCGGATGAAGGAGGTCCTGGACCCCAAAGGGCAACGTCGAACGTACGAGTACTTCCTTGACAACAGGCTCAAGCAGGTGACGTATCAGGATGCCGTGATCGCAACTCCCACTGTGAACCTCACCTACGACCCGTCCTACGCGCGCTTAGCGACCCTGACGGATGGCACCGGGACGACGGCGTTCACCTACCATCCAAGCGGGCAGTTAGGCGCCGGCGCCCTCGCGTCGGTGGACGGGCCACAGGCTGGCGACGGTGACAGGGTCGCGTACAGCTACGACGAAGTTGGGCGTGCTGTTCGCCGGGAGATCAATGGCACGGCCAACATCACCACGCAGGCCTTCGATGCGCTTCACCGCCTAACCGGCGAGACGAACCTGCTGGGGGCGTTTTCCTACGGCTACCAGGGAGTGACGCCCCGGCTGGCGAGTATCGGCTATCCCAATGGCCAGACCACGGTGCTCGACTATCTCGACAACACTGGCGACCACCGGCTTGCCGAGATCCATCACAAGCTTACCGGTGGCGCCACGCTGTCGAAGTTCAACTACGCGACATCAGCCGTGGGACTGACCCACAACTTCACTCAGCAGGCGGATGCAGCGGCACCGACCAGCTACGAGTTCGGGCGGGACGGCGTGGATCGGCTCACCGCAGCCGTCTTGAAGACCACCGACCCGACGCCATCGATCCTGAAGAGCTATGGCTACCGCTACGATGGCGCTGGCAACCGGACGATCGAGGCGGTCGACACCGCTGTGGTGACCAGCTCATACAACAGCGTCAACGAGCAACTACAGCAGCAGGCGGGAGGGGCTCTCCGGTTCACCGGGACGGTGAGTGAGCCGGCGACGGTGACCGTCGGAGGAGCATCCGCGCAGGTGAGCTCCTCGAACCGCTTCGAGGGGGCTGCAAACGTCGCCTCAGGAACCAACACTGTCACGGTAGTGGCGACCGACCCCGCAGGAAACGTAAGGACCAACACCTACGAGGTGGGCGTCGGCGGCACCACGAAGTCCTTCACGCATGACGCGAACGGGAGCCTGACTTCAGACGGGGCGCGCACCTACGAGTGGGATGCTGAGAACAGACTCGTTGCAGTCGTGCAGGGCACGAGGCGCAGCGAATTCACCTACAACGGGCTGGGGCAGCGAGTCCGCATCCTCGAGAAGGATGGGGCGATCGCTCTGAGCGACCGCCAGTACGTCTGGTGTGGCCTGTCCATCTGCGAGGAGAGGGATGGCAGTGGCTCGTCGGTCTTGCGACGCTTTTTCCACCAAGGCGTTCAGGAAGGGGCGGACACGTTCTTCTACGCGAGGGATCACCTCGGCAGCATCCGTGAGCTGACCGACAGCAGCGGAGCTGTGCGCGCGCGTTACGGCTATGACCCGTTTGGGCGGCAGACGAAGCTCAGCGGAGACAAGGATGCCGCCTTCGGCTTCACGGGCCACTTCAAGCACGCGCCGAGCGGCCTGGAATTGGCGCCCTACCGCGCCTACGACAGCTCCCTTGGTCGATGGATCAGCCCGGATCCGATTGGCTTTAGGGGAGGAAGCGCCAACCTCTACACCTACGTAGCGAATAACCCGGCCGACCAAGTCGATCCGACGGGGGAGGTGCCGGTCATTCTCGTGTTCACCCCGCCGGGGCTAGCGGCGCTCACAGCTGCGGCGAAAGCGACGCTCTTCGTAGCGACAGCTGTAGCGGCTGGCGTAGGTCTGGCGGAGATGACTAAGGCGAACGACCCGCCACAACCCCAGCCGCCGATGCCACCGCCACCTGCTCCGCTGCCGCCCGTCGCGGTGCCCGCGCCACCCCCAGCCCCGCCGATAGCCCCGCCTCTGCCGCCGCCCCCGGTTCCGGTCCCGACGACACCGACGGTAGAGGTACCGAGTGGCCCCCCCGATTGCGGACCGGAGAGAAACCAGCAGGACTGCGACGAGACGCTCCGGGTCTGCAACGCGATGTGTGATGCTTGGGCAAAGAACCCCATCACGTGGGGAGTCTGCAGAATAGGTTGTATCTACATCTTCGTTGACTGCTCCGTGAGGCAGGGTCTGTGAGCCAGCTCTACGACTTCATTCAGGCTGTGCGCGCCAGCGGTTGCCTTGGAAATGGCTTGAGACAAGAGAAACGAGGCAACGCTCGTCGTGCCTTCGATGAAGCGCTCAAAGGTCTCGAGCGTCTCGATCGGCCAGGGGTGCGTTGCAGAACTCCCCACACCCTCAGCGTCTATTTTGGCCTAGTGACTCTACTCGATCGTGTCGCCCGATCGATAGGCAGAGAGGACACTGCTACGGGGAAGATGCAACAAGCTGTGGATCTATGGCGGGCAGCAGTCACCGAGTGTCCAAACCTGGCGAGTGCGGCCTTGGCGCTCGAGCACGTTCGGCGGTTCGAAGAGAAGCTCGCCGCGCGAGGGGTAGAGCCAACCGAAGAGGCGCGCTGATCGGCGTGGGCCTCGGTGGGCCAGCAATGGGAGGAGCCGCGTACGCGGCTCTGATGCCCGCGCCCTTTCACGCGCGGTGCAGTGACGGCGAGGACGGTGGGCACCGCGCGCGCCAGGCCGCGGGCGTGCGCTACGGCAGAGGATGCCGCCATGTCGTGCGAGCGCGAGCTGGATGGACGCTTGCCCGACATCGCGGCGGCGATCCTGAGGGTCCGGCTCCGGCGCGACGGCTCGAGGTGTGGGCTCGAGCACGCAACCGAGCGCCTCCGTTCAATTCGGCGATGAAGCTGACGACGCCGGGCGAGGGAGGAGCGTCGCAGCTTATCGCGCGATTGAACGGGAAGCGCTCGCCGGCTTGTCGGCTGTCGGCTTGTGGCTGCGGCGCGCCTCCGCCGGACCAACGGCCCCGCGCCAGAACGGGGCCGTCATTGCGCCCGCAGCGTGCGCACGGACGCGAGCGGGCTCGTGCCGGCGCCCGCCGCCGCGCCGTGGCTTCGCTTCGGCTGAGGCTCGGGCCGTCACGCGGCCTGCCAGGCGCGCACGGAGCACGCCGCGCGCCGGCCCGCGGTGGTGGCCGTCGCCGCTGATCGACGGCCGGTCCGGCTTGGCGCGGCGTGGGCCTGGCGCGAGTGGTGCTGACGTACGCGGCGGAGTGCACCACGAGTGCCGGGCCCTTCGTGCGCGGCTGGCCGACCAGCCGGGCCGCGTCGAAACCGAAAGCCGGATCTCCGGGTGCAGGGGTACATAACACCGTTATGTACAGAGCGCGCGCCTTCAAGGGAAGCTGCGCTCCCGCGCATTTCGCGGGAGCGCCACGGGGACGTGCGCGCGCGTGCCCGCGGACCAAAGCGCGCCACTTACGATAAACCACGAGGTTTATCGGGCGGAGCGACCCTTACGACACTCAGGGAGCGGAGCGCAAAGTGGCGGAACCCGGCGCGCGGCCTGCCACCACGGCCTTGCTTTAGGTGCTGCCATTCCTGCAGGCCGCGTGCCGGGCGCGACGTCCACGGGCCGACCTGCACCCGGGGATCAGCGAGAGGCAACAGTCGGCGCGGCTCCTGGCCGGTCCGCAAAGCGCCGTGATGGCGGGCGAGCTTTCGTCCTGGCCGGAGCTCGCTCGCCATGACGGCGCCACCCTGCCGTCCAGCCAGGCGCGAGGCGTCGGGGCAGGCGCGAGGCGCGCCGGTCGGTCGGGGGTGTCCATGCGCGCCGCGTGCCGGACCCGAGGCCTCGCGCGAGAGCCTTGGCGCGGCGTCCGAGCGGGCGCGACGCGTGCCGAGCCGTCGTGCCTGTGGCGCACGCGGCGTGCCCGCGAGGTCCGGCGCGGATCAGCCGGTCGGGCTGCGGGAAGATGCGGCGGTGGCGCGCCGTTTGCTCCGGTCGAGCGAGGCAAGCGGCGTGACACCGCCGCATTCTTGAGACCGGCCGATCAGGAAGCGCGCTCTCCCCTGAGGAAGGCATCGAGCGTGGTGAGCAGCGCTTCCTTCTTTCGCTTTGAGAGACCTTCGATCATCTGGAGTCGTCTCACGAAGCGGCGGTCCGGGAACAAGCCATTCGCTTTGACTTCCTTGAGACCTAGCAGCTCGTCGGCGCTGGTCTGAAGAGCGCGTGCGATGTCGCCGACCAGAGCCCCGTGCAGGCGGAGACTTCCGCGCTCGTATCGGGAGAGCAGGGATTGGCTCATGCCGAGCTTGGCGGCGAGCTGTACCTGCGTCATTGCCTGGCGCTTGCGCCTATCGACGATCCTGGCGCCGATGCTTTTTTCTGACGATGCGACTTGCCTAGTCCGGCGGGGCAATCTTCTTCTCCTCCACAGGCATTTTACGAAGCAACAGGAAAGCACTTGACAGAATATTCCAATGTGGTCTATAATGGACCACGCGATAAAAGCCCGAGAAACCTCTTGACAGGTGTTCGCCCCAGTACGGTTTCTTGAAGGCTTTGTCGTAGACGGGTAGGGCGGGCCGACGTCGGACGTGATCCTGGCAGATCCCGACGCCGGCCCGAGACCAGGAGGAGAGGCGGACCTCACCTCGATCCGTTCCCACCATAGCCGACTCCCCTGCTTGAAGTCGAGAGATCCGGTGGAGGCCTCCTCTTCGGTGGGGAGAGCCGAAGGCGTGGGGCCTCCACCGAGAAGGAGGGAGGCGATGGATTCTCGTTCCTGGGAAACGAAAGCGAAGGCGGTCGAGTGCACGGGCCGTGCCTTGAGTGCGATCGAAGAGGCGCGAGGGCAGCTCGGGGACGCGGCGGAGCAGCTCTCGAAGGTCGAGGGCATGGCCTTCGAGCAGCGGAAGCTTCAGCGGCTCAGGAAGCAAGTGGGCCGCGCCTTCTACTTGGTGGACGACCGCCGCGCGCGCTTGCGGCGCCAGGGCGCTCTCAAGCTGCAGGAAACAGGGGCTGGCTGTCTTGAAGATCGCACTGGCCGCTGAAGGAGCCGAGATGCTGCGGACCGACGATCTCTTCCTGGGCGGCCTGGCGCTCCTGCGCGGGGGCGAGCTCGTGGCGGTGGACGTGCGGGGCACGAACGGCCGCCGGGTCGCGATCTTCGGGATCGTAGGACCCGAGGTCGAGCAAGCCGAGCGCGACTACTACGCGGGAAGGACGTCGGTGGACCTGCAGCTCTTGAAGCTTCAGGTGCGGCGGCTGAAGGATCGCGCCTTCGGTGCGATCAGAGAGGAGGAGAGGAATGCAGGTGAGCAAGGAAGGGATCGAGCGGATCAAGGCGGCGAACGAGCTCAGCGCGGTCGTCGCTGAGCACGGGATCGAGATCAAGCGCAAGGGACGGCAGCTCGTCGCGCTCTGTCCGTTTCATTCCGAAAAGACGCCGTCCTTCGTCGTCACGCCAAGCAAAGGCCTCTTCCGCTGCTTCGGCTGCGGCAAGGCGGGCGACGTGATCGGCTTCGTGGTGCACCACGACAAGGTGGGCTTCCCTGAGGCAGTGAGGAAGCTCGCGGTCCGCGCGGGCCTCGAGCTCGAGAAGGTCATGGAGGAGCGCCCGCGGAAGGTCGTCGCAACGCCGCTCCAGGCGCTCACGCCCCCGCCGAGCGGGAAACCCGCAGCGAAGGGCGCGCCCTGCGATGGCGCACCGCCCTCGGCCATCCTGTCCTTCGTCGTCGATCACTACCACCGGACCTTCTGCGAGCGTGCGGACGCTCAGGAGTACCTGAGGAAGCGACGCGGCCTCGAGGACCTCGAGCTCCTGCGCGCCCACAAGGTCGGCTACGCGGACGGCTCGCTGCCGAAGCTGATCCCCAAGAGCGGCGAGCTTCGCGGCCAGGCGCTCGCGGCCGGCCTCATCACGCCCGAGGGCCGCGAGCTACTCGGCGGGTGCATCGTGGTGCCGATCCCGGACCCGCTCACCGGGGAGTGGACGAACCTCTACGGCCGAGGCCTGCGCACCCCGCGCCACTGCTACCTGCCGGGCCCGCTGCGTGGTGTCCTCAACTTCCAGGCCGCGCGCAGCTGCGAGGAAGTGATCCTCACCGAGTCGATCCTGGATGCGCTGAGCTTCGATCAGGCCGGCATTACCACGGCGATCCCGATGTACGGCACGAACGGCCTGACCTCAGACATGCTCGACCTCTTGAAGCGTGAGCGGGTCAAGCGCGTGATCCTCGCCCTCGACAACGACGACGCGGGCAGGAAGGCGACGGGCCCGATCCAGGAGAAGCTCGCCCTGGCCGGGATCGCGGTGCGCGTCGCGTGCTTCCCCGAAGGCGTCAAGGACGCGAACGAGCTGCTCGTCTCGCGCAACGGCGACGCCGGCGAGGTCTTCGCGCAGGTCCTCGCCGCCGCCCTTCCGCGGCCGGCGCCGGCACCACCGCCCTCTCCCTTGAGCGAGAAGCCGGCGGCCTCGGATGGACAGCTGACGCTCTCGCGCGACGGCCTCACGTACCACGCTCGGGCTTATCCCGCTTCTCTCGGCCGCCTGCGCGCCACGGTGAAGGCGGAACGAGACGGCCACTTTCACGTGGACACGCTGGATCTTTACTCCTCGAGGAGCCGGACCGAGTTTGCGCGGCGCGCCGGCAAGGCGCTCGGCGCCGAGACGGACGTGGTCGAGTCGCACCTGCTCGTGCTGCTCGTGGAAGCGGAAAAGGCGGCCGAGGACGACAACGCCGACGGCGAGACGCCGAGCCCGCCGCCCATGAGTGAGACTGAGCGCGGGGAAGCCATGACCTTCCTCCTCCGCCAGGACCTGCTCGACCAGGTGGCGAAGGACATCGACGTGCTCGGCTACGTGGGCGAGGAGACGCTCAAGCGGCTGCTCTACCTGATCGCGATCTCGCGCAAGCTCGAGAGCCCGTCGTCCGCCATCGTGCTCAGCCAATCGGGAGCGGGCAAGAGCGTGGCGACCGAGGTCATCGAGCGGCTCACGGCGCCGGAAGACGTCGTGCTCTTCACGCGCCTGACGCCGCAGAGCCTTTACTACGTGGAGCCGGGTTTCCTCGACCGCAAGCTCGTGGTGATCGAGGAGCGGTATGGATCGGTGGAGGCCGACTACTCCGTCCGCATTCTGCAGAGCCGGGGCAAGCTCATCGCGGCGGCGCCGATCAAGGACCCGCAGACGGGAAACATGAAGACCAAAGTCTTCATCGTCGAGGCCCGCGCTGCCTTCATCGAGGCCACCACCGCCAGCTCGGTCAACCACGAGAACGCCACCCGCTGTTTCGAGCTGACCATGGACGAGTCGGTCGAGCAGACGCGGCGCATCCACGAGCGGCAGCGGCGGATGCGGACCGAAGCCGGCCTGCGGATGCGCCAGGAAGCCGAGGCGATTTGCCGCCGCCACTGGAACGCCCAGCGCCTGCTCGAGCCGCTGCCGGTCGTGATCGCCTACGCGGACAAGCTGACTTTTCCTTCGGCCTGGATGCGGACGCGCCGCGACCACGCCCGCTTCTTGAACCTGATCGAGGTCTCGGCCTTCCTGCACCAGTACCAGCGGGAGCGCAAGCACGGTGCGATCGTGGCCTCGGTGCGTGACTACGCGGTCGCCTACGCGCTCGCGGCCGAGGTCCTGGCCGAGACCCTCTCGGACGTGAGGAAGCCGCTGCGCGAGGCGTATGAGCGCATCCGTGAGCTTTCCAGGAAGGGCGACGGCACGGTGTCGCGGCGCGAGATCCGCGAGGCCCTCGCCGTGCCCGACTCGACGGTGAGGCGGTGGCTCTGTGACCTCGTGGAGCTCGAATACCTGAGCCTGGCCGGCGAGGGCTCCAAGTCCGGCCAGGGGAAGAGCGTGCGGTATCGGGTGTGGGGCCAGAAGCCTGTGAGCGGGGCCGTGGCCGGGCTGCTCACTCCTGGCGAGCTCGCGGCCAAGCTCGAGGGCCGGTGAACGACATGCCGGCCCGGCCGAAGCCAACTTCGCCACTTCGCCACCCCCCGCCAAAACGCGGTGGCGGATCTATCTCCCTCAAGGGAAAGACGCTTAGCCCAACTTCGCCACTTCGCCACGGAAACCATGGAGCCAGTGTGTCAGCGAAGACGGCGCGGCTGCTCAAGCTCTACGAGGACGACCTCGGGCTGCGCTACGCCGAGCGCACCGGCCCCGGCTACCTCGGCATGATCCACGCCTTCCTTGGCTGGCTCTCCGCGAAGGGGATCGACCTCGCCCAGGTGCGCACCGACGACATCGAGAGCTACCTCACGCACCTCTACTCGCTACGCAAGAAGGACGGCCGGCCCTTCGCGATCAGCACGCAGTCGGCGCACCTCACCGCGCTCAAGAACCTCTTCCGCTTCTTCTTCAGGCGCGGCTACGTCTTCCGCGACCCCCGCGGCCTCGGTCGAGTTTCCACGGGCCGAGAAGCGGCTGCCCCGCGTGATCCTCACGCGCGAGGAGGTCACGAAGATCCTGAGAGCGGCCGCGCACGCGAGGAGCCCGCTCGGCCTGCGCGACCGCGCCATCCTCGAGACCTTCTACGCGACGGGCATCCGCGTCTCCGAGCTGGCCCAGCTCACGCCCTACGACGTGGACACTCACGAGCGGACGCTGCTGGTGCGGCTCGGTAAAGGGAGCAAGGACCGGAACGTCCCGCTCACGCGCGCCGCCGCCGCCGCGATCGACGCCTACGTGCTCGAAGGCCGGCCCAAGCTCACGCGCCCGCGCGGGCCCGGCTTCCTCTTCCTCGCGAGCCGTGGCGGCTACCTCCACCGCGGCGAGGCCTCGCGCATCGTCCAGGCCTGGACCAAGCGCGCGAAGGTGAAGAAGAACGTCACCTGCCACACCTTCCGCCACTCGATCGCGACGCATCTCTTGAAGGGCGGCGCCGACATCCGCCACATCCAGGTCTTCCTCGGCCACAGCTCGCTCTCGTCCACCGAGCGCTACACGCGCGTCGAGGTACAGGACCTGCGCAAGGTGATCGAGCGTGCGCACCCGCGCGGACGCTGAGCCTCTCCTCAACCGCCGCCGGCCGCGCTACGAGGAGCTGCTCGCGGCCTTCGTCGAGGAACTCGTCGCGCACCGTTACTCGCGCACGCTCGTGATCCACGCCGAACACATCCTGCCGCGCCTCTTCGCGCGGCTCCTGAAGCGCCGGGTGCGCGACATCCGTGCCGTGAACGAGGAGCACCTCACCGCCTTCCTGCGCGAGCTCGCCAAGACCAAGACCGCGCGCGGCACGCCGCCCGCGCCCGCCTCCATGCTCAGCTACACCAACATCGTCCGCCGCTTCTTCGCCTTCCTGGACAGACGCGGGCTGACCCTGCGGAACCCCGCGCTCTACCTCCCCGTGCGCAGGACCCTACAGCTCCCGCCGCGCGTGCTGAACGAGAAGCAAGCCGAGGCGCTCATGGGCGCGCCTCATCGCGGCTCGCTCATCGGCATCCGCGATACGGCGCTCCTCGAGCTGCTCTACGGCACCGCGGTCCGTCTCTCCGAGTGCGCGCGGCTCGACCTCCAGGACCTCGACCTGCGCGAGGGCTTGCTGCTCGTGCGAAACGGGAAGGGGAAGAAGGACCGGATCGTGCCCGTCTCGGGCCGCGCCGCGGTCGCGCTCCAGCTCTACCTCGGCGAGGCGCGGCCCGCCTTCATCCACGACCCGAAGGAGAACGCAGTCTTCCTCACGAAGCACGGCGGCCGGCTCGGAAGGGTCAGCATCGACCTCATCGTGCGCCGCTATGGCGAGGCGCTCGGGCTCAAGGTCTCGCCTCACGGCCTGCGCCACGCCTGCGCGACGCACCTCCTCAAGGGCGGCGCCGACGTGCGCCACGTGCAAGAGCTGCTCGGGCACCGCTTCATCGAGACGACCGCGCGCTACACCCAGGTGGCGATCAAGGACCTTCGCCAGGTCGTCGTGCGAGCCCACCCGCGCGAGCGGACGAAGCGGCCAAGGAGACGACGGCTCGAGCAGTAGAATTGACCGTGGCTCGACCACGCCCCACCTCGCGAGCTGGCCGCCCTGGCCGGGAAGGGTCCTTGGCGGTGTGCGTCGCGGCGGCGCGGACCCCTCTAGATGTGACCTATAACGCACGCGGCCGAAAAACCAAGGAGATCGACCCGCTCCTGCGGGAGACGGTCTACGTCTACGGCAACAACAACACA
>Ga0247727_10019461_pt1 | contig 10516 bp, 7 predicted proteins | sample WisWelCaveWW1625_FD_202498 | JGI IMG/M metagenome (GOLD analysis project Ga0247727, IMG submission 202498) | Biofilm microbial communities from Wishing Well Cave, Virginia, United States - WW16-25 | ecosystem: Environmental > Aquatic > Deep subsurface > Groundwater > Cave microbial mat | place...
GCGGGCTTCGTCTTTAAAAACGTGCGGAAGCCGGTGGACGTCACCATTTGATAGGCTTTGTTGGCCGGAAAAAACTCGAGGATGGCGTTATCCTTGTTCCGGGTTCCAAAACTCGCGACCGCCTGTCCGCGATTCACATAAAAAACCCACATCGGAGTGCCGTAAAGACCCGCGATCCCAGGCAAAAAATTACTGAATGGTTTTTTTTGATCAAAATTCTTTATAAGGAACGGCCCGCTTTTTGTGAGCTCATAATCCGTTCCTTTTGCGCTTTGGGCCGTATTCATAAGTTTGTTCCTAACCGATTCAAAGACTTCATTTTACATCGGGGTCGGGGGTTATTTCTAGATAAAAATCCGGGCGAGCTCTTTTTTCACGTCCATTTCTCTTTGGATGTTCCACTCTGATATATATTGTAACACTAATAATTTAAATAGGTTACGAATTTAATCAAATTTAAGCGTTACGTTGAATGCCTTACTTTCATGATGTATAGTTAAATCAGGATGTATGTTCTTTAGAAAGAACTAAAGGCAAACTGACCCGAAAGGGCAGGACGCAAAACCTCGAACCTTCGCCGGGCACTCTCGGCATGGTGGTCGGGTCGCCGTCGTCTGAAAGGACGCCGTTAAGATGAGAACAAAGATAGTTTTATTCAGCACGTTGTTTTGCATGGCCCTCACCTCTGTTTCTTGGGCTGACGCCAAGTCCGCGACGATCCGAGTCTCCTGCACGGTAAAACCCATGATCGAAATGTCCGCCCCCAGTTTCCAGAGCGTGGCGGCGCGCTCGAACCTCGAAAAGAAATTCCAAATGACCGAGAATCTGCGCCAAACACCGAACGGTCCGACCAGACTCTACAGCTTGACCGCTCTTTAACGGGCGTGCTATAGTCCGAAATCATGAAAAAACCCTCCCTTCTCAGCCTTCTTATCTTTTTGTGGGTTCTCTGTTCACCTATTCAAGCTGAAGCAGCCCTGAAATCAGCCGTGGCTGATTACAAAGCGACCATCATCCCTATTCTTGAGCTGGCCATCTCGCAAGAAGGACAATCGGAACTTAAGTTCGGCGATATCCTCCCCTCGGGCGCAGGCCCGACAACCTCCCTGCCAAAAACCATCGTTGTGGAGATCAAGTCCAACACGGGGGAGCGCTACCAAGTCACTCAAAAACTGGCGTGGCCCCTGCAAAACGCGGCGGGCGACGGGATAGAGCTAGAGAACCTGAAATTTAGATCGAGTTCCGCGGGGGGCTCGGGAAGTCCCGTGACGGACTTTACACCGGCTACGGACTCCGCTCAAACGGTCTTCATCTCAGATAACGCGGGAACAGGCGAAGTGGTCTCGATCGAGTATGAGCTGACCATCCCTCCGGCCCAAGCTCCGGGAGATTATAGTTCGCTTTTGACGTACACGGTCTCCTCGCTCTGAGGCGCGGGCGCGGCCGGGGCTTCTTTCTCGAACGCGATGTTCAAGTCCGCGAGTGTCACGGGCTCTATGGAAAGCTCGACCTTGATCAGCGCTGGCTGCTTGAAACCCGCGGGAAGTTTGGATCCATCCGCCGCAAGCTCGTAAATACCCTGATTCAGATCATCAAATAGGTACCAACCATCCTTGTCTGTCAAAACGCGTTGCCCCGCCAGACTTACCGGCACCCCGGCCAAGGGTTCTTCCCCGTCATCCATGATCTTATTGCGGTTCTGGTCAAAGAAAGCCCGGCCCGTCACGGTTCGCTTAACGTGGAGCGGGAAATGAAGCTCATAGCGGATCCCCTCATACAACGTGAAATTTTTCTTCAAAGCCTGGCTCGGCAAGTACCCCTCCGGCAACGACGTGATGACCAAGGACATCGTGTGCTCACCGGCCACGACGTTCGAGAAGGTATAAGCGCCCGAACCGCTTGAGCGGGCGTTCTGACCGCCCTCCAGCGTCAGCTTCACCCTGCCGACTCCAGGCTCGCTCGTCTCATACTTCCCGTTCCCATTCAGGTCGTTGAAGATGATGCCCGTCACATCCGAGCGCGGCGTCAGACCAAAATCCGACCGCTGGGTCTCGTTCTGTTTGATATCCAATTCCTGACTCACGGAATTCGTGGGCACAAAACCGTAAGGGATCTTGGAGCTTTCCAGGGTCAGAGAAACTTTTTTCCCGGTGACGGCCTTCAGTTGATAGTAGCCATTCTCATCCGTCAGCGCCTCTTTCCCGTCGGAAGACACGACGGTCATGTTCGCGAGTCCCGGTTCATAGGGCTGACGGACGCCGTCCCCGTTCTGGTCCTTGTAAACGTAACCGTCGAACGAACCCACGACCCCCCAGCGCAGACCCGTGTCAAAATTGTAGCGCATGCCCGCGTAAAATTGGGCTTCTACCCTGGCGCTCTCCACGTTCAAGCTTTCCGCAACATATTGCGTGAAACTGCCTGTAATAAAAAGTTCCAGATCCTCGTATTCGCGGTAATACAGTCCTCCGGATATCTCGGTGCTGTCCTCCCCGGCCATAAAACTGTTCGTGGATTCCGTCTCTTCCTCATCGCGTATCCTCAAACGTATTTCCGCGAAGAAAGGCGTGTTGCCCAACTGACGGTTCGTGTCGAGAGTGTGCGTGATGGCGCTCGGATGCGTGTAACGGCTGATCTCGGGCTCCTCCAGCGCGTTCCACTCTTTCTGCGTCGAAAAATTGATCCCCCAAAAGAGAGTCGTGTAAAAACCGAGGGTCACTTGATTCTGACGGTAATCGCTGGAGGAATTCGTCAGAAGATGGTTCGTGCGGTGGTTGTACCGGCTGAAGACCGTCGCTTTTTTACCCCAAAGATTAAAGCGCTCATTGTACTGGACCCCGGTCGTACGGTAACGTGAGGGCCCCAAACGTCCGGTGTCATCCAGGTCTTGAAAGTTGAATATAAAATTCAAGTCATCGCAGACAAAATAATTAAGGACCATGTCCGTATGGATATTCACGCCGTTCGGATCGTCGGGATTGGGCACCAGACGGTCTCGGAAGATATCTAAGGTGCCTGAATAAGCCCATTTTTCCGACGGGCTGGCGCTTACATCGAGAAGATACCCGACCTCCCCCTGCCGCGACGGAGGGCCCGTCAACGTGAAGAATTTCTTACTGACGTCGCGGAACTCGTTCTTCACGCGCAATTTCTCGAACTTGGCGATGAAAGAGTGTTTGTGAGCGAACTTTTCGTCGTCGAAATCGGTCTCATTGTTCATCACCGCATGCGGCCCGAGCCCCACTTCGGTCTGAACGCCCGCGCCGCGTCGATTGAGCTCATCCACCCTTGACTTTCCCGTGCCGGTGAAATAACCCGCTTTTACTTTCGTTGTGTCATTCAACCGGTGGTCCACGACGCCCCCCGAGAGATAGGAGTTCAGTGTCCGCTTCAGCTGAAGTCCCGGCGTGATCGTTCCAAAAAGGCTTGAGTTTTCCCGTCCATAGAATCCCGTCCACTGCGTCTTCTTGGGATCATCCCAATGTTCCAACACACCGCCCCGTATCCTCGCGCCGGGGAATACCAGGAGATTCGGCTTTACCTGCGAATCGCCGGCCGCGGCATTGAAATTATCAAAACGGCCGATCTTTCCATCTTTTAGAACGACCTGCGCGTCGCTCAAAAGCGTTTTTCCGCCCGATTTTTGTGTCTGAGCGTGACCTGACAGCTCTCCATAGGGCGTGTCTCCGTCGAACCTGGCATTCTGCGTGAAATCAACGCTCGATCGCGGCATGTCGCGGAATTTTTCACCGTTATAGGAGGCATTCCGGCTGTTGTCATAGCCCAATCGGAAAGACCTTGTTTTTTCCAAAGCCTCCCGCTCCCGGTTCTGCGATCGGCTGGCGATGATCTTTGGAGGGAGGACACGCAGGGCGAAGGTCGAGCGCCCTGAGGAATTCCACACATGCACAAAAGTGCTTCCGATGCCTGTGCCGATAAGCTTGAGAGTTTCGGAATCCACGTTCTCGAGGGTCACGAGGCCCTCGTCGGTGGCGACGAATTTCAGGAGACCTCCGATCCGATCAATGATCAGGACTTGGTTCGTCTCCAGCTCGAACGTCCCTTGGGATGAAAGGATCTCTGCCAAGGAACGCCTCAAGGTCGGAGCGGCCGGAACCCGGATATCCTCTGCCCGGACCGTGCGGTTTTGAAAAGCTTTGGAAAAACCTTCCTCCAATGCTTTATCTTTTCCGCTTTTCTGAGTTTTATTCTCCTTGGCCCATCGTTCCTGAAGAGTGTAGAAATTGACTTCCGCCGAGAAAGCAGGCTGACCAGACCCATAAAAACATGCCATCGACAGAGGCAGTAAGAGTGTTGGAAGAAATGAGCGGGGACGCAACTTTAAGAAACGACTACGGTTTCGTCTTTGACGAGGGTTTTGCCTTGGCCGAGATCATAGGTAAGAAGAAGGTCGTAGGAACCTTTGGGGAGACGGCCTACCCACTGTGATCTTCGGGTTTCCGTGGTGCCGGGGAACGTGTAGATCGCGTTGAGGTCTCCTCTGCCGGCCACCTTGCCTTCGCTGTCCATAAGGAGAAGATTCCCTTTAAGGGTGATATCGACATTTCCGGTGTTCTTGAACGTGGTTTCGATCTCCATAGGTTTATTGCCCTCGGGAGACGTGACCTTGACCGAACTCACATCTCCCTGGCGGTCCACCGTTCCCTTGATATGGATCAAAAAAAGCGCGCCCACGCGGCCGGCGACGAGCACGTTAACGCCATCCTCATTCTGCGCCGTTCCAAGGATCGTCTCGAAGAACAGGACGGAATAATACGCGCCCTTAGCGTCCGGAGGGACCGTGAGCGCGTACCGGGCCGTGACCTTTCCGAACGGAGGCAACATCGCTTCGCCGGGCGTGAACGTGATCCATTTGGAACATGACAAAGGCGTGGTCCCTGCGGGCGTGAACTTCTTCTCTCCGGTCCCTCCGTTGATATAGACCCAGTCCTCGGCGTAAACCCGGAGCTTCACCTCTTCGGCATCCGGGTTTTCAACCATGATCTCTCCGGAATACGTTTCTCCCGGTGACAATTCAAGCTCTACCTTAGGGTTTGAAACACGGATCGTGGAAGCTTCTGAAATGCTTGAGCCCCCGCACACGAAACCCGCGATAAGCATTGCTATAAGGACAAAAAATCTCTTCAAGGAGACAGGCTCTCCGTTAGTTGTTTGACTAACAATGATTAGCATATGTTATCAATAAAATAATATTATGTCAACTAATTGACAAAACTAGCCGAAACGGGGCCAGGATTAAGACGTAGTGAGAGTGAACTGAATGGTGCCGGAATAGGAACCGCTGCGTTGACTCACGGGTATCTTCTCTGTGGCTCCCGTGGAGGGATCCCCGGAGAGCGCGTAGATCATGGAGATCACCCGGCTGGACCCGGAAGGATCTGTGAAGATAGTCTTTAATGCCTCAGCCGGACCCGTGGCAGCCAGCCGGGATCCCGATGGGATCAGCTGACCCGAATTATCCTCCGCCACATAGAATGGACGCGCTGAAAAAGCTCCGGAGGGGATCGCCTCCGAACCTCCGCTCCGCACGAGCGGCGAAACGTCATGTTTGATCTCGTAGGACACCCCCTGAGCGTTGACCGCTAGAAGCACCCGAAAAAGCCTGTTGGAATGGAGCTGGCCGCTCGAATTGTCCACCACACCAAAATCCATGGAAGGCAGTTCTTCCCCGGTGGAAACATCCGTGATGGTGATGTTAAGCGCGAGGGCGTTGGGGATCTCAGCGGTGGTCGTGATGGTCCCAAAGCTTAGGCTGGCCGCATCCGCTGTTTTGAAAACTGACAGGCCCAGAACAGCCAAGGCAAGCCAAGAGATGAGGATAGATTTCTTAGGAGATAGCATACTGTCCCTTCTTGCGCCGATGCGTAGAGTCTACGCATCGGCGGTAAGAAATGAGCTTAAGTTAAAGAACTCTTTAGGACAGTTGAATTAAGCCGTTACCGTGATGACCACAGTACCGTTGTAAGTACCCGCAGCTTGAGACACGGGAACACCGGCCGTCGAGCCCGCGGCGGGATCATCCGTCACGGAATAGATCGCTTGGATGGTCCTGAGCGCCGCCGTACCCGATTCACTGGTGTAGAGCGTTCTCGTTCCGATCCAAGTACCAGCCGCACCAACGACCGCTGCCGCTGGTTTCGCTAAGCCGCCGTTATCCGCTGCCGCGTAAACCGGCACTACGTTCAACGCACCGCTAGGAAGCGTCGTCGTGCCGTTGGACATCGCAGTACCCGTGGATGTGATCGTGTAAGGCAAGCCCTGGGAATTCGCCGTAATGAACGCATCGACTGCACCCGTTCCGGTCGTGCTGGTCGGTGAGGAGCGGAGTGTTCCCGTTCCAATATCGACCAATTGACCGAAGTTCATGCTGGTTACGATCGCACCCGCGAAGTCGTTCTTCCTCATGACAACGTTGAGCGTCAAGTTCGAGGCGACCGATGCGGAGGTGGCGATAGACGACGTAGACGTCGTGGCTGCCATCGCGACGGGAGAAACCATCGCGGCTGCGGTCACAACGATCATCGTGAATATCATTATTTTTTTCATTGGGTAGTTCTCCTTCTGTTTGATTGATTGAGCCTTTTTCATCCGCTGACCCAAATAAAAAAACCGGGCCGCGAAAGAAGATTCTCTTCTTAGGCAACCCGGCCAACCAAAAATTTGTCGGTTCCGTGGCTTTGCGTCCCACCCTTTCGGAATGGTTTGCGTTTTACAGAAGCACTTTAAAAAGATCGATTAATACAGATAGTGTACCTGAGGCTCTGGTGAATTTCAAGTCCTATATCTAAAAATTTTTGTTACATAACATATTTATATTAAACAAGTTATGATAGTTATATTTCTTATTTGTAAATATATTTAATATCTTTTCTATAAAGTCGTGATGGAATACTTGAGTTCTGAGGAGTAGCTACCCGCCTTGGCGTCTCGCGGCATGGTAAGAATATAGTTCACGATGAGCTCTTCCGGCGTGCCTTTTTTATCAGAAGAGTAGATGACCGTCTCCCCTTCCTCGACCGGCCTAATGGCAGAGGGAGAACCGTCTATTTTTGATGTAAAATACTGGAAATTCTCCTTGGCGACGACGGCGCCTTCGGAATGGGTCATTTTCCTGGGGACCACCTGAGATACCTGGTAAGGCTCTCCTAGGTTGCTGCGCACTTTCAAGATCACGCGGCGCTCCTGTTTTTCCTCCCCCGTCTTGAACAACCCGAAATTCAGGTCTTTTCCCTGGTCGAACGCGACGTCCAGACTGAAAATGGATTCGATCTCTACGGTCACCGGAAGATTGATGACCTCTTGCGAAACAAAAGGAGAGTTAGACTCCACGCGGAAACTAAGATTTCCCCTGTACAGACCCGCCTTTTGGGTCTTGTCGGGAACAAGTTCGAACCCAAGGCTCAAACGGTCGGAAGCGCCCCATTCACTCGAAGTATAAAGCAAGCTTTGGGAAACAGGGATGGGCGTGTTGGCGCCGGCCGACAGGCTTCCTTGGGCATTCCCTCCCGGCGAGAAAGTCAGCGTACCTTCGTCGAGAGTCTCTCCCTCCACGGAAACCAGGGGCTCTGTCAACTGCTGAAAAATGCGGTAGGTCGTCCCGACATTACTTGTGATATCCAGGGTCAAGGTCTGGTCCGCGGTAACACGGGTCCGTGATATCTTGCCCAGATCCAGAGCCTTCACCCCCTTCTCACTTTTGATCTCAAAGCGGAATTTTGGATTGATCTCCACCCGTACTTCCAGCGTCGTGGTGCTGGGAGACAGGCCCGCTTGAGCGTTCACAGGCTCCGCCGTGTAGGTCAGCTGCGTGCGGTACACGCCGCCCGCCTGGTCTTCGGGCAAGCGTATATTGAAGACCAGAAAGAACTCGTCTGAGTCACCGCCGGAATTGGAGGTGTAGATCTGAGCTTGCCCCATCGAGACCGGCGTCTCAAGCTGAGTCCTGAGCGTGCCGAGCGGATTCGAGGGTGAGAACATGAAGAATGCGCCGGGAGGGATCGTATTGCCGAATTCATTCGTGAGGGGCTGATACACGTTCTGCAGGATCCGATACTGGACGGCCCGGTCCGTGGTCACGGCGATCGACACTTCTTCATTCCGGAGCGCAGCCCCGGGCTGAGCGCTTTCAAAACGGACCGATTGGCCTCCACGTCTGGGGCTCACCGAAAGCTGGAATACGGCCAAGGCGTCCGTCGGACAGGCCACGACCAATAGCAATGTAAAAAACAAGGCCCACATGGATCGTTTCATCATCAGAACTCCCCCGTTAAGGATACACGCAGAAGATGTTCGGTGTCCAGGGTCGGCAGCGAAAAAGAATTCGTGCTGTACGGCGTCACCTGGGGGGAATTGGCCCCCAATCCGAACACGCCATATTCCGAACGAAACACGGTAGAGGCATTGATCTTGTAATCGAGACTGCCGTAAAAATTGTGGTGCTCGGCGACATCGACCTGGGAGTAGTTGGTCGCGATAAGCCTCGGCACATCGACGGTCCTGGAGTGAGTGTAATCGAAGAAAAATTTCAGCCGCTTAGAGTAATCGAATTCGACGCTCACGCCCTCATGGTTGATATTGTCGTCGATGCCCGCGGCGAAATCGTACTCGTTCTGAGCCGCGTGGAGGATGAACTTGAGATCCTCATGCGGCCGGAAGATCACCCGCTCGCGGAAGACATTGAAATACTCGTATGGAGGGCTCGCCTTCAGGGCCGACTGACCATAAAGAAGCGTCGTCACGTGATCGAGCAGAAGCCCATCCACCCGGTCGTTGGCGTTCCGAAACGCGCTGTTCAGCAATCCGCGGGGGAAATCCGGGATATCATTCGTCCTTTCGGTATAACCCTCGAAAGTCCAAGCGTCATTCATCACGTATTGAAGCGCCCCCGCGTAGGTGAAACGGTCCGCGTCTGCGCCGGCCGGCACTTCGATATTCTGGATCTGGAGACTCGCCGGATCTTCGTAGCCGACGAAGTGAAAATTAGCCAAAAACGGGTCTACATCTTCCGTCGTTCTTGGAAAACCGTGCCACCTAAACAGGGTTTTGGCGGTCCACTGGTCGTTGATCTTAAGAACGACCTCATCCCTGACCACGGTCTCGATATAGTTCCCATCATGCTGCCTATGGACGCTCCTCACATCGAACAGATTCTGAAAACGGTCTTTAAAAAGCTTCTCTTTCCAGCGCGCCCGCACCACAAGCCTGTTGCGGTCCACGCCGTCGCCGATGCGGAAATGCTCAAGGTCCGGAGAATATTCCTGGAAAGTCAGGTGATTCCCCCAAAAATGGTCATCCCGTGTGTTCGTATAGCGGGAAAGGATCGGGTCGAACTCCTGGTCCATCTGGGTGAAACTTAAATTCAGATCGGTATGCCTGTCGTTGGCCGCGTGGTTAAAACTTGAATCTAGGACCACTTTGTAGGCGTATCCCCCTTCCGATGACTTGATGGCTTCGTTCGTCAACAGATCGCGTTCCCGGTGAGAGCCCGCGACCTCAGCCTTTAGGTCCGTGCCTTCTTTGATGGAATATTTGGCGTCTACGCCGACGACTTGGTTAAGATCCGCGATACTCTGGTTGATAAGCCCTGAGCGGAAAGTGTAAACGCCTCCCACCATAAGCTCATCCGTCGCCTGATGCTTGAGGCGAAAAGCTCCCGGTATATTGTCCGCCTCAATGAAGCCCTCATCCCAAGGCGTGTAAGGCGCCGCCACCGTACCGGCAAAGTAGGTCTGGTCGCGCTGGGCCTCAAAAGAAGCGCCGCGCAGAAGGACAAGCCGATTCCCTTCGGAATCGCGGGCCAGGAATGAAAGCGAGTCATCGTAATAACCGCGTCTGACCGAGCGGTCGGAGAAGAACTGGATCGACTTGTATTGGTAAAGCCAGGGGCTTTGCTGCCAATAGTCACGATGATTGGAAAGCTCCAGAGGATCATCCGTGGAAAGCGCCTGACGCTCATCGGCCAAAGCGAAGAGACGCAGGTGCCACTCCTCTTCCGCATAATCCATCCAAAGCTTCCGGATGGGTCTGTATTCAAAATCGATATCGAGCGCGGGGATCGTGAAAGGGATCCCGCCCGTAGGCGGATTGAAATCAAAGAACCCGCGCACCACCGTCCCAGGGGTCAGATGACCGTCGTGGACCTTGATCACCGGAAAGGCCACGGAATCACCCACATCCGTGCGGTATATTTCGTTGATCGCGGAATTCGACGCGCCGAAATATTTTAAGTTGTAGCGGATGGTCTCTCCGCCGATATCGCTCCTTTGGACCTGCTCGCCGGTGGTCCCCACCCAGGACCAGGGGTCGTTGACGATCTGCGTATAAAAATTGAACTTATCCTTCGGAGAAAAATCGAGATTCAATAGATGCTGGCTGTAAATGGCGGGGTCGTAAGTATTGTTGAGCCGTTCCCCGAATAGATAACGGAAATTGCGTTCCTGGAGATCCGCGTTCGCGTCATTCAAGATCACGTCCTGGGTATCGGCGCCCGCCGCGAGGC
>Ga0247727_10019462_pt1 | contig 10515 bp, 8 predicted proteins | sample WisWelCaveWW1625_FD_202498 | JGI IMG/M metagenome (GOLD analysis project Ga0247727, IMG submission 202498) | Biofilm microbial communities from Wishing Well Cave, Virginia, United States - WW16-25 | ecosystem: Environmental > Aquatic > Deep subsurface > Groundwater > Cave microbial mat | place...
GCAAGCTGGACGGGCTGACGCTCGCCATCATCGGCGACATCGCGCACAGCCGCGTTGCCGCATCGAACATGATTTTGCTGCGCCAGTTCGGTGTAAACATCCATGTGATCGCGCCCAAGACCCTCATACCAGAAAAACTTCCGGCGGAAGGGATCACGCGCTTCAACAACCTGGCGGAAGGGCTGAAAGGCGTTGACGCCGTGATGACGATCCGTCTGCAGAAAGAACGCATGCAGAAGGGCCTGATTGAATCGGACACCGCCTATTTCAACGAATTCGGCCTCAAGCGCAGTGTCGTCGATGCCTACTGCCCCAAGGCCGTCATTCTCGATCCCGGCCCGCTGATCCGCGGCGTTCACATTTCCGACGACATCGCCGAAGATCCGGACCGCAGTCTCATTCTCAAACAGGTTGCGAACGGCGTGCCGACGCGCATGGCGGTTCTCGACAGGCTGATCGGCGATGTTTGAATCCGTTTCCCTTGATTATATTCTCGTCGGCCTTGCCGGTTATCTCATCGGCTCCATCCCCTTCGGTTTCCTGCTGACGAAATTCGCAGGCTATGGCGACATCCGCGCCATTGGCTCGGGCAATATCGGCGCGACGAATGTTCTGCGCACCGGAAACAAAAGACTCGCGGCGCTGACGCTGGTGCTGGATGGCGGCAAAGGCGCGGTGGCGATTCTGCTGGCGCAAATCGTCATGACATTCGATGCGTCACTCTATGCCGCTATCGGCGCCTTCCTCGGTCATCTGTTTCCCATCTGGCTGAAATTCAAAGGCGGTAAGGGCGTGGCGACAACCATCGGCATTTTCCTAGCTCTGCTGCCGAAGCTTGGAATTGTCGTCTGCCTGCTCTGGCTGGCGACCGCCTTGATTTTCCGCATGTCGTCGCTGGCTGCGCTGGTGGCGATCGGGCTTTCGCCCGTGATTGCCTGGTATTTGACCCGCGATTTCTCGGATACGATCCACGATATGGATGGATCCATCACCTTCCTGATGAACCACCATCTGCAGGCCCTTCCTTATATATGTGGGTTTATGGCCGCTTTTGTTTTTATCAAACACAAACAGAACATTCTGCGTCTTCTGAAAGGTGAAGAACCTAAGATAGGGAAGAAGAATGAGCCTGCCAAAACGCCGGGCTGAAGCCCCTTCGCTGACCGAAAGACTTTCATGGCTGCGGCTGATCCGCACCGAGAGTGTCGGGCCGATGACGTTCTACCGGCTGGTCGAAGCCTACGGATCACCGGAACGCGCGCTGGAGCGATTGCCCGAACTCTCACGGCGCGGCGGACGATCAAAACCGCTCAAAGCCCCCGCGCCATCCGATATCGAAAAAGAATATGAAGCGCTGCAGAAAATCGGCGGCGACATTATTACGGCGGGCGAAGAAGCCTATCCCCCCGCCCTTGCCGCCATCGATGATGCGCCGCCGATCATTTCCATTCTTGGCAATATCGATCTCGCGCACAGATCCTGTATCGCGATGGTCGGCGCTCGTAACGCGTCGCTGAACGGGCGCAAGTTCGCCGCGAAGCTGGCGCGTGAGCTCGGAGAAAACAATCAAGTGATCGCATCCGGACTTGCACGCGGAATCGACACTGCCGCGCATGCCGGGTCACTACAAACCGGAACAATCGCCGTTGTCGCCGGCGGCATCGACATTGTTTATCCCGAAGAAAATCAGAAACTTTATGAAGAAATCAAAGAACGCGGCCTGATTATCGCCGAAAGCCCGCTGGGTTTACCCCCCGTCGCGCAGAGCTTCCCGCGTCGCAACCGGATCGTTTCCGGCCTGTCGAAAGGCGTGGTCGTCGTCGAGGCGACAATGCGCTCCGGCTCCTTGATTACCGCCCGTCTTGCGGGGGAACAGGGACGCGATGTTTATGCCGTTCCCGGCCACCCGTTTGACCCACGCGCGCAAGGCTCCAACCACCTGATCCGCGAGGGCGCGACCCTGGTCCGGGGGGCCGATGACATCCTTGAAGCCATCCGGTCGCTTTCGGGCCTCGGGCTGAGGGAGCCAAAACGAGCTGAAACCAGCTTCCACGGCCCTTTTCCGGAGGACCTTGACCCGCCCGGAAACGCGCACGATATCCTCCTTGGGCATTTGTCCTTTACGCCCGTGCAGGTTGACGAACTGATCCGAACCTGTCTATTAAGCATTCCTGTGGTGCAGGCTGCCTTGCTGGAAATGGAACTGGCAGGCCGCATTAAAAGGCACCCGGGAAACCGCGTAAGTCTGTTACAGGAATAGAAATTTTGGCAAAAAATCTTGTCATTGTTGAATCGCCCGCCAAGGCGAAGACCATTAATAAGTATCTCGGCGACGACTATGTGGTCATTGCTTCCTATGGCCATGTCCGCGACCTGGTGAACAAAGACGGCTCTGTTCTCCCTGATGAAGATTTCGCGATGAAGTGGCAGCTGGGTGAACGCGCCGATAAAAACGTCAACGACATCAAAAAAGCTCTCAAGAACGCCAAAGCCCTTTATCTCGCAACCGACCCCGATCGCGAAGGCGAAGCCATTTCATGGCACGTGAAGGAAATCCTGAGCGAGGACGGCTTGCTGGACGGCAAGGAAGTTCACCGCGTCACCTTCAACGAAATCACCAAGAAGGCGGTGCAGGAAGCGTTCGCGCATGCCCGCCCGCTGGACCAGAGACTCATTGAGGCGTATCTCGCGCGCCGCGCGCTGGATTATCTCGTCGGCTTCAATCTCTCGCCGGTGTTGTGGCGCAAATTGCCGGGCTCGCGTTCGGCGGGCCGCGTGCAATCGGTTGCGCTGCGACTTATATGTGAGCGCGAAGCGGAGATCGAGAAATTCATCCCGCAGGAATACTGGAGCATCGAGGCCCGGCTACACACCGCCAAAGGCGCGCCCTTCACCGCGCGCCTGACGCATCTGGCCGGGAACAAGCTGGATAAATTCGATATTGGCTCCGCCGATGCCGCCGAAAAGGCCGTCGAGCGCATCCGTCACAAGAATTTGTCCGTTCAGAAAATCGAGAAAAAACAGGTTCGCCGCAACCCCTATCCACCCTTCATCACCTCCTCGCTGCAGATGGAAGGCGCCCGGAAACTGCGCTTTACAGCGGCCCACACGATGCGTCTGGCGCAGCGTTTGTATGAAGGCCTTGAACTTGACGGGGAAGCTACCGCCCTCATCACTTATATGAGGACCGACGGCACAACGCTGTCCGAAGACGCCATTTCGCAGTGCCGGAATTTGATTACGAAAGATTACGGCGATAAATACCTTCCCGATGCACCTCGCCAATATAAATCGAAAGCGAAGAACGCCCAGGAAGCGCACGAAGCCATTCGCCCGACAGAGCTGTCGCGTACACCCGCTTCGATCAAGGGCAAAATCGACGATGAACAATGGCAGCTTTACGACCTGATCTGGAAGCGCACTGTCGCATCGCAGATGGAAAACGCCGTTCTCGACCAGATGAGCGTCGATATTTCCGACGGCACGGATGACGCGGTTTTGCGCGCGAACGGTTCGGTTGTCGCGTTCGACGGCTTCCTCACTCTTTATCATGAAGATGCTGATGATACGGATGACGAAGAAGTGGACGAAAGCGACCGCCGCCTGCCGACCATGAACGAGGGCGAAAATTCTAAACTCGTCGATGTCATGCCGAGCCAGCATTTCACACAGCCGCTGCCGCGCTATTCCGAGGCCTCGCTCGTAAAAAAGCTCGAAGAACTCGGCATCGGCCGCCCGTCAACATACGCGTCCATTCTGCAGGTTCTGCGCGATCGTAAATATGTTCTGTTTGAAAAGCGCCGCTTCATTCCCGAGGATCGCGGACGCCTGGTCACCACGTTCCTGTCGAAATTTTTTGCGAAATATGTCGATTACGATTTCACGGCCAATTTAGAAGAAGAGCTGGACGCCATCGCCGAAGGCGAAGTGGCCTGGAAAGAGGCGCTGCGCCAGTTCTGGATCGATTTCAAAGGCGCCGTCGACCAGACGAAAGACCTTACAATTACACAAGTCATCGATCACCTGGACGAAGAACTCGGACCTCACTTTTTCCCGGTCACAAAAGAAAACCCGAAACCCAAGCTCTGCAAGGCTTGCGGCACGGGCACGCTGGGGCTTCGCCTTGGCAAATTCGGCGCGTTCATCGGCTGTTCGAATTACCCGGAATGCAAATTCACACGCCCCCTCATCCTGCAGGGCGATGATTCCAACCCGGAACTGGCCGCGCTCAGCATTGAGCCGAAAATCCTGGGCAAAGAGCCCGGTACGGGCCGCACGGTGTCCTTGCGCCGCGGGCCTTATGGCGTCTATGTCCAGATCGACCTGCCGCCGGAAGTGATCGCTGAAATAGACGCCGAAAAAGCGGAAGCTGCACGGATTAAACAATTGCGTGCCGAAGCCAAAGCCAAAGGTGAAAAGTTCAAGGCGCCGCCGAAAAAGAAAAAAGATGGCGAAAGACCGAAGCCGAAGCGCCAGGGTCTGCCGAAAGAATTACCGCTTGATGAAGTGACGTTAGGCGCCGCGCTGAAGCTTCTTGCCCTGCCGCGCGATGTCGGCAAACACCCGGAAACGGGCGAATTGATCCAGGCTGGAATTGGCCGTTTCGGACCCTATCTTAAGCATAATGGTAAATTCACCTCTCTCCCCAAGGACGATGACGTATTGACCGTTGGCATGAACCGCGCCGTTGAAGTGCTGGTGACCGCCGCTGAAAAAGCAGCCGCCCGTGAAGCCAAAGGTTTCAAGCCGCGTGGCCGCTTCCAGAAAAAAGATAAACCCGAAGACAAAAAAGAAAACACAGAGAAGTCGGCTGAGAAAAAAGCCACTCCCAAAAAGAAGAAAGCGGCCGCGAAAAAGAAAAGCGCCGAATAAACGTGAATAAATCAGACATATTGAATTTTATCCAAACCTCCCCCAAGCCAGTCACCAAGCGGGAGGTCTCCGATGCGTTTGATGTTAAGGGAACCGATGCACGCATTGAGTTCAAGAATATTATGCGCGAACTGGTTGCTGAAGGCGCCGTCATAAAACACCCCGGCGGCACATACGGCCAGCAGGAAGCGCTGGAAGAAGTCGTCATTATCGAAGTCACCGACATCGATATCGACGGCGACGTGTTCGCCAAGCCCGGCACATGGAAGCGCGATGAAAAACCGCCGCGTATCGAGGTCATGCCGGACAAAAAAGGTCACCCGTCTCTAAAAACCGGTGACCGTGCCTTGGCGCAACTGACACGCGTGCATAAAAATTTGTACGAAGCGCGGGTGATCAAGCGCCTCGATTCCGAAACCGGTCGCATCATGGGCATGGTGAAACTCACCAAGGGCGGCGGATTTTTGATCCCCACCAACAAAAAAGCAAAAGACGATTACGAAATCGCGCATACCGATCTGAACGGCGCGAAAGACGGCGATATTGTCAGCGCCGAGATTGAGCCCGGACGCGGCATGCGGAAAAAAGCCCGCGTCGCGGAAATCATGGGCCGCCGTGACGACCCGAAAGCCATCAGCCTCATCAGCATGGCCGAAGCCGGATTGCGCGAGAGATTCCCTGAAAAAGCGATCAAAGAAACCGAAGACATGGATGTACCCGACGTCAAGGGGCGCGAGGATCTGCGCCAGATTCCACTGGTCACCATCGACGGCATTGATGCGCGTGATTTCGACGATGCCGTGTTCGCCGAAAAAACAGATGAAGGCTATCACCTCATTGTTGCCATCGCCGATGTGGCCCATTATGTGCGGCCCTATTCGGAACTGGACAAGGAAGCCTATCGCCGCGGCAACTCGACCTATTTCCCCGACCGCGTTATCCCAATGCTGCCCGAAGCTCTGTCGAATGAACTTTGTTCGCTGAAGCCGAAAGAAAACCGCGCTTGCCTTGCTGTTCATATGTGGATCGACAACAGCGGACAATTGGTGCGGCATAAATTCGTGCGCGGTCTAATGCGCTCTGCTGCACGCCTTGTCTATGAACAGGTGCAGGCGGCTCAGGACGGCATGCCCGACGATGTGACGGGTCCGCTGATGGAAGCCGTCATCAAACCGCTGTATGAAGCCTTCAAAATTCTTGATGCGGCGCGGCGCGAACGCGGTGCCCTCGATCTCGATCTGCCCGAGCGCAAGGTCATCATCGACGAAAAAGGCAACATGACCGGCGTGAAGCTGCGTGAACGCGTGGACGCTCACAAGCTGATCGAGGAATTCATGATCCTCGCCAACGTGGCGGCTGCCATGGCTTTGGAAGAAAAGAAGGCCCCTTGCGTTTACCGCATTCACGACCGCCCCAGCGCCGACAAGTTAGATAGCGCCCGCGAATTCGTCGAAAGTTTTGGCCTGTCGCTGCCGAAGGGACAGGTGACGCAACCGCGCCAGATCAACTTCCTTTTGCTGAAAGCGAAGGAACTTCCCTACAGCCACCTGATCAGTACGGTTATCCTGCGCACGCAGGCGCAGGCGGTTTACGCGCCGGAAAATATCGGCCATTTCGGGTTGGCGCTGACGAAATACGCGCATTTCACCTCGCCCATCCGCCGTTATGCGGATTTACTCGTGCACCGCTCACTCATCCGCGCTTATGGCCTCGGCCCCGGCGGGTTGGATGAAGGCGAAGAAGCGCGGCTGGAAGAAATTTGCGAAAGCATTTCCGCCAGCGAACGCACTTCGATGGAAGCGGAAAGAAACTCTATCGACCGGTTTGCCGCGGCCTATCTCTCCACGCGTCTCGGCGCGGAATTCGAAGGCACAATTACGGGCGTCACACGCTTTGGCCTGTTCGTCGACCTGAAAGAAAACGGCGCGAGTGGAATCGTGCCCATGCGCTCCCTGCCGCAAGATTTTTATGTCCATGATGAAAAATCCCATGCCCTGGTCGGTCGCCGGTCGGGCCGGGTGTTCCGACTCGGGGCCCCGGTGACGGTTATGCTGATGGAGGCCGACGGCCTGACCGGCAGCACGGTTTTGAACCTCATCAATGCCGAACAGGGAGCAGATATCCCCGGCGTCCACTTCAAAAAGCCCTATATGGGCGATAGCCACAGGGGACGTAACGGGGACCGTAATGGCCCCGGAAAACATAAGAAATACGGTAAAAAGGGCTTTAAAAAGGGCCCGAAACACCGACGATAGGCCTGCGATAAGCTTGACAGGGCCGTCAAAATACCCCATAAAACGGCTTCAATTTTAAGGAGTATTACACATGGCCAAAAAAGGCTCAGCCGTTAAAGTCCGCCTCGAGAGCGAAGCCGGCACAGGATTCCGTTACTACGCCAAGCGCAATGCGCGGGCCGAGTACAAACTCGAAATGAAGAAATTCGACCCTTGGGCGATTAACCCCGAGACAGGCAAACCCGGCGCACACGTAAAGTTCGTCGAAAAGAAAATGCCTCCTTCGAAGAAGTAATTGGCGAAGAAGTAAGAGCATTTCACAGGAATTTAAAAAGGCGCCTCATAAGGCGCCTTTTTAATTATTCGCCAAAAATCATTCAATAATCTGCCGTTGGGATTCTTTGAAATCGTCCGGGTTCAGCTTGCCCTTACCCTCGAACACCGTGCAGTTACGCCCGCTCTTCTTGGCTTCGTACAGGCATTTGTCGGCGCGTTCGAGAACCCCCTGTTTCGTGTTGGGCTGGTGATCGATAATCGCCACGCCGATCGACGTGGTGACGGAAATCTTTTTTTCTGGCGCACTGACGTCAAAAAGATTTTCCGCGATTGAATTGCGAAGACGTTCGGCCACCATCCAGGCGCGCTGCTCGGTGACGTCCGGAAGAATGACGGCGAATTCCTCACCGCCCAGGCGCGCCACCATGTCGAAACTGCGCAGACTGCCCAGCAGGCGCTGCGCGAAGATCTTCAGCACCTCGTCGCCGACATTGTGGCCGTATTTGTCATTGACCAGCTTGAAATGGTCGATGTCGACCAGAAGCACGGCGAGGGATTTTTTCGATTCCTGGTTTTTCTGCAGGAGTTTCTCAAGGTGCACTTCCAGATAGCGGCGGTTGTAGAGCCCCGTGAGGCTGTCCGTCAGCGCCATCGACAGGCTGATTTCATAGGTTGAGCGCAGGCGCTCCTGGAAGCGTTTGCGCCTCACCTGCGTGCGGACGCGGGCAAGGAGTTCGTTGCGATCGACAGGGCGCAGAATATAGTCATGCGCGCCGATCTCGAGGCCGTGAGCGATGCGCGGCATATCTTCCTCGCCGCCGATCATGACGATGGGCAACGCACGCGTGCGCTCGTTCGATTTCAAATGCGAGCAAAGCCGCAGACCGTCTTCATTGGCAAGATTCAAACTGACGATCAGAACATCGAAATCGCCTTTCGAAACCAGCTCCATCGCCTTCATACCGCTGTCGACAGTGGTGACCTGGTCCTGGTCGCGGGTGAGCGTTTCCTTGATTTTGCGCTGTTCGAACCCCTTGTCCTCGATGACAAGGATGCGGGCTTTTTCCGTCGACTCGGTCATGACGTTCGAGGATTTTTCAACGACGCCGAGCTGGTTGGCCGTATTTTCACGCACGCGCCATTCATCCAGCGCCATTTTCAAACGCACAAGCGAACGCACCCGCGCCATCAAAGCGATGTCATTGATAGGCTTGCTGAGGAAATCGTCGGCGCCCGATTCAAGGCCGCGCACCTTGTCCTCGTTGTCGGTGAGGGCGGTCACCATCACGACGGGAATATGCGCCAGAAGAGGGTTTTGCTTGATGCGCGTGCAGACCTCAAATCCGTCCATGCCGGGCATCATGACATCGAGTAGAATAAGATCGGGGCTTTCCGAAGCGGCTTTTTCAAGCGCGTCCTTGCCGTTTGTCGCGGTCAGAACTTCATAATATTCGCTTGTGAGTTTTGCTTCAAGCAACTTCACATTCGGCAAAATATCATCAACGACCAGCACACGTGCCGACATTCAGGATTAATCCTTAGTTGGGGTTTTTCTTTAAATAGCTTTCGATGACTTCCAGAAAGCGCGAGACAGAGATCGGTTTGGAGATGTAATCCTCGCAGCCGCCCTCCCTGATTTTCTGTTCATCGCCTTTCATGGCAAAAGCGGTGACCGCGATAACAGGAATATGTTTCAGCTCGGGATCTTCCTTCAACCATTTTGTCACTTCGAGACCGGAGACTTCCGGCAATTGTATGTCCATGAGAATAAGATCGGGTTTCTTTTCACGCGCGATTTCGAGAACTTTCGTTCCATCGCGCGTTTCGATCGTGTTGATGCCGTGAGCCTCCAGAAGATCGTGGAAGAGCTTCATGTTCAGCTCATTATCCTCAACGATCAGGACTGTTTTTTCGGTAGCGCCGTTTTTACTCAAAATGCCCTCGCCCACAAGAATCGGATGTTCCCAGCATCTTCAATTATATCGATTTTTGCCCGTAAAGAGAACAGCTTATTGCTTAAGAGGCTCGCTGGCGGAATCGCTGGAACAGCTGCTTTTTACGGGTTCCAGCGCCAGCAATTTTTGCGAGATGCTGAAATCGTCATATTCGATGAACATATCGCTGACGACGCCGTTATCGTGCAAATTGAGATTCATCTCGTAATCGGAGGTCGGCGAATCATTCTTGACAGGAAAAAATGCCATCCGCACGTTATGCGCGGGCGCTTTCAACAATTCCCCGTTGATTTTGTCGGAAGGTTTTACAGCGGGCTTGGCCACCGGTTTGCCGATGAAGGCGCTGATCTCGACCGGGCCTTCTTCGTCGGCACCATCAAAGACAACGGCACTGAAAAATTTCCGGCCTTCCTTGACCGATTTCAAAACATTCACGGTGTGCTGCATCGGGAACATGTCGCTTTCGCCGAGGTGAAACTCCAGGCCATCCGGCAGCGAATAAACGGCTTCGCCCTTGCCGTCCTCGCTGAATGTCGCGTGGCCGCGGAATTCCTCAAACAATTCGCCGTCGCGCTTTCTCTGCGAGGTAAAATCCAAGCTCTTGCCGTCGAAGGATTCAAACGTTGAAAAATCGCTGGTGATGCGCATCGGTTCGCTGTCGGCATATTCGTACAGCAGGTTGAAGCGGTGATTGGCGAGCCAGCCGTCGCAGGACGGCTGCCATTCATACAACATCTGGCCACTGATATTGACGATCTGCGAGCCGCTTTTGATGCCGGAGAGGCGGATGTCGTACAGCGCCTTGTGCGGGGTGATGCCGGCATATTTGTCGATATTGGGCGTGCTGACGGCCGCAGCCGCACAGGTGGGCCCTCCTGAGAAAGCCAGAGCAGCGAAGAAAACGGGAAGAAGGAGGAAACGGCGCATCGAAAGCTTCTTTTGTATTTGGTGGACCACATCATAACCGAACGGGCAGACCCCGCAAGGCGCTAGAATCGCTGGAAAACGGCAAAGACCCCCGCCTGGCCCGGCAATTTTGGGAACAGTCAGAAAAGGCCTGCAGACGCCTCCCATATAAGATTAGGGGCTGAAGTAGCTAAGACCCGTTAAAGGGTATAAAAATGGCTACGATGTACGAACGCAAAAGCAGACTGACACCCCGGCAGCAGGGACGCTTG
>Ga0247727_10019463_pt1 | contig 10515 bp, 6 predicted proteins | sample WisWelCaveWW1625_FD_202498 | JGI IMG/M metagenome (GOLD analysis project Ga0247727, IMG submission 202498) | Biofilm microbial communities from Wishing Well Cave, Virginia, United States - WW16-25 | ecosystem: Environmental > Aquatic > Deep subsurface > Groundwater > Cave microbial mat | place...
GGATTTCGATATGGGGAAAAGCACGCTGTTGAAATTGGGGGAAACCCCGGAAGCCCGAATTGAAAAAGCAAAAACCGAATTAGAGAAAGATTTTATACGAGCGATTGAAATACTGTATGGAGAAGGAACAAAAGCAAATCGCGACAAGGCCTATGCTGATTACATGGGGAAATTATATGAACGTTACCCCAACAACCATGAAGTAGCATCTTTTTATGCACTGGCATTGTTAGGATCGGTAACTGTTGGTCGTAGTACCGAAGTGTATCAACAGAGTGCTCGTATTTCGGAAAAGATTATGAAGGATAATCCGAATCATCCGGGGGCATTACATTATTTTATTCACGCCAATGATGATCCTTACCATGCCGGTGAAGCTGTTTTGGTTGCGAATGAGTATGCTGTTGTTGCGCCCGATGCAGCTCATGCGTTGCACATGCCTACACATATTTATCTGGCGTTGGGCATGTGGGACAAGGTGATCAGCTCCAACGAAGTTTCGTGGCAAGCCAGCGTAAACAGAAAGGAGAGAAAAAGTTTAACGAATGATGCGTTAGGATATCACTCGTACCATTGGCTTCAATATGGCTATCTACAACAAGGCCGAGTGGAGGATGCGCGAAAGACATTGGAAAACATGATGGGTTACTGTGCTGAACTTTCCTCTGCACGCGCTCGCACACATGAAATCTTCCTTAAATCAACCTACCTGGTAGAAACAGAAGATTGGGGCTCCACATTTTCTTCAAAACCAACAGACACAGAAGGCCTAAACATCCTAACTCGTAGCATGGAAACTTTTGTGAAAGGAATGAAATCCTATCACGCGAAGGACAAAAACACTCTTGAAGCCCTGATTCTTGAAATGGAAAAGGAACGACAACTTGAGTCTGCTAAAATCAGTGATGCCGGCATTGCCTTGTGTAACGGTGGTGGGGCAAGCCGTGAAAACGCCACGGAGTTAGATATTAATCTTTCGCACGTTATTGAAATGGAACTTCGCGCTATGCGTGCATGGATGCAAAACGATTTAGTGGCTGTAGAAAAATGGTTGCAGGATGCTGCGAAGCTTGAAGAAAATGTAAGCTATTCGTATGGCCCGCCTGCCGTAGTGAAACCTTCGCACGAACTGTATGGAGAATTTTTAGTGTTCGTAAATCGCGCGAAGGATGCAGTAACACAATTTGATAAAGCGCTTCAACTTGCCCCTAAACGTATTCTTTCTTTACGTGGGAAATTGAAAGCTGCTACCCTGTTGAACGATACTCAACTCATGAATGAACTTGAGAAACAGATTCAGGAAATCGTAAAAACCCCATCCGCACAACAAGTTGCTCTTGCCGGACTTGTTCCGGCATCCCTTGATAGAGCACACAAAATGGGGATCGCGGCATCCCGCCTGAGGCGGGACGAAGACAGAAGGACGCCAACATTTTAACAACTCATTTTTTTTTGCTGAATTCGGACGAAGGTTTAAAAAAAGTTATTGGCGTTCGCTCCCTCGCGGCTAACGCTGTTAACCTCACAGTTGGTGCGGGCATTTTTGCCTTGCCTGCCGTTGTGGCATCTTATATGGGTGCGGCTGGTTTCCTGGCGTATATTCTTTGTGCGGGGCTTATCATGCTGGTGTTGTTATGTTTTGTAGAGATCGGAAGTAAAATTCCGGTTACGGGTGGAGGCTACACATACATTGAAAAAGCATTCGGTCCGCTGGCCGGGTTTTTAGCGAACATTCTTTTTTGGTTTGGCTATTGCATCATGGCCGATGCAGCAGTAGCCAATGTATTGGCAGATAGTCTGGGTACTTTTTTTCCTGTATTCAATGAGACCATTGTGCGTATACTTTTTTTTGCCTTGGTTTTTGGCGGGATCGCATGGATTAATGTACGGGGTGTAAAACAGGGAAATGCTTTAGTAGAAGTTGTGACACTCGCAAAACTGTTACCCTTGTTTGTGTTGATTGTGGTTGGGATTTTTTTTATGGATACCCGAAATTTCAACGTCACATCCTGGCCTTCAGTTAAAAGCCTTGGAGAAGTTTCACTGATCTTATTTTTTGCTTTCATTGGCGTGGAGGCTTCGCTTAGTGCAAGTGGAGAAATTAAAGATCCTAAGCGTACGATTCCGCGGGGAATTTTACTGGGCGTATTTATTATTTCTATTTTTTATCTGCTCATTCAATTTGTGGCACAAGGTGTATTGGGTGAAGACTTGGCACAACAAAAGGAGGCACCCTTAACGGTGGTGGCCAGCACGATACTGGGTACTTTTGGAAAAGTGATGCTGGTAGCGGGCGCAGCTATTTCCTCTTTCGGGTTGATCAGTGGAGATGTACTAAACTCATCGCGACTTCCGTATGCGGCAGCCCGTGATGGATTGCTTCCAAAATTTTTAGCGCGCATTCATCCAACGTATACTACGCCTTACATCGCTATTCTATTGTATGCAGGGGTTGGGTTTATTCTTGCTGTTTCGGGAGAGTTTCGTCAACTGGCCGTGCTGGCAAGTTCAGCGATGCTCATCATTTACATCGGGGTAATTCTGGCAACGATTAAACTTAAAAAAATCAAGCCGGAGCCCGGAGCATTTGTTACACCGGGAGGATTGACGATTCCGCTATTGGCTTTAGGAGCTACCGTATGGTTTCTTTCCAACCTGGCGTGGAAGGAAATCATTGGCGTAGCGGGTTTTCTCGCGTTTTTTACACTGGTGTATTTTATCATGAAGATGGTAAGGAAAGGATAATCTCACCAAGTCTGAAATTCAATTCAAATTTTCTAAATTTAAGATTGTCATTCAGCATCAGAATCAATAAGTACATGAAGGTGAGTAAACTCTTTGTATCGATCATCGTGTTGTTTCAGTCGCTCTCATGCCTGGGTCAGATCGAACACGATGCAAAAGAAGCTTTTCGCGTTGCCAGCGAAACTCAAAAACCCGTATTGCTTGTTTTTGCCGGATCGGATTGGTGCTCCCTGCATGCGATTTGACAAACAAGTGCTTTCGCAAAATGAATTTTTAGAATTTGCGAAAGAGAACCTGGTCATTCTCAAAGCAGATTTTCCGCAACGAAAAAAAATACCTCCTGCCGAGCAGGAACAAAACGATACACTGGCGGAACAATACAACCCGAAAGGAGTATTTCCAAAACTTGTATTGTTACGGGTGGATAAATCAGTAGCCCATTGGCACCGGGGTATCTGTTGGGCGCCAATCGGAAGATCAGTCACGTGAATGGTCTGTAGCATTGCAGACTTTTTTTGATGATTTACGCTGGCTGAATGCCGGCAAACCACGTATCCTGATCTATCCGCAGGAGTTACGCAGTACGGAATGGTTTAGTATTTACAGGCGCAACTCTTATAATTTATCTTTTAATTTTTATCAGACCATCAACCGAAGAGTATCGCTGGGCATTTATCCGGGCATTGCATACCAGCATGGGTTGCTGTCAACACCATTTCATCGTGTTTACTTTACGGATGATTCCGAACGGGTAGAAAATCCGCCACAGCAGAGGTTAAAAATTCCGATCGGTGCACAACTTAATATGTTCCTGGGAAAAATGTGGATCGTTCGAACATATTATCGTTTTTATTGGGACGATTTTGGAATTGCAGCGCATACATTGAATGTGGAAACACCTGTGAAAATATCACAGAAATTTACCGTGTCACCATTTATTCGATTATACACACAGTCAGGGACAAATTATTTCAAACCCTATGCTGAGCATGAACTGTCGCAGCAATTTTATACTTCTGATTATGATCTTTCAGATTTCGAGAGTGCCAAGGCTGGCATCAGTGTGCGTTTCACACCGTTCGGTGGTCGTACATGTTCACTCCATGAATTAGAGTTTCGCTATTCCCGTTACAAGCGTTCGGATGGTTTACAGGCCCATACCATTACAGCCTTTATCAATCTTAAGGGAGAGCGGGAGAAGAAATAATTATCGCGCCAGCACGGGCACATTAACAGCCAGTACTTCCAAAGCAAACGATTTTTTACGACTTAACTCGCCATAACAACACTACATTTTCTACGTGCATGGTATGCGGGAACATATCCACTGGCTGTACAGCCGTGATCTCATACTTTTCAGACAGGATTTTCAAATCGCGCGCTTGCGTTGCTGGATTACAACTCACATATACTATCTTTTCAGGTGAGGCTTTCAATAGCATCTTGCAAACATCTTCGTGCATGCCGGCACGGGGAGGGTCGGTGATGATCACATCAGGTCTTCCATGGGTATTTAAAAAATTATCATTTAACAGATCTTTGATATCACCCGCATAGAAATCCGTATTGACGATGTTATTGATTTGAGAATTGATTTTTGCGTCATCGATTGCCGCACTTACATATTCCAGTCCGACTACTTTCTTTGCTTGTGCCGCCACAAAGTTTGCGATCGTGCCTGTGCCCGTATATAAATCATAAACCAGTTCATCACCTTTCAAATCAGCCAGTTGCCATGTTATTTTATAAAGCTCGTATGCTTGTTCGGCATTGGTCTGGTAAAATGATTTTGGGCCAACCCTGAATTGAAGTGTTCCGCTGCCATCAGGTTTCGCCATAGTTTCGGTGATATACGGTGTACCTTTCCAGCAATGCACATCCAGGTCGCCATAGGTATCGTTTTTCTTGGCGTTAACGACATAGTTCAGGGATGTTACCTGTGGGAAAGTGTTTGCTGCCATTCCAAGAATTCCTTCAATCCACTCTTTATTATAGGAGGTGACTTGTAAAATAACCATAACCTCACCCGTGTTAGCGGTGCGAATGCCGAGCGTCCGTAAATATCCGGTTTGTCTGCGTGTATCGAAGAAGGGAATATTTTTACGAAGCGCAAACTCTTTTATCGCTAACCGGATGCTATCGGAGGGCTCAGGTTGTAAGTAACAATGTTCTACATCGAAAACTTTATCAAAACTCTTTGGAAGGTGGTAGCCGAGGCCCTCACCCCGTCCTTCGGGCACCCCTCTCCCTGGGGAGAGAGGAAGGGGTGAGGGGGAAATAATTTTCTTCAACCGAAACTCTTCACTAGTGAGCCAGCGTTTCGATGTGAAACTAAACTCAAGCTTGTTGCGGTAGTGTTTTATTTTTTGAGAGGCAATGATTGGTTTTATTTCGGGAAGCGTAAGACCTCCAAGTCGTTCGAGGTTATCGATGACCTGTTGTTGCTTGTACCGAAGTTGTTCGCGATAATCAAGATTTTGCCATTTACAGCCACCACACAATCCGAAGTGCGAACAAAACGGTTCAGTACGTTTATCAGAAAACTTTTTTATTGCTACGGCACGTCCTTCTAAGAAACTCGTTTTAATTCGCGTAAGCGATACATCGGCTACATCGCCCGGGGCGACACCTTCCACAAAGAGCACGAGGCCATCTACACGCGCCACGCACTTTCCCTCGGCCGCCATGCTTTCAATAATTACGTTTTCAAGAATATCACCCTTCTTCATGGAGCGCGAAATTACATAAATACGGGTGTTTTATGAGGTTAGCATATTTCTTATCTTGCGCATCCTGTTGATATGAAAAAACTGCTGTTGATTTTTCTTTTCCTGATGACGCTCATCTCCGTGAAGGCATCGCATATTGTGGGTGGAGAGTTTGAACTTACCTGGATAAATGGCAATACCTACAGGTTGAGACTTATTTACTACTTTGATGTGGCGAGCAATCCTGGTCGAAATCCTACAGAAGAGGAACCAACTATCGAAGTCAGAATCTTTCAAAAATCAAATGGACTGTCCATACGAGATGTTACATTAGGTGATGCCATACAGGAAAGAGTGGAATACACTCAATTATCTTGTGCAAGTTCGGAACTTGTTACCGATAGAATCGTTTACTCGGCCCTCATTCAACTGGAGGCCAGTGTCTTTAATCATCCTCAGGGTTATTATATAGCGTGGGAGCGGTGTTGTCGTAATTATAGCATAACTAATATATTTAGCGAGCCTCAACCAGGAACCGGAATATTTGCGGGGCAAACATTTTACCTTGAGTTTCCTCCTGTCGTGAAAAACGGACAACCTTTTATTAACAACTCACCTCGTTTGTTTCCGCCACTCAGTGATTTTGCGTGTCCGCAAATTCCTTATTATGTAGATTTTGCCGGAGTAGATGACGATGGTGATTCTTTAACGTATTCTTTAGTAACACCTTTTAATACATTTACGAATGATGCTGTTCCTCCCGGAGGAACACGTCCCGGACCTTACCCGGAAGTTACATGGAGGCCGGGCTTTGGGTTGGAAAATATTTTGAATGGTGTCACGAATTTAACAATAAGCCAGGAAGGATTCTTAAACGTAACGCCCAATACAACCGGGTTATATGTTTTTGCGGTAAAGTGTGAGGAGTTTCGCGATGGGGTAAAAATTGGTGAAATAATTCGTGATTTTCAGATGCTGGTGGTTGAACTGGGTAGCTGCCCTACACCTAACTATCCTTCAATTGTGGGCAAAGGACCAAATGATTCCGGCTTTGGTACTACAGGAACGTTAAGCGTATCCTATGCGAATACTGTTCCGATAAGTGATCGTTGTTTTGAAGTTAAAATTTCTGACCCCAGTACCCTGCGCCCTGATGAGAACAATCAGGAGAACATTAAGATCAAAGCCATTGCGCTGGATTTCAAGAGAAACATCAGTGAAGTGTTGCCAACAGTTACAGCAGCTTTCATTGAGAATGGAGAAGAGGCTTTTTTTGAAATTTGTTTTCCAAATGTGTGTCCGTATAAAGAGGGCGGAACATTTCAGATTGGTATCGTAGCATCTGATGATGCATGTGCCCTGCCCCTTACTGACACCCTCCGTGTTACCGTGTACATAGAACCTCCACCCAATCAGGCACCGCAGTTTGATAACCCGGGTGGGTTAACAAATATTACGGCCACGATACAGGAAGGTGATCCGCTGCAAACCTGGCCCCTGCGGGCATTTGATTCCGATGGAGATGTGCTTACCTACCGGTTAGTACCCGTGGGTTTTGTACTGTCAGATGCGGGCATGTCATTTAATGGAGCGCTTTCAGGGCAACAAGCCAGTCCGCTGGACAAACAATTATCATGGGACCCGAGGTGCGATGAGTATGACTTCACTCAAAAGACAAATTTTATACTCTATTTTATTATCGATGATATCGACCAATGTTTGTTCACCCATTCAGCTACAACTACGTTTAACCTGACAATTGATTTGCCCGGGAATGCCGATCCGGTGATCAATAATAATCTGCAGGCTGGCATTGATACATTAGAAGTTACCCATAAAATTTATGGTGCCCCGGTTCAAATCGATGTAACAGGAAGAGATGCAGATTTTGATGATGTAATTGTGCTTCGCGGAAATGGAATAGGATTTAACGCCACGGCATACGGAGTAAGTTTCTCCAAAGTTTCTGGCAATGGCACCGTAGACTCTCAATTTAACTGGTCGTTAACCTGCGCGAATATAAACCTGGATGAGAAGGATACTTTTGAATTTAACCTTCAGGTTGTGGACAGCACTAATAAATGTGGTTTTTATGAAGCCGATACGCTTCATTTGATTGTTCACATTGAGCCCCCTGATAATGAGCCTCCTGACTTACTGATTACGAGTGACAACATTAATAATCCAATCATCGATGGTTCTGTTCTGATTATCTTAGGTGATTCCATTCAACTCACGCTTACAGGAACAGATGCTGACCTCCAGCCAGCGGATGAGTTGAAGCTTGAATTGTTTTCACAATCAGGAAATGTTGAACCTGAGGGCTATACGTTTACGGGTGGAGAGGGTGAGGAACCATTATCCGGGGCTTTTGGCTGGAATGCAGACTGTTCCATTTTTGAAAATGGAGTATTTGAAAATAATTATACATTCAATTTCCTCTTGTCGGATAACCGGTGTTTTAATGAGAAGGGAGATACTGTTACCATCAACATGACCATTCGGGATGTGGATGGTGGTGATCAGGACTTTTTGCCTCCAAATGTTTTTTCACCTAACCGGGACGATAAGAATGATTTTTTCGCTATGGTGAAGGAAAGTGAAACTCCCGGTGAGTTTGTGAATATTCTTCCAAAGGATAATTGCATGGGCGAATTTATACGCGCTACAATTTATGACCGATGGGGAAAGCAGGTTTACGAAAGTTTCAACCGCGATTTTCGCTGGTACGCAGAGGGAATGCCCGTAGGTGTATATTATTATTATTTAAAATATTCGCACCGCGATTATAAAGGTATTGTCAGCCTTCGGTTATAGCTCGGAGTGAGTGTGCGACTGTTTTACAAAAATTCTCTTTGGGCCAAAACCCATCTGTCAAGGTTAATTGCCACCGCCTTAAGGCCGTGGCAATTAATATATTAATTTTTTAGGACTTTAGTCCCGACTCACCTCTCAGAGCTTTACCTGCAGCAAATTGTTTTCTTTAATGTAGGCCTCGGTATCGCCCCACTCAACTTTTAGCCATACGTCTTTTTTCCCGATAACTTTTACGCGGTGCCCGTCACGGACAATGCTGATAACGGAAGCACCTGCAGAAGGCCCATCCATCAGATAGGTATTGTTGTTAACGATGATGGCTTTTGAATATCCATCACTAAAATTTAGATGAACAATGAAAAGAGCGGATAATACGATCAGCATAGTCCAGGCGGCATATGGTTTTGAGTGAAATCGCATACGCTGAAATCCAATTAGGATCAACAGAAAAGTGAAGCCTGAAATCAGGCAAATCGTAATTAGATCCCGATATCGATTGTAGATTGAAAAAACCTGATCGAGTTGGCTGGTCGTGTATCCTTCCAGTCTGTACGTATCAGCCAGTTCTTCCAGTTTAATGCGTGCACTTTCATCGTGGGTTGAGAGGTAATACAAGTTCAGGTAATACGCTGATTGTGAAATACGGTTAAGTCCTTCCTGAATGTAGGCCATCTTCAAAAGCATGGCAGGTGTATATTGATGGCTCTCAAAAAGAGAGTTATAAAGTTCAAAAGATTGTGTGTAGCGCTTTTGCTGAAATAGCGAGTCGGCATGGAGTAAGAGGTTATTATTTGACTGGCTGTACAGGACACTTGGGGAGATAAAAACGATGAAGAAGAGTAGCCCAAGAAATTTTAAAACTGAATTTTGCATATTTTTCACCTTCTGTTACCTTTGCGTCCTCAATTACGGAAAAGACCGCAAAATTGACAAGATTCCGTAGCTCTCCCGATGGCTATCGGGAGGTAGAACAAAACAAATCGGGGAAAAAGATTCCGTAGCTCAGCTGGTAGAGCATTACACTTTTAATGTAAGGGTCCTGGGTTCGAATCCCAGCGGGATCACAAATAAAAACACCAAATTATTCAAAGCCGCTTAAACAATAGGATTAAGTGGTTTTTTCATTTTCGCCCCTCCATCTAATTGATATGCAATTAGCAAGGAAGGACTGGGTTCAGTTTTTTATTTCTCAATACCGATACTCACCGAAGGTTGAAAATAGCATTAAAAGTTGAAATAGTATTGTGGGCATCTCTAAAAAGGTGTACGACAGTTTTGTAGTCGGGGACTAAAGTCCCAAAAAATTTAATATTAATTGCCACGGCCTTAAGGCCGTGGCAATTAACAACAATAACAAATGGGCTTTAGCCCGAATGAATTTGCAAAACTGTCGTACACCCTCTCTAAAACCCTCGTTCCTTCGCGGACCTGTTCCGCGATCCCCATTTTGAGCACACAATAAGGGGATGCCGGAACAAGTCCGGCATGAGTACACTTTTTATTTCTCCAACGGCTGACTTTTAATTGTCATTGCTAGTTTTACTGCCTCGTAGGCGTTTACCAACCCGCCTGAAATACTCAATTCGCCAAAACCTATCGCTTCCTTGCTGCCCGGTTTTTTTACCATCAGGTTATCAAATTTGCGTGAAGACCGGTTTAAGATTTCGCGTACCTGTGTTGTTGTAAGATTTGGGAAATAAGACATCAACATGGCGGCTACCCCTGCAGTTGCCGGAGCTGCCATGCTGGTACCGTCAAGTTCCTGGTATGTGTTCTCAGGTGTAGTGGAATATATGTTAACTCCGGGCGCAAACACATCCACAGTCTTTTTTCCATAGTTTGAGAACTCAGCCACTAACGTGCTGTCAGCTCCCCAGGATGAAGCACCTACTTCAATCCAGTTGGTAGCCTCTTTTCCATCTTTATAGAATCGTGAAGGAAAAGAAGGTTTCGTGTCATTGTCATTGTCATCGTTTCCAGCTCCGTGTACCAACAATACGCCTTTTGATTCAGCATGCTTCACAGCTTTGTCTACATATTCTTTTTCAGGTGAATAATCTTTTCCAAAACTCATGTTGATCACTCGCGCTCCGTTATCTACTGCGTAGAAAATGGCATTGGCAATATCCTTATCGCGTTCGTCTCCATTGGGTACAGCCCGAAGCGCCATGATCTTAACATGGTCGGCAATGCCTTTCATACCAATGCCATTGTTGCGGTTGGCTGCAATAATACCGGCTACATG
>Ga0247727_10019464_pt1 | contig 10515 bp, 2 predicted proteins | sample WisWelCaveWW1625_FD_202498 | JGI IMG/M metagenome (GOLD analysis project Ga0247727, IMG submission 202498) | Biofilm microbial communities from Wishing Well Cave, Virginia, United States - WW16-25 | ecosystem: Environmental > Aquatic > Deep subsurface > Groundwater > Cave microbial mat | place...
CGTGGTGCTGATCGACCTGGGCGCGGACGCTTCGATCGACACGACCAAGGCCAACAAGCCCATCGTGGGATTCGTGATCGGGCAGAAAGGCCTGATGTACAACCTGACGCTGGAAGGGTCGAAGATCTCGAAGATGCAGAAGTAGCCGATTCAGAGGCCTAGGGTTACGGAAGCACCTGGACCGTCACTCGAACAAACCCCGGCTGCAGATTCGGGGTCGCGGGGTGACCGATGTACAGGGAGGTGCCGGCGGGTGAGGTCACCGGGGTGCCTCCTGCGCACGCCTCACTCCGCCTCGACCGCCACGGCGATGGCTTCCCCGCCCCCGAGACACAGACACGCGATGCCGCGCCGGGCGCCGCGATCTCTGAGCGCGTGAACCAACGTCGTTAAGATCCGCGCGCCGGTGGCGCCCAGGGGATGTCCCAACGCCACGGCGCCGCCGTTGACGTTGACACGACTCCAATCCCAGCCCTGTGGAGCGAGGGCCTTGCCGTTCGCGAGGATCTGCGCGGCAAAGGCTTCATTGACTTCCAGCAGGTCCACGTCTCCAAGCGTCCACCCCAGTTTCTCGAGGAGACGGGGGATGGCTCTCGCCGGAGCGTCAAACACGTACCGCGGCTCGACGGCCACGTGCAGGTACCCCGCGATGCGGGCCATCGGTCGGGCGCCCATCGCCCGCGCGTGAGCGTCACTGGCGATGACCAGAGCGGCCGCCGCGTCGTTGAGGCCGGGAGCGTTGCCCGCGGTCACACGGCCGTCCGGTTTGAAGGCCGGGCGGAGTCGGCTCAGCGCCTCCAGGGATGTGTCGCGGCGTGGCGTTTCATCGCGGGTGACGTCCACCCGCTCGCCGGCGTGACCGGTGGTCATCACCGGGACGATCTCCGCGTCAAACTTGCCGCCATCGACCGCGGCCACGGCCTTCTGGTGACTGGCGAGTGCGTAGCGATCCATCTCCTCGCGGGTCACCCGATATTCATCCGCGATGAACTCAGCCGCGCTGCCCATGGCCCAGTCTTCGAACGCACACCACAAGCCATCGACGACCACCGCGTCCCGGAGCTGGGTGTTGCCGTACCGCAGCTGGTTCATGCGCCCATCGACGAGGTGGGGCGCGCGGCTCATGCTCTCCACACCGCCGGCCACGAACAGGTCGCCATCCCCGGCCCGAACGGCCTGCGCAGCCAGCACGACCGCCTTCAGACTTGATCCACACACCTTGTTGACGGTGGTGGCCCCGACGCTGCTGGGCAGTCCACCCAAGATGGCGGTCTGGCGAGCCAGGTTCTGCCCGAGACCGGCCGACACAACGTTGCCCATGTAGACTTCGGCGATGTCGTCCAAGCTTCGCACGGCGGCTCGTTCGACCGCGGCGCGTACGACGGTCGCCCCGAGCTCCGCGGCGGGCACGCTCCCCAACGCCCCCTGCAGCCGTCCGATCGGGGTACGCACCGCACTCAGAATGACCGCATCCTGTGTCATGACATCAGCATATCGCGGCGAGAACAGTACGCATAGAAGAGGGATGCATGCGCTCAGGCGGAATAGAGCATGATCCATGACGGCCCTGTCCAAAGCGGCGCCTGCGCGGGCGGTCGCGGCGTCGAGCGCGCTGGCGTGGCTGATGTTCGCCCACTTCACCAACGACCTGTACGCGAACTACCTGCCCGCGCTGCTGCCGCTGCTCGCGGAGGCGCACCGCTTTGGCCTTGGCCAGGCCGGCCTCCTGTTCTCGATCGCGACCATCAGCGGATCGCTGCTGCAGCCGGCGTTCGGATACCTCGCCGACAACGCGCGCCTTCGCGTCTTGGCCCCGGTGGGGCTGGCCGCTGCGGCGCTGGGGTCGGCCCTGCTCGGTGTAGCGCCGTCGTACCTCTGGCTGGCGGTCGCCACCGTGGTGCACGGCCTCGGGATGGCCGCGTTTCACCCGCCGTCCGCGGGCCTGGTGCACCAACTCTCGGGACCCCGCAAGGGCGCGCGGATGGCCACCTACATCATGGCCGGACAGATCGGACAGGCGCTGGGCCCGCTGTGTGCGGCGCTCGTGGCCGTCCACGTGGGGCTGCCGTGGGTGGCCCTCACCGTTGCCCCCGCGCTGATCGTGTCAGTGGCGCTGGCGCACGTCATTCCATGGGAGTGGCGCGCCGCGCAGCGATCCGAAGCGCCGGTCAGCCTCAGGGACACACTGCGCCAGAACCTCGGCGGGCTGACGCGGCTGATGGGGTTGATCCTGTCGCGGTCGATCGTGGTGCACGCCATGCTGGCGCTGCTGCCCTTCCTCTATCGCGCCCGAGGCGCGCCGGCCACGGCAGGCGCCGCGGCGATCACCGCGATGATCCTCTCGGGTGCCTTCGGCGGGATGATCGCGGGGTATCTCTCGGACCGCTACGGCCGGCGCCTGACGCTGTTTGTCTCGTTTGCTCTGGCCACCCCACTGTTTCTCGCCGCCATTCTGTCCACGGGGCCGGTGTCGATCGTCTTCCTGATCATGGGCGGGGGCGCACTGTTCGGGTCATCGTCCCTGGTGACGGTGGAGGCGCAGAGCCTGCTCCCCGCCCACGCCAGTGTGGCCGCAGGGTTGATGATGGGCGTCGGCCTGGGGATCGGCGGCGTCCTGGTCGGACCGATCAGCGCGCTGGCCCAAGCCTTCGGGATCATCCCCGTCCTGACCGCGGCCAGCCTGCTGCCTCTGCCGGGAAGCCTGTTGACGCTGTCGCTGGCGCGGCAGGAGCGCACGCCGCGGGGAAATTCCGGTGGCTGAGCAGAGACGCCTGGCTTTTCGGCACAGATTACGGCCTGGTGGGCCCTGTGGGACTCGAACCCCCGCCGCGCGGGTTAAAAGCCCGAGCCGACGTTTCTCTTCGCGTACCGCCGAATACCGTCCCGCCCGTTAGCTATCCAATAGCTATGGAATACTAACTGGCCGGGGTTAGCGCAAGCCTTGTCGGAGGCTGGGGAGGTTGCCTTCTCGATCTGCCTAATCCACATAAGCAGACGACCAACTCATACCAGAAGCGAGTAAGGGGAAAGAGAAATGAGCACGAAGCGGATGGGCCGGCGCGCAGAGGGGCGAGGGTGAAATTGCGACTCTCTCTTCAGACCATCGTGAGCAGTGCCGGTTCGGCTATCAGTTCCCATCCTGAGTCCGAAGAGCCAATCCGGGCGGAACTCTTCAGCATCGAGCGTCTCGAGCAGCACGCCGAAAGCCTCGCCGCCGCCCAGCGTGTCACCCCCAATCCCCGGAGAGGTCGTGCGCTGTCGCCGCGCGTCCGGGACAACGGGCGGGTGCTGCTCGAATCTTACCGGACGATCGCCGCGGCAGTCCGTGAGGAACGTGCGATCACGCCCGCGGCCGAATGGCTGGTCGACAACTTCCACATCGTGGATGAACAACTCCGGGAGATCCGCGAGGACCTGCCGCCCGGCTTTTACCGAGAGCTGCCCAAGCTGGCAGAGGGACCGCTGGCGGGCTATCCGCGCGTCTTCGGACTGGCCTGGGCGTTCGTCGCACACACGGACAGCCGGTTCGACCCGGAGATGCTCTGCCGATTTGTGCGCGCCTACCAGCGCGTACAACCGTTGACGATCGGCGATCTTTGGGCGGTCGCAATCACCTTGCGGATGGTGCTCGTCGAGAATCTCCGGCGCCTGGCGGAGGGGATCGTGCGCAGACGCGCGGCGCGCCAGGAGGCCGATGAGCTGGCGGACGGCCTGCTCGGACTCGGCAGATGGCCAGCTGAGCCAGCGACAACGGCGCTGCGGCGGTTCGAGGGAGCCCCCCTGGCGAAGGCCTTCGCGGTACAGCTTGTCCAGCGGCTGCGTGATCAGGACCCGGCGGTGACACCGGCTCTCCTGTGGCTAGACAAACGCCTGGCGGCTCAGGGGACGACGGCTGATGAAATCGTCCGGGCCGAGCACCAGAGGCAGGCGGCAACGAACGTGACAGTCCGCAACGTGATCACGAGCATGCGCCTGATGTCAGCGTTCGACTGGGCGGAATTCTTCGAGAGCGTCAGTCTCGTCGACGAGGCACTCCGGGCCGATACCGACTTTACCGCGATGGACTTCGCGACACGCGATCGCTACCGGCACGCGATCGAGGAGCTTTCGCGGGGCTCACGGCGCCCGGAGCTCGAGGTCGCCCAACGGGCGATTCTCCGGGCCAAGCGCGCCCGCCTCGAGGCACGGGGAGCCGGCCACCTGCCCGGAGACCGGCAGGAGGATCCCGGCTACTATCTGATCTCGAAAGGGCGTGCAGCCTTTGAAAGGGAGATCGGCTTCCGGGCTCCGGTACAGCGTCGGTTTCTTCGCGCCTACGTCACCGCGGCGACGCCCGGATACCTCGGCACGATCGCGATCGTCAGCGGGTTCATCCTCGCGCTGCCGCTGCTCAATGCCGGTGAATCGGGGGCCGGGCCAGCGGGCCTGTTCCTGCTCGGGCTTCTCGGCCTCGTCCCGGCCTCGGACCTGGCGATCGCACTCGTGAATCGCTGGGTGACGAAGGTGCTCGGGCCGAGGACGTTACCCAGGCTGGAGCTACGAGATGGCGTGCCGTCGATCCTGCGAACGATGGTCGTCGTGCCGATCCTGCTCACGAGCCAACCCGAGATCGAGCAGCAGATCGAGCGGCTGGAAGTGCACTACCTGGCGAATCCGGACGGTGACCTTCGCTTCGCCCTCCTCTCCGACTGGACGGACGCGCCTATGGAAAGCATGCCGGGCGACGACGAACTTCTCGCGGCGGCGGGCGAGGGGATCGCGCGTCTGAACGGACGCCACGACCCCGCCCCGGGCGGCGGTGGGCGATTTCTGCTCTTCCACCGCAGACGTGTCTGGAATGAGAGCGAGCGGAAGTGGATCGGATGGGAACGTAAACGCGGGAAGCTGCACGAACTGAACCGCGTGCTTCGCGGCGCTACGGACACCACCTTCTTGCCAGCGAGTGACCGGATACCCGCCGCCCCCTCCGGCGTCCGGTACGTCATCACGCTCGACGCCGACACGCGGCTGCCGAGGGGCGCCGCCTATCGGTTGGTCGGCACGATGGCGCATCCTCTCAATCGGCCGAGGTTCGACCCTCACGCGGGCCGGGTCGTCGAAGGGTACGCCGTGCTTCAGCCGAGAATCACGCCGTCGCTGCCCACCGGTCGCGAGGGGTCTCTCTCCCAGCGCATCTTCTCGGGTCCTGGTGGCACAGACCCCTATGCGTCCGCCGTCTCCGACGTCTACCAGGACCTCTTCGGGGAGGGTTCGTACACTGGGAAGGGGATTTACGACGTGGACGCGTTCGAGGCGGCGTTGGCCGGACGGGCGCCGGAGAATGCGCTGTTGAGTCACGATCTCTTTGAAGGCCTCTTCGCGCGCGCCGGACTGGCTTCCGACATCGAACTCTTCGAGGAGTTCCCATCACACTACGAGATCGCCGCGGCCCGCCAGTACCGATGGGCGCGCGGCGACTGGCAATTGCTTCCGTGGATCGTCGGGCGCGCGTCCGACGCGAGCGGCAGACCGGTCCGAACCCCAATCCCCGTGATCGGCCGCTGGAAGATGCTCGACAACCTCCGGCGGACGGTGTCGGCACCTGCCGCCTTTCTCGCGTTGATTGCCGGATGGACGCTGCCGTTCGCTTCGCCTGTGGTCTGGACGGGGTTCGTTCTCGCGACGATCACCGTTCCCGCCCTTGTGCCCTTCCTGACCGGGTTGATCCCGCGGCGCCGCGGGATTTCGAAACGCAGCCACCTCCGCGGAGTTGGCCTGGACCTCGTCCTCGCCGCGTCGCAGGTGGCGCTCACGGTGACGTTGCTCGCCCACCAGGCATTGCTGATGACCGATGCGATTGTCCGGACCCTCGTCCGTCTATACATAACACGTCGAGGGCTGTTGGAATGGGTGACAGCGGCGCAGACCAAATCCGGTCTCGACCTTGACCTCTTCGGCTTCTACAGGCGCATGGGTGGCGCGGTGGTGCTCGCCGCCGTCGCGGCGGCCCTCGTCGCGTTCGGGAGACCCCAGGCCTGGCCCGCCGCGGTGCCATTCCTCATCCTCTGGGTTCTCTCGCCCATGGTGGCCCGATCGATCAGCTTTCCACCGCCTGTGGCGGGCACTCAGCCACTTTCCGAAGATGACGCGCGAACGCTTCGGTTAACCGCGCGCCGGACTTGGCGGTTCTTCGAGATTTTTGTCGGTCCAGAGGACCACGCACTGCCTCCCGACAATTTTCAGGAGGAGCCGAAACCCGTCGTCGCCCACCGTACCTCGCCCACAAACCTCGGGCTGTATCTTCTCTCCACTGTCGCCGCCCGTGATTTCGGGTGGCTCGGTACCCTTGAAGCCGTCGAGCGGCTCGAGGCAGCGCTCGGGACGATGAACGGCCTCGAGCGCTTCCGCGGGCACTTCTATAACTGGTACGATACGCGGAACCTGCGTCCGCTCGATCCGAAATACGTCTCCTCGGTAGACAGCGGAAATCTCGCCGGGCACCTCATTGCGCTCAGCCACGCATGTCGGGAGATCATCGACCGCCCGGTGCTAGGCCCCCAGGCGCTCGCAGGGATCGAGGACGCGGTTCTGCTCGTGCGCGAATCGGCACGCGTGATTGCCGACGATCGACGCACTCAAACGGTCACCCGAAAACACCTGGACGAGGCACTCGACGCCCTCTCCGCTTCACTCAGGTCGGTCCCCGCGACTCCAGTTGATTGGGCTGCGCGGCTCGCCAAACTCGAGGCGCGCGCCGCCACCGTGGTGGACATCGCGCGAACGCTGACCGAGGAACGGGGTGACGGCGCGGATGCCGAGGTACTTGTCTGGGCCGAGGCTGCACGCGCAGGCATCAAGAGTCACGCGCGTGATCTTGACCTGACGATTCCCTGGGCGCGGCTCCTTGGGGACGCCATCGCCGTTCGCGCGACGACATCGGAACAGGCATCCGGTTGGACGGCGATCGATGGTCTCTTGGCCTCGCGCTCGACCCTAGCCGACATCCCGGACTGGTATGAAGCCGTCATGCGTGAGCTCGCGACCCTCGGCGCGCGCCTGGCGAACGAGGGTGCCGCCCGACGGGATACCCTCGCATACATTGATGCCCTCGTCGAGGCCTTCGGGCGTTCCGCCGCAGGCTGTGGGGCGCTTGTCCGCCGCCTTTCGACCCTCGCCCGGCTCGCCGAGAAAATGTTTGAAGTGATGGAGTTCGACTTTCTCTTCGACCCAACGCGGAAGCTCTTCTCGATCGGGTACCGCGTCATTGAGGGCAGCCTCGACCCCAACTATTACGACCTGCTCGCATCCGAGGCGCGGCTCGCAAGCTTCGTCGCGATCGCCAAGGGCGATGCCCCGTCGGCGCACTGGTTCCGACTCGGCCGCCCCTTAACGCCCGTGGATCGGGGCTCGGCACTCGTCTCGTGGTCGGGGTCGATGTTCGAGTACCTAATGCCTTCGCTCGTGATGCGCTCTCCGTCGGGGAGCCTATTCGACCAGACATACCGTCTGGTCGTCCGCCGTCAGATGAGATATGGAGCCGAGCACGGCGTCCCGTGGGGAGTCTCGGAATCAGCCTACTATGCGCGCGATCTCAACCTGACATTTCAGTATTCCAATTTCGGCGTGCCGGGCCTGGGGCTCAAACGCGGGCTCAGCGAAGATGTGGTCGTCGCCCCGTACGCGACGGCGCTGGCGGCGATGATCGACCCGGCGTCAGCTGCGCGGAACTTCTCGCGTCTCGCCGAAGCCGGCGCGATGGGCCAGTATGGATTCTACGAGGCTCTCGATTACACCCGCATCCGACTCCCGGAGGGCGAACAGGTAGCAGTTGTTCGCTCCTATATGGCGCACCACCAGGGGATGTCGATCGTCGCGATCTTGAACGCCCTCCACAGCGGCGTGATGCGCGCGCGCTTCCACGCCGAGCCGATCGTCCAGGCGACCGAGCTGCTTCTTCAAGAGCGGACACCACGGGACGTCGCGGTCGCCCGGCCTCGGGCCGAAGAGGTGCGGGCGGCCGCTCACGTCCGCGATTTCATTCCCCCGGTCCTCCGTCGGTTTAAGTCTCCGCACGACCCGACTCCCCGCACACACCTCCTCTCCAACGGCCGATACGTGGTGATGATGACGGCGGCGGGCTCCGGATACAGCCGTTGGCGTGACCTCGCTGTCACGCGATGGCGGGAAGATGTCACACGTGATTCATGGGGGACGTACGTTTTCCTTCGGGATGTGCAAACCGGCGAGGTCTGGTCTGCGGGATACCAGCCAAGCGGGGTCGAGCCCGACAGCTATGAAGTGGCCTTTTCGGAGGATCGAGTAGAGATCGTTCGGCGCGACCGGGCGATCGCGACCACGCTCGAGGTGGTCGTCTCGGTAGAGGACGACGCCGAGATTCGCCGGGTGTCGATCACGAACCTGGGTACGCGGACACGAGAGATCGAGCTCACCTCGTACGCTGAGATCGTGCTGGCGCCGCCCGCAGCCGATGCGGCACACCCCGCGTTTTCCAACCTGTTCGTTCAAACAGAAGCCGCTCCCAAGCTCGGGGCCCTGCTCGCGACGCGCCGGCCGCGGTCACGCAGCGAGCCGCAGGTCTGGGCGGCGCACGTTGCCGTCGTCGAAGGGGTAACCGTCGGCGGCATGCAAAGTGAGACCGACCGCGCACGGTTCCTCGGCCGCGGGCGCGGGATCCGGACGCCCATGTCGGTGATCGACGGCCGCCCGCTCTCCAACACGGTCGGCTCGGTGCTCGATCCGATCTTCAGCCTCCGATGCCGGGTACGGCTTTCACCGGGCACCACCGCCCGTGTCACGTTCTCCACGCTCATCGCGTCGTCCCGCGACGATGCGCTCGCCCTCGCTGACAAACACCGCGACCCGGCGACGTTCGAGCGCGCGGTCACGCTGGCGTGGACGCAGGCCCAGGTTCAGCTGCACCATCTCGCCATTGGGCCTGATGAGGCCCACCTCTTCCAGCGTCTCGCCAATCGGATCCTCTACTCGGACCCCACGCTTCGGCCCTCAGCCGATGTGCTCGCTCGCAATACGCTGGGACCGTCGGCGCTGTGGGCGCACGGAATTTCCGGCGGTGTACCGATCGTCGTGGTTCGGATCGATGAATCCGAGGACCGGGAGATCATCCGGCAGTTGCTCCGCGCCCACGAATACTGGCGGATGAAAGGCCTGGCGGTCGATCTCGTGATCCTGAACGAACAGGCCCCGTCCTACGCGCAGGATCTCCAGGCCACCCTGGAGTCACTGGTCCGGGCGAGCCAGTCAACCCTTTGGCACGAGGGGCACGAACCACACGGGAGCGTGTTCATTCTGCGAGGAGACCTTGTTTCGGTCGAGGATCGTCACCTGCTCCAGACCGCCGCGCGAGCGGTGCTCTTGAGTCGCCGCGGGACTCTGGCCGAGCAGGTCGTGCGTCTGCAGCGGCCCGAGACCGCTGCCGCCCCACTACCTCGGCGTCCGTCCACACCGAAGCCGTTGGACATCTCGTCCCCGCGGCCCGACCTCACGTTCTTCAACGGCCTCGGCGGCTTCACCACGGATGGATGTGAATACGTGACGATCGTGGGCGAGGGACAGTGGACGCCAGCGCCCTGGATCAACGTGATCGCGAATGACTCCTTCGGCTTCCAGGTGTCTGAGTCGGGCTCGGGTTACACATGGTCGATCAACAGCCGCGAGAACCAGCTCACCCCATGGTCAAACGACCCGGTCAGCGACACGCCGGGGGAGACGATCTACGTCCGGGACGAAGAAAGTGGCGAGCTGTGGGGCCCGACGGCGCTACCGATCCGCGAGGAGGCCTGGCCCTACGTCGCCCGACACGGCCAGGGCTACAGCCGCTTTATGCACGCGTCGCACGGGACCTCGCTAGACCTCCTGCAGTTCGTTCCGCTCGAGGACCCGATCAAGATTTCCTGCCTCACGATCGAAAATCACTCGGGCCAACCCAGACGTCTCTCCGTGACGGCATACGTTGAGTGGGTCCTCGGCGTTTCGCGGAGCGTGTCTGCTCCGTTCGTCGTCACCGAGATCGACACGGAAACGGGGGCGATGTTCGCGCGCAACGCCTGGAACAGCGAGTTCGGCGGCCGCGTGGCCTTTGCTGACCTCGGCGGGCGCCAGACCGCGTGGACGGGTGACCGGGCGGAGTTCCTCGGTCGCAACGGCACCCCCGATCATCCGGCGTCGCTGGAGCGAGGGGACCGACTCTCAGGAAAGGTCGGCGCCGGCCTCGACCCATGCGGCGCCCTCCAGACGACGGTTGAGCTGCGCGCGGGAGGCCGTGCCGAGATCGTCTTTCTCCTCGGCGAGGCGGCGACCACGGAAGAGGCGAGGTCGTTGATCGCACGCTACCGGGCCGCGAACCTCGACGTGACCCTGCGCGCCGTCACAGAGCGCTGGGACGACATTCTTGGCGCAGTTCAGGTGACGACACCCGACCGTTCAATGGACATTCTGCTCAACCGCTGGCTGCTCTACCAGATGCTCGCCTGTCGGGTCTGGGCGCGATCGGCGTTC